>Ga0118677_10015081_pt1 | contig 10784 bp, 6 predicted proteins | sample AliMusrvi5mmetaG_FD_86154 | JGI IMG/M metagenome (GOLD analysis project Ga0118677, IMG submission 86154)
TTTCCCTTCCTGCCCTTCTTGCCCTTCTTGCCCTTCCTGTCCTTTCCCTCCGCCCCGCGCATCCTGTTCGTCGACGTGGACCTGCACGTGGACGTGGACGTCGACATCGACGCACCTCGCCGCCGCAGTCGCTCACGCAGGGACACGTTGAAGGCTGGAGAAGACGGTTTCGGCATCCCCGGGACCCGGGCCGCAAGCGCGACCCGGGCCCCGGAGGGCCGTCAGTTCACGCGAGGCTCCGATCAGACGCGCTCGATGAGGCCGGCGCCGCCCATGCCGCCGCCGATGCACATCGAAATGACGCCGTACTTGTCGCCGCGCCGCTTCAGTTCGTAGATCGTCTGGACGGCCAGCTTGGCGCCGGTGCAGCCCAGCGGGTGACCCAGGGCGATCGCGCCGCCGTTCGGGTTGACCTTGGACGCGTCCAGGCCGACCGACGTGGCCAGCAGGTTCACGCAGGCGATGGCCTGGGCCGCGAACGCCTCGTTCAGCTCGTAGAACGACACGTCCTTGTCGCCGATGCCGTGCTTCTTGAACAGCTTCGGAATGGCCTCGGACGGGCCGATGCCCATGATTTCCGGGGGCACGCCGGCGACCTGGAAGCCCACGAACCGGGCCAGCGGGGCCAGGTCGTACTTCTTGACCGCTTCTTCCGACATCAGCAGCACCGCGGCGCCGCCGTCGGACACCTGGGAGGACGAACCCGCCGTGACCGAACCCGTGGTCTTGAAGGCGGGCTTCAGCTTCGACAGGCCCTCGATGGTCGTGTCGGCGCGCGGACCTTCGTCCGTGTCGAACGTGACCATCGCGCCCTTCTCGTAGTCGTAGACCTGCAGGGGGACGATTTCGTCCTTGAACTTGCCGGCCTTGATGGCCGCCGCGGCACGAACGTTCGACTTGACGGCGAACTCGTCCTGCATCAGGCGGGTGACGCCGTACTTCTCGGCGACGATTTCCGCCGTGATGCCCATGCCCGTGTAGGCCGCCGGGTAGTCGACGATCAGGCCCGGGTGCGGCAGCAGGTTGTACCCGCCCATCGGGACCGTGGACATCGACTCCACGCCGCCCGCCAGGATGACTTCGCTGTAGCCGGACGCGATGGCCTGGGCGCCCAGGGCGATCGCCTGGAGGCCCGAGGAGCAGAAGCGGTTGACGGTGAACGCCGGGACCGTGTAGGGCATCCCCGCCAGGAACATGCACATGCGGGAGATGTTCATGCCCTGCGTGCCTTCGGGCATCGCGCAGCCCATGATCACGTCGTCGACGTCCGCCGCCGGGAACTTGCCGGCCACGCGGGACAGCACTTCCTTGATGGCGTTGGCGCCCAGATCCTCGGGCCGGTAGGACCGCAGGGTCCCCTTGATCGCCTTGCCGACGGCCGTACGGGCCGCCGAAACGATGTAGACGTTCTTCGACATGGCAAAACCTCTTTCAATGGCCGGGGCCCGCAATTCGCCTGACCCCGCGCCTCAAATTGTCAGCACGGGGCCCCCGGGAACGCCCCGGGGGCCCCCGAACCATCGTACCGAATCAGTTCCGCAGCGGCTTGCCGGTCTTCAGCATGTGCTCGATGCGGTCCTGGGTGCCCTTGGTGCCCATCAGGAAGAGGAAGCCTTCCTTTTCCAGGTCCAGCAGGTGCTGCTCGGTGACCACCGTGCCCGGACGGACGTTGCCGCCCGTGAGGACCTTGGCGATCTGCTTGCCGGCCACGACGTCGTGCGGCGTCGCGAAGCCACCCGCGCCGAACTGCTCCAGCCCGGCCAGGAACAGGGCCGCGCCATCGGGTCCGGGCATGATCAGCCAGTCCGGCGGCGGCGGCGGGCGGTAGCCGGCGCGCCACAGGCCCAGTGCGACCTGCTTGGCGTCGTAGATCTGGCGGTCGCGGGACATCGACACGCCGTCCTGGGGCCGCAGGTAACCCAGGGACCGGGCCATTTCGGCGGAGGTGGAAACCTTCGCCGTGGCGATGTTCTCGAAGGCCTTCTGCAGGAAGGGCATCCGCGAGCAGCCCTTCATGTCGGCGGGCATGCCCTGGAGCAGCCGGCAGACCAGTTCCTTGCAGCCGCCGCCGGCGGGCAGGACGCCGACGCCGATCTCGACGAGGCCCATGTACAGCTCGGCCGCGGCCTGGATGCGCGTGCCGTGGATGGAAATCTCGCAGCCGCCGCCCAGCGCCATGCCGTAGGGGGCCGTGACGACGGGCTTCTTGCAGTACTTCATCCGGGTGCCGGCGTTCTGCAGGCGCGCGATCATCTCGTCCAGCATGTCCCAGTTGCCCATCTGGGCAGCCATCAGGACCATGCCGATGTTGGCGCCGACGCTGAAGTTGTCCGCGTGGCCGCCGATGACCATGCCGTTCCAGTTCGCCTCGACCTCATCGATGCTCTCGTGCAGCATGTCGATGATGTCGGTGTCGATGGAGTTCATCTTGGTGTGGAACTCGAGGCCGGCAACGCCGTCGCCCAGGTCGTACAGCGTGGCGCCGAAGTTCTCCTTGACGATCTTGCCCTGCTCCTTCAGGTCGCCCAGAAGGATGTAGGACTCGGGCTTGTTGATCGCCACGTACGTGCAGGTCAGGAAGTCCCAGCGGTAGCGCTGGATGCCTTCCTTCTTGTAGAACGTGCCTTCGCTCTTCGCGACCATCGTCTTGATGTTCGCCGGGACCGTCAGGCCCATGGCTTCCATCTTGGCGACGCTGTCGGCCACGCCGATCGCATCCCACACCTCGAACGGCCCGAGCTCCCAGTTGAAGCCCCACTTCATGCCGTTGTCGATGTTCACGACGTCGTCGGCGATCTCGCCCACGCGCTTGGCCGTGTAGATCAGGGTGTAGGCCAGGGACTTCCACGCCAGCTGCTGCGCGCGGTCATCGCCGTTCAGCAGGTTGCGGATGCGCTCGCCGCAGTCCGCCACGCCCTTGGTCGACTTGACGGAGTCGAACGACGGACGGGTCGCTTCGCGGTACGTGCAGGTCTTCCAGTCCAGCGCCAGGGCCAGCTTCTTGCCGTCCGGGCCGACTTCCTTCTTGTAGAAGCCGCCCTTGGTCTTGCCGCCCAGCCACTTGTTGGCGACCATCGTGCCGATGAACGCCGGGAGCTGGAACACGGGCCGCTCGTCGTCGTTCGGCAGGTTGTCGTAGCAGTTCGCCGAGACGTGCTTGTACGTGTCGACGCCGACGAGGTCGGCGGTCTTGAAGGCCGCGGAGCCCGGGTGGCCCATCGGCTTGCCGAACACGGCGTCCACTTCCTCGATCGTGTAGTCGCCTTCCATCATCAACTGGATGGTCTTGTTGATGGCGTAGACGCCGATGCGGTTCGCGACGAAGTTCGGCGTGTCCTTGCCGAACACGATGCCCTTGCCCAGGATCTCCTGGCCCAGGTGCACCCACGTGTCGACCACTTCGGGATCGGTGTCCGGGCCGGACACGATCTCGAGCAGCTTCATGAAGCGTACGGGGTTGAAGAAGTGCGTGACCAGGAAGTTCTGCTTGAACTGCGGGCCGAAGCCGTCCGTCATCGAGGCGATCGACAGGCCGGACGTGTTCGAGGAGATGATCGCGCCCCACTTCATCAAGGGCTCGATCCGCTGGAACAGCTTGCGCTTGATGTCCAGGTTCTCGACGACGACTTCGATGATGATGTCGCAATCGGCGATCTTGTCGAGGTCGTCCTCGAAGTTGCCAACCGTCACGAGGGACGCGAACTTCTCGTGGTAGAACAGCGGGGCCGGCTTGAACTTCTTGGCGACCTCGATCCCGGCGAGGGCGAACCGGTTCCGGTGGATCGGATTGGTCTTCTCCTCTTCGGTCAGGTTCGGCGGGACGATGTCCAGCAGAAGGCAGGGAATCCCTGCATTCGCCAGGTGGGCGGCGATTCCGGAGCCCATGACTCCGGCGCCCAGCACTGCGGCCTTGTCGATCCTTCGCGCCATGATGTACCTCCCGTGCCTACCAGAGAAACGACAGGACTCCCCCATGATTGGGGAGCCCGCTGGCTCGATGGCGTCCTTGCTCCGGACGTCCCTCGGCAGATACAGGTACGATATCCAGATGACGGGGCGTTGCAAGGGATTTTTTCGCATTGCGTCAGACCGGTCGCACCCGACGGGGCACCGGGATCGCGAGGCGATCCGGACAGGGGAATCCGTTTGGGTTTCTGATGGGTTGCAGAGGGGGGCCGACGGGGGTCAGGAGCAGCCCGAGGTCTCGCCGCAATTCGGGCACTTGTAGCACGCGCCGTTGCGGACCATCTGGTGCCCGCAGTTGCTGCACGGCGGGGCGTCCAGCGAGTTCTGGAACAGCTCGTTCTGCTGGGGCGGCGTGGTCGTGACGCCCTGCTTGGCCTCGATATCGGTGACCGTTTCCTCCAGCTTCCGCTGCTCGGGAGTCAGGAACTTCAGCGCCAGCCAGCGGAACACGTAGTCCACGATGGACTTGGCATAGCCGATCTGCGGGTTCGTCGAGTACCCCGCCGGCTCGAAACGGACGTGGGCGAACTTGTCCACCAGCACCGGCAGCGGCACCCCGTATTGCAACGCGATGGACACGGACGTCGCGAACGAGTCCATCAGGCCGCTGATGACGCTGCCCTGCTTGGCCATCAGGATGAAGATCTCGCCGGGCGTGCCGTCGTCGTACATGCCGACGGTGATATACCCGTCCAGGCCGGCAATGCTGAACTTGTGCGTGATCGACTGCCGCTCGTCGGGCAGGCGCTTGCGCAGGGGGCGCGTCGCTTCCGCCGGGACCGCGTCCCGGGCGTTTTCCCCGTCCTTGCTGGTGGTGACGGGCTGGGCCTTCTTGGACCCGTCGCGATAGATGGCGATGGACTTCAGGCCCAGGCGCCACGCGTCCAGGTACGTCTTCATGACGTCCTCGGGCGTCGCGTCGCCCGGCATGTTCACGGTCTTGCTGATCGCGCCGGACAGGAACGGCTGGACCGCGGCCATCATCCGTACGTGGCCGTCCACCGCGATGCTGCGAACGCCCTTGGCGGGCTTGAAGGCGCAGTCGAACACGGGGAGGTGTTCGTCCTTCAACGCGGGCGCGCCCTCGATGGTGTCGTTCTTTTCGATGAAGTCCAGGATCTGCTTGACGTTCTCGTCGTCATAGCCCAGCCGGCGCAGCGCGGCCGGGACGGTCTGGTTGACGATCTTCATCAACCCGCCGCCCACCAGGTTCTTGTACTTGACGATGGCCATGTCCGGCTCGATGCCGGTGGTGTCGCAGTCCATCATGAAGCCGATGGTCCCGGTCGGGGCCAGCAGCGTCGTCTGTGCGTTGCGGTAGCCGTGGGCCTCGCCCAGGTGGACGGCGTCCTCCCAGGACGCGCGGGCCGCGTCCATCAGCGCCCGGGGCACGTAGCGATCGGCGATCCGGTCCATCGCGGACCGGTGCTTGCGGATGACGCGCAGCATCGAATCGCGGTTTTCGGCGAACGCGGCGAACGGCCCGACGCGGGCGGCGACCCGGGCGCTCTGGGCGTAGGATTCCCCCGTCAACAGCGCCGTGATGGCGCCGGCCATGGCCCTCCCGCCCTCGCTGTCGTATGGCAGGCCCCACTGCATCAGCAGCGCGCCCAGGTTCGCGTAGCCCAGGCCCAGCGGGCGGAACTTTTCGCTGTTGGCGCCGATGGCGTCGGTCGGGTAGTTGGCGCGGCTGACGATGACCTCCTGCGCCAGGATGAACGTCCGCACCGCGTGCTTGTAGGCGTCCGTGTCGAACGTGCTGTCCTCCTTCAGGAACTTCATCAGGTTCAGGGAGGCCAGGTTGCACGCCGAGTTGTCCAGGAACATGAATTCGCTGCACGGGTTCGAGGCGTTGATCCGCCCGGTGACCGCGCAGGTATGCCAATCGTTGGTGGTCGAGTCGAACTGGATGCCGGGGTCGCCGCACGCCCAGGCCGCATCGGCGACCGCGCGCATCACTTCCCGCGCCTTCAGGGTTTCCTGGACCTTGCCCGTGGTCACCGCGTGGGTCTGCCACTTGCCGTCCCGCTCGACCGCCTGCATGAATTCGTCGGACACCCGGACCGAGTTGTTGGCGTTCTGGAAGGCGATGGATTCGTAGGCTTCGCCGCCGAACGAGCCGTCATAGCCGGCGTCGATCAGCGCGTGGGCCTTCTTTTCTTCGTTCACCTTGCAGCCGATGAATTCCATGATGTCCGGATGGTCCACGTTCAGGATGACCATCTTGGCCGCGCGACGGGTCTTGCCGCCGGACTTGATGACGCCCGCGAACGCGTCGTACCCGCGCATGAAGGACACCGGGCCGGACGGGTGGCCGCCGCCGCGCAGGCGTTCCTTGGACGACCGCAGGGGCGAGAAGTTGGTCCCGGTTCCCGACCCGAACTTGAACAGCATGCCTTCCGTCTTCACCAGGCCGAGGATCGATTCCATCGTGTCCTCGACCGCGTTGATGAAGCAGGCCGAGCACTGCGGCCGCGCCTCGACGCCGACGTTGAACCAGACGGGGCTGTTGAACGAACCGAACTGGTGGAGGATCAGGTACGCCAGCTCGTCGTGGAAGGACTTCGACGCGGCCTCGTCGAGGTAGCCGTCCTCGTACGCCCAGCGTGCGAGGGTGTCCACCACCCGGGTGATCATCGCGCGGACGCTGCGCTCGCGCTGGGGCGTGCCCAGCGTGCCGCGGAAGTACTTGGACGCGATGACGTTGGTCGCGGACTGGCTGTAGAACGACGGGAAGTCCATGTCGTCCTGGCGGAAGACCTCGCGGCCCTCTTCCCCGTGGATGACGGCCGAGCGCTTTTCCCACCGGACCCCGTCGAACGGGTCGGTGCCCGCCGTGGTGAACCGGCGATCGAACGCGATGGCAGGCCGCGCCGCGGGGGCTGCCGCGACCGGGGTGGGGTCGGGTGTCGGCGCCGGGAGCGCCTCGATGACCGGCAACGGGACGGTCAATGTCGCCACGGTCTCGCGAAGGATCCCTTCCGCCTGGTCAGGGGTCACCGCCGGGGCGGTCTGGCTTCCGAACATCAAGTCCTCCTGGATTCCATTCATCCCTTGCTTCCCTCGCGAACCGCGTCGAATCGGTTCTCGACGCATCCGGCCCTCTCCATGGACGATCATCCCCGTGGCACGCCAACAGACGCGCCGGGAATGACCGTGCCTTTCGTTGAAGACGGTGTTACCGCCGACCCCGAGAATAGGCGGGGAGTCATGGGGCTGTCAAGAAAAAGGCACTACATCTAGTGGTCGGCTTGCTCTTCCACCACAATACATGGACATACGAAGGGTTGCGCGATGCTTTCGACAGGTCGATGCCTGCGGGTCCAGAATCCACCCCGCCGGAGCCGGCGAAGCAGGCAGGTTTTTGCATCCTCCATGACATTCGGATCAGGGTTCTGGGCCGGGGACTGGCGCCTCCGTTTCTGCGACTTACTTTGTCTCAGTTGAAATGTGGACGATTACGGCACCTTGTTCTTTTCAGCACGAATTGGCCCGTCTCTTGCAGAACCTTTCGGGTGGCGCGTCGCGAGGAGTCGCTGATGATGGCTCGCATGAAGGAACGGATTTCCGGCAGCCCCCTGGATGAGATGGACGCTCCCGTCGAGGTTCTGGAAGACCCGCGTACCGAGATGCTGCCGCCGGACGGGGACGCCCCGATCAACGGCATCCTGGCCTACCTGAGCCGGGTCGGCGACACGGCCCTGCTGTCCCGGGACGATGAACGTGAATTGGCCATCGCGATGGAGGACGGCAATCGCCGCACCTTCGACCTGATGGTCTGCATCCCGTTCTGCCGCGAGCACCTGCTGGGGTTCCCGCACCGCCTGACCTCGGGCGAGGTGGCCCTGTCCGACGTCGCGACGCTGGAAGAGTCCAGCCACGAGGACTGGACGCCGTCGCTGACCCAGGAACTGGAGTCCTTCGCGGCGCGCATCGAGGACATCGGTTCCCGCTGGCGCCGCATGGGCAAGGGCAAGAACGGCTCGGCGAAGGCCGAGGAATGGCTGGGCGCGGCGCTGCATGAATCGTACGGCGAGTTCCGTTTCGGGGCGGGCATCGTGCGCATGGTCGTCCGGACCCTGTGGCACCAGCTCGGCCGCCTGTCGGATGGCGTCGAGGGACCCGATCCCGAGGACCGATCGGACGCCAGTGCGTTCGGCGCGCTGGACCTGGACTCGGGCACCCTGGCCGGCGCGGCGTCGGCCCGGGCGGCGCAACTGGTCGTCGGGCTGTCGGGCAAGGCGCTGGCGATCGCGGTGACCGACCTGGCGGACGCCCAGCGCAAGGTCACCGAAGCGCGGTCGCGGATGATCCGGGCGAACCTGCGCCTGGTCGTCAGCATCGCCAAGCACTACATGAATCGCGGGATGCCGCTGCTGGACCTGATCCAGGAAGGCAACATCGGCCTGATGAAGGCGGTCGGCCGCTTCGACTGGCGGTTCGGGCACAAGTTCAGCACCTACGCGACCTGGTGGATCCGGCAGTCGATCACGCGGGCCCTGGCGGAGCACGGGCGCACCATCCGGGTGCCCCTGCACCTTGTGGAATGCCTGTCCAAGGTCCAACGGACCCGGACACGCCTGCAGCAGAGCCTGGATCGCGAGCCCACGGTCGAGGAGCTGGCCGCGGAGTCGGGATTCACGGTGGAGCAGGTCGAGAGGGCCGAGCGGACCACGATCCGGACGGTCAGCCTGGAGCACCCGATCGGGGAAGACGACGCGCAGCTGATGGACCTGGTCGAGGACACCAACGCGACGCACCCCTTCGAGGAGGCCGTGGACGCGGACCTTCGTGGGGGCATCCGGAAGCTGCTGGCGGGCCTGACGCCGAAGGAAGAGGCGGTCATCCGGCTGCGCTACGGCATCGGCACGCGGCGGGAGCATACGCTCGAGGAGGTCGGCGAGGCGGTCGGCCTGACGCGCGAGCGCGTGCGGCAGATCGAAGTGAAGGCGCTCTCACGCCTGAAGAACCCCGCCCTTTCCCGCGAGATGGAATCCTTCCTGGGCGAGTCGAGCTACTGACGTTCCAGCCTGTTTTCCACCATGGTTTCTGCAGGTTGTAAATGCACCCCACGCCCTGCCTGGGTCTGTACGCAGATATCCATTGTCCGGTTTCAGTACACCCCGGTGTCCCCCCGGTCCCGGAATGGGACACTTTGCCGATGGGCCCGCCCGGTTCGTCCAGTGTTTGACTCACGCGCGCGTATCCGCTAGATTTGCCGCCGTTTTCCGGGGAGGAAATGGGCATGGAAGGCGCCGAGAACGAACTGGTCCGCCAGCGGCTGGAGAAGCAGGCCGGCATCGAGGCCATCGACGGGGTCCGGTACCCCAACGACTTCCGGATCGCGGGCTTCGTGGCGGACGCCGTCGCGGCGGCCGGCGACAAGGACGGCCCCGCGCTGGAGGCGGCGCCCATCGAGGTGGCCATCGCCGGTCGCGTGATGGCCGTCAACTCGTTCGGGAAGGCGGCGTTCCTGCGCGTCCGGGACCAGTCCGGCACCCTGCAGGCGTACGTCAAGAAGGACGCCGTCGACGAGGCGACCTTCGAGCGCCTGAAGCTGACCGACATCGGCGACATCGTGGGCGTGCGCGGCACCCTGTTCCGCACCCGCACCGGCGAGCTGACCGTCCAGGCGAAGGAGTACCGGGTCCTGACGAAGGCCCAGCACCCCCTGCCCGAAAAGTGGCACGGCCTCAAGGACATGGAGCAGCGCCACCGGATGCGCTACGTGGACCTCATCGTCAACGAGGAATCGCGCGAGGTGTTCCGGACGCGCACGAAGGTCATCCAGTACATCCGCCGGTTCCTGGACGAGCGGGGCTACCTGGAAGTCGAGACGCCCATGATGCATTCGGTGCTGGGCGGCGCCAACGCCCGCCCGTTCCGCACGCACCACAACGCGCTGGACATGGACCTGTACATGCGGATCGCGCCCGAGCTGTACCTGAAGCGCCTGGTGGTGGGCGGGTTCGACCGCGTGTACGAAATCAACCGGAACTTCCGCAACGAGGGGCTCAGCAACCGCCACAACCCCGAGTTCACGATGATCGAGTTCTACCAGGCCTTCGCGACGTACCTGGACCTGATGGACCTGACCGAGGAGCTGTTCCGCGGGCTGGTGCAGTCGGTGAAGGGAGCGCAGACGGCCGTGTTCCGCGGGCAGGAAATCGACTTCGCCCCGCCCTTCCGGCGGCTGGCGATCTGCGACGCGCTGCGGGAGTACTGCGGGTTCGAGGAGGCCGACTTCCACGACCCGGACAAGGCCTTCCCGAAGGTGCTGGCCAGCGGCGTCGCCAAGGACGAGGCCGAGCACGTCTGGAAGAAGCTGGGCGACGTGTCCCCGCGCGACGCGGCGCTGGCCATCGGCATGCTGGCCTTCGAGGCGAAGGTGGAACCGCACCTGGTCCAGCCGACGTTCGTGACGGACTTCCCGGCGGTGGTGTCGCCCCTGTCGCGGCGCAAGGACGCGGACCCGACGCTGGTGGACCGGTTCGAGCTGTACATCGGCACCAACGAGTTCGGCAACGCGTTTTCCGAGCTGAACGACCCGCAGGACCAGGAACGGCGCTTCCAGGGCCAGATGGCCGCCAAGGCCGCCGGCGACGCGGAAGCGATGGAGTACGACGAGGACTACGTGAGGGCGCTGACCTTCGGGCTGCCGCCGACCGCCGGGGAGGGGCTGGGCATCGACCGCATGGTGATGCTGCTCACCGGCTGCGACAACATCCGCGACGTGATCCTGTTCCCCCTGCTGCGCCCGGAAGGGTGACGGCATGACCAGCCTGGCGTCCTGGCTCCTCCCGGTCCTGGAACTGCTG
>Ga0118677_10015082_pt1 | contig 10784 bp, 8 predicted proteins | sample AliMusrvi5mmetaG_FD_86154 | JGI IMG/M metagenome (GOLD analysis project Ga0118677, IMG submission 86154)
GAAATTCCACCACTGATTTCCAATGGGTTACAAAACGGGTTTTCCTGACTAAATTGGTGCCTTTGCTGCCAAGTTAGTTCCGTGGTTGTCCGCCAACGCGCGGTGGATGCTCCAGACTCGCATGCCCATGAAGTGCGAATGGAAAGCGCTTCAGGCTCCAACCATTCACTCAACATGGGCGGCGAGTCTGGAGACTCGCGGTCCCAGGGAATTCCCACTTTCCTCGTGGCTGAATCCGGGTGAAAGTCCGGGCCGCCTCCCAACCGTAGTCATCCTGCCATGCGCCAATCCATTCCATTCACAGTCCGTCTTGGTTTGATTCTTCTTGCCAGCCTGGTTCACTGCCTGACGCAGGCGGCGGAACCGGATGGCAAAGATGCCCCCAAAGTCCTGATTTACACCCGCAACCATGTCTCCAAAGGCACCGGTTTCGTGCATGACAACATCGCCACCAGCGTGGCTGCGGTGAAGGAACTCTGCGCGGAAAAAGGCATCGCCTGCGATGCATCCGATGACCCCGCCGTCTTCACCGCCGCCAACCTGAAGAACTATCGCGCGGTGATTTTCTCCAACTCCAACAATGAGGCATTCGGCGATCCCGCCCAAAGCAAGGCTTTCACCGAATATATCGAAAACGGCGGCGGCTTCGTCGGCATCCACTCGGCCTCAGGCTCGGAACGCGCCAACCCGGACTTCAAACGCATCCTCGGCGGAACCTTCAAGTGGCATACCCCGAACCAGAAATTCACCGTCGTCGTCGCCGATAAGAACCACCCCGCCACCGCCGGCCTGCCCGCCGAATGGCATTGGAAAGACGAGGGCTACCTCTGTGATCTGGTGCCCGACCTGCATGTTTTGTTAGATATGGATACCACCAGCGTTGCCAGTCCGCCGCGCAAAAAATGGGCGCTCAAGTTCGAGGGCAATCGTTTCCCGCTGTCATGGTGCCACCAGGTCGGCAAGGGCCGCTGCTTCTACACCGCGCTCGGCCACGACAAGGAGGACTATGCCGATCCGCTGTTCCGCGGCCACATCAAGGGCGGCATCCTGTGGGTCCTCGACATGGCGAAATGACATGACCCAGGGCAACAACGTGCATAGGAAACGGAGAACCACTGATTACACTGATTATACTGATTTTGAATTGAAATCTGCTGCCAACCCCTGAAAACAAACGGTCGAATGCTTGATGAATTCCCATAAATCAGATTTCTCAGTGAAATCAGTGTAATCAGTGTAATCAGTGGTTCCTCGCAACCCGATAGATCAACTCCCGAATTCCTGACAACATCGATCCTAACAAACTTATGAAATACCCCACCAATCCCACCCGTCGTGACTTCATCCGCATCTCCGGCCTTGTCGGAGCGGCGATCGGCTTGCCGACCATCATTCCATCCCGCGTGCTCGGTGCCGACGCGCCTAGCAAAAAGATCCACATCCTGCAGATCGGCTGCGGGCGGATCGGCCGCGAGATGGACATGCCTGGCATTCTGAAACAATCCGCCGCCCGCATGGTCGCTTGCTGCGATCTCGATTCACTGCGGCTGGCCGACGCCAAGGAGATGATCGAAGGCCATTACAAGAAAAACAAAATCGATCTGACGGTGACGACCTACGGCGACTATCGTAAAGCGCTGCAACATCCGGACATCGATGCCGTGGCGGTGAGCACGCCGGATTTCTGGCATGCGGAGCCGGTGATCGCCGCGGCGCTGGCCGGCAAGGACATTTATGTGCAGAAACCTCTCTCGATGACCCTCGCGGAAGGCCGCGCGGTGAGCGACATCGTGACCGCCAAAAAACGGATTTTCCAGATCGGCAGTCAACAACGGTCCGGCGCGCAGTTCCGCATTGCCTGCGAAATGGTCCGCAACGGGCGCATCGGCAAACTGCACACGGTGAAGATCGGATTGCCCACGGATCCTCCGGGCGGCAGCACCGAGGAAATTCCGGTGCCGCCCAACCTCAACTATGAGATGTGGCTCGGTTGCACGCCGCTGGCACCTTACACCAAGGACCGCGTTCATAGCCAAGGCCCGGACTTGAAGGACCGCTTCCGGGATCGCCCCGGCTGGCTGCGCATCGAGGACTATACGCTTGGCATGATCACCGGTTGGGGATCCCACCATGTGGATATCGCCCACTGGGGCATGGACACCGAACACACCGGCCCGCTCTCGATCACCGGCAAGGCCGAGTTTCCCAAAACCGGACTCTGGAATGTCCACGGCAAGTATCACATCGAGGCCACTTATGCCAACGGCGTCACCATGATCATCGACGACACGTTGCCTAACGGAATCCGTTTCGAGGGCAGCGACGGCTGGATCTTCGTCACCCGCGGCGCGGAGCACGTCACCGCCACCGATCCGATTCCCAAAGGTGGTGCTGCCAAGGCCCTGGTGGCCAGCAAGCCGGAGATCCTGAGCACGCCGCTCGGCGAGAAGGAGATCCACCTGCACGAGAGCCCGAATGGCGACCACCACCTCGACTGGATCACTGCCATGCAAACGCGCAATCCCGCCGCCACCACGCCCGAAATCGCCCACCGCTCGACCAGCGCGTGCATCATCGGCTGGGTCGCCATGAAACTCGGCCGCAAACTCGCGTGGAACCCCGAAAAAGAGGAATTCACTGGTGACGACACCGCCAACTCCATGCGGTCCCGTCCGCAACGCGCGCCTTATGGCATATCTAACATGAAAAAGGGTTGAGCCGTCATGCGTCCGGAACAATGGCAACATTTCAAGGCCGCCGCCAAACGTATGCCCGGCACGCAGGTGCCGCTCTCGCTGATCGTCGATAGCCCGTGGATGCCTGGCCATCTCGGCATCGGCTATCAGGATTATTACTTCGATTCCAACGTTTGGTTCGACGCCCACCGGCGGGTCATCGAGGAGTTTCCCGAAGTGATCTTCTTCCCGTCATGGTGGGCGGAAATCGGCATGGCAGCCGAACCCTCGGCCCTCGGCGTGCGCGTCCGGTTCTGGAACCACCAGACACCGAGCGAGGAACGTATCCCGTTCCACCTCGAAGACCTCGCAGAACTGGCACCGCCCGATCCCGCCAGCGACGGGTTCTGCCCGCTTATCCTCCACCGCTATGCCACCCAGAAACAGCGGATCTTCGACGCAGGTTATACCATTCCCATCGTCGCCGCCCGCGGCCCGCTGTGCACCGCCTCGTTCTTCCGCGGGGTTTCGCAATTGATGATGGATCTGATAGAAGAACCCGAGTTGAGTCTGCGGCTGCTGGATATGTGTACCAACCTGGTGATTGGTTGGCTCAAAGCGCAGGCCGCGGCCATCGGTCCGTCGGTCGAGGGGTTCCTGTTGTTGGATGACATTGTCGGATTTGTAGGCAAGGCCCACTACGAGGAATTCGCCCATCCTTTCCTGCAACGGATCTGCGATGCGTTTCCCGCGGATTGGGTCAAGGTCTATCACAACGACGCCAGCGTGGCCGCCTGCCTGGAACGCCTGCCGGACGCCGGGTTTGATGTCCTCAATTGGAGCCACCTCACGCCGATGTCCGAAGCCTGCGGCCGCGTGGCCGGCCGCATGACCCTGATGGGAAATGTCCCGCCCCTGGATGTCGGCGTGCGTGGCACGCCGGCCGAGGTCGAGGCCGCCGCCCGTGCCGCGCTGCGGGATGCCAACGGCCATCCCATGATCCTGTCCGTCGGCGGCGGCGTGAGTCCCGGCATGCCGGCGGCGAACATCCACGCGCTTGTCCGCGCGCTTGGGTGAGCTAGTAATCAGTAATCGGTAATCCTTCTGAATAAGTCGCTTTTATCCTCCCGACTAGCTTGGCTGTTACAGGCGGCGGGCAGGATGTCCGCGCCACGTGGCCCGGGCATCCTGCCCGGAGCCTCCAAACAAAAGTTACTCCCGATTCCACACCCCAGCACGCCGGGTTCTGGTGCTAAATGGGGAAATGAGAACCACTGATTACACTGATTTAACTGATTTGGAATACCTTATGTTGCCAGGTACGCTCACCCAGAAGGTGAATGGTCTAACTATTCTTACCAATCCGAAGCTTTCAGTGAAATCAGTATCATCAGTATTAATCAGTGGAAATAGCCGCCCGGCAGACTGATTCCATTTTCCCATCTAGCGTTATCACCTCTCACTTCTTTAGCCACTTCTTCCACTCGGTTTCAGCCTCGGCGGCATCGAGCGTGCGGTCGATGGCGAGGATCCGGTATTTCCTATTAGAAACCGCGGGATGATCGGCATCGAGCGGCAGGGCCTTGCCCATCACCGGGTTGAAATTCACGAAGGGCGTGCCATTGCCCATTTTGCTATCCCATACCCGCAGGCGTTCCGGGGTTCCGGCGATGTCGGCTGCGGCGCTCATCATCAGCACCGTGGCCGAGCCGGCGGGTGTCGGCCCGCTGACCATCACCCAGCGGGCGGGTTTGCCATTGGCTTCCTCGCGCCCGAGCCCTGCGCTGGTGGTCATTTTGCTGTTGTCCTTGATCCATGAGGCGGGACCGCGCCACGAAAATCCGCTGTAGGTATAATTGACGATGGTGACCGGCTTGCCCGCCGCTTGCTGGCTGATAGATACATCGATCACGTTGGCATCCTTGCCCTGGCTGGTCACGGTGACTTTGGCCGTTTCACGGATCACATCGGAACTGTGACCTTCGGCTGGTTTGATCACCGTTCCGTTAGTGAATTCCCATTCCACTTTGTCCGGGCCGTCGGACAGCAATTTGCCGCCGCGCGAAACATGGGTGCCCTGGCCTTCCTGCATTTCCCAGGTGTTGTAGCGTTTGCCATCGACCTCGACAAATTTCCACGGCCACCACAGGCCGAGGTGATGCAGATGATCCGGCGGCTGAATGGTGGTGCAGTCGAATCCAGATGGGGTGCACAGCGGATGCAGGAAGGCACTGGCATCCGCGAACTTCTCACCCCCCGCCGGATGGGCCATCGGCGCAACCTGCCATGCCAGCATCAGGGTGTCGCCGCGCTTCGCTTCGAGCCGACCATCGCGCTCGACTGACGTCCACTGGCCTGCCGGCTCCGCTGCCAACGCACCGAATATTGTTAGAAAAATTGCCGTTGTTCCGGTCAGGGTTGTCTGCCACCCGCTTCTGCTCGTTTGTGTGTTCATGCAGTCTATCTACGCTGCTGCGGCGCATATTCTTGCAGGAAAATCGCGTAGCACTTGGGCGTTGCATCGGGGTTTGGTTTTCCCGATGATCCGCGCGAACCCATCATGAGTATGAAAACCAACGCCCTCAGTCTCGTCATCGCCGGTCTCACCATGACCGGGGCACCAGCCGAACCGGTCCGTTTGATCACCCTGGATCCCGGGCACTTTCACGCCGCGCTGGTCCAGAAATCCATGCTTGTGGGTGTCGATCCCGTGGTCCATGTGTATGCGCCGGTCGGGCCAGATCTCGATCGCCATCTGGCGATGATCGAGGGCTTCAACACGCGTGCGGAAAATCCGACACATTGGCAGATGAAAGTCCACACCGGCCCGGATTTTCTCGCGGAAATGCTCCGCGACAAGCCCGGCAACGTGGTGGTGATTTCTGGCAACAACGCGAAGAAATCCCGCTATATCCTCGAGTGCGTCAAGGCCGGGTTGAATGTGCTGGCGGACAAACCGATGGCCATCAACCCCGAGGGATTCAAGCTGCTTGAAGAAGCCTACAAGGTGGCCGCCGAGAAGAAGCTGGTGTTGCTGGATATCATGACCGAGCGCCATGAGATCACCACCCTGCTGCAGCGGGAATTGTCGCGTTTCCCGGAGGTCTTCGGTGACCTCGACAAAGGCGCTCCCGGAGACCCGGCGGTCACCAAGGAGAGCGTGCATCATTTTTCCAAACTGGTAAACGGGGTTCCCTTGCAGCGGCCGCCGTGGTTCTTTGATCCGGCACAACAGGGCGAGGCCATCGTCGATGTCACCACCCACCTCGTCGATCTCGTCCAGTGGGAATGTTTTCCCGAGCAGGTGATCGACCCGGCCGATGTGAAGATGTTGACCGCACGGAGTTGGAAGACATCCATCACGATGGAACAATTCAAGAAGACCACCCAACTCGATGCCTGGCCGGACTATCTGAAGCCGCTGGTGGATGCCAAGGGCGTATTGCAAACTCCCGCCAACGGCGAGTTCACCTATACCTTGCGCGGCGTGCATGTTAGAGTTTCGGTGTTGTGGAAATTCGAGGCGCCCGCCGGTGCCGGTGACACCCATGACTCGTTGTTGCGGGGGACCAAGGCGTCATTGCATATTCGCCAGGGCGCCGACCAGGGATACAAGCCGGTCCTTTTCATCGAACCCGCCGGCCAACCGGATCAAGCGTGGTTCAAGGCCCTGGACGTCGCGCTGGCGAAACTCGCCGACCGTTGGCCGGGCATCACCCTCAAGGACCTCGGTGACCGCCGCGAAGTCGTGATCCCGGATCCATACAAGGTCACCCATGAGGTCCACTTCGGACAGGTGGCCGAAACCTTCCTCGGCTACGTCCGAGGCAAGCCGGTCCCCGCATGGGAAGTCCCGAACACCTTGGCCAAATACCACACCCTGATGGACGCCTGGCGCATCAGGTAAAACTCAGCGCCTCCATGTCAAAGACCACGGTGACACCCGCACCGTGCCGGTGCTCGCCCGCCGCATCTCGCCCAAAACGATTTTCGGTTTCGGCTCGGACACCGCGCCGCCATCGAAATCCTCAACATGGAGTCCGAACAGCGCCAGGCGCTCTTCGCCCTGTCCGCCGGCCTCTACGCCCTCTGTGCCCTGCTCTCCCTCCTCCTCGACCCCGACTTCCACGCCGCCGCCGCCGCCGACCCCGGCCAGTGCATGGCCATGTGAAAACGGTAGGGCGCGACGGCGTGGCTGGCGCGTCCCGCGCCAGTCCGTCTGAGGTGCGTCCCGCTCCGAATCTCCGCTCTTCGCTCCCGTCTCACGGAATTTCCCCCGAAATTTCCTTGCCCGCTCCGCAAATCCTGCTACGAATCCCCTTGAAAGGGCGCTCAACCGACCGCCAGTGGACGAAGTCCGCCCTTCCGGGCGGCAGATGCACCTATTATGCCGTACGCTGTGTAATAAACACAAATGCCGCGCGCGGCTTAACAAAACTGTTAGCCAGAAATGAAGACTCTTATCCTATTGCTTTTCGGTGTGACAATCGTTCTCGCAAACGCGGCAGAGGATGCCGCCAAAGAGGAACTCGCAAGAATGGTTGCCTTAGATGCAACCAGACTCAGGGAGCTTCTGAACGACAACTGGACAATTCGAGCTAATGAGAATGAGATCACCCTAACAGCAAAATTCGAGGTTTTCATCATTGGACTAGTGTCAAGGGGCGATCCGCCACCTGCGTTTAGTGATAAGACTCCGCGCAAGGTGCTGCTAAACGAAACACAGCCGAACAAGTATGTCATCCGTCTGCGGTATGAAGAAAGGATGCCTTCCGAGGAATACGCGCGGAGGCGACAAGAGCGACAGAAATTGGCGCACTTAATGAGTCTTGGCTCCAAAACAAAAAGCGAAGCAGGCGAAAAAACCGAGCAATTCAACAGCCTCAAGATGCCGCGCTATCGCGCCGATTTATATGATGTCTATCAAGAGCTTTCATGTTATGGCGAAGGCGTGCTGGTTTATCCGCCCAAAGCGCTCCAAAAAGCGGGTGGTGCCAAAGAGATTCTTGCTGCCGTTCTCCACCAAGTATTGACCGATATCGACTAATCAGGCTAACAAGTTGGTGGATGCGACGGCGAGTCGCCCCGTAGTTACAGCAACGTCCACCGCGCCGACGCATCACCTTTAACGTTGGCTCCAGTAATTATGAAATCGCGCCTAACTAAGATGCTTCTAATAATCGCACTAGGTTCCTGCAATCGTGAAGGAGGCTCGGCATATGAGATGAAATGCAAGCGTGACATGGGCACTATCGCAACAATGGTTGATGTATATCGGGAAGAAAATGGTCGCGTGGATCTGCGCGATCAACGGCTAATGGCGAAACTGATAGATATAGGCACGTACCCGCTTGCCAACATATTCGCAGAACGCAAGATTGTAATCAGCAACGGCATGGCATTAGATCCATTAGGCACCCCCTATCAAATTAGGTACAATGATGGTATTGTAACACTTTGGAGCTGGGGAAAAAATGGTATCGATGAAGATGGAGGAGGAGATGATATCAAGATACGGGTCCGTCAAGCGGATTAGAATCCGCGCATCACCTTTAACGTTGTGCGCCGAGCCAAGCAAGGCGCCTCTAGGCGCTTCTCGGGAACAGAGCCACAGAGGAATAATAGGAAATGGGCTTGCGGTGTTTGAAGGGAGCGGGATGCTCCAGACGCTTTGAGGCGGAATGGGCATGGCGGTTGAAAACCGCCGCCACATGCGCGGTGGCTGAGTTTCAGGTAAAACTCAGCGCGTCCATGTCAAAGACCACGGTGACATCCTCCGGCAGGGGGGTGCGCGCCAGCACCGCCTGGACGTGGCGGGTGAGCGGGCGGGCACGTTGCGAGCGCAGGATGATTTGGAAACGGTGTTGGCCGTGGGCGCGCAACAGTGGCGATGGCAGGACCTCGCCTAACAAGATGCCCGGCGGGAGATCTTCCGCCAGCCGCAGATGAAGGGTTTGGAGGGTGAACTCGGCGCGGCGTTCGTGGGTCGAGCGGGATGTCAGAACCGCGCAATGGGCGAAGGGCGGATACCCGAAGCGATGGCGGAACTCCATTTCCTGCTCGGAAAACCCATCGAAATCATGCCGCCGCGCGTATTGGATCGATGGCGAATGCGGAGTAAACGTCTGGACGATCACCTCGCCTTCAAGCTCGCCGCGACCGGCCCGGCCAGCCACCTGGGTGATGAGTTGGAACGTGCGCTCGCCTGCCCGGAAATCCGGCACATGCAGGCTGAGGTCCGCGTTGAGGATGCCGACCAGCGTGACGTTGGGGAAATGCAGTCCCTTGGCGATCATCTGGGTGCCAACCAGCACGTCGATCTTGTGGGACTTGAAGGCATTGAGCGTGTCGCGCAGCGCGTGTTTGCGCCGCATGGCGTCGGCATCGATGCGGGCGATCTTGGCCGTGGGCAGCACCTTGGCCATCAGTTCCTCGACTTTCTGCGTGCCATACCCTTGCAGCACGATGGCGGGATCCTTGCACTCAGGGCACTTGCGCGGAACAATCGCCTGATGCCCGCAGATATGGCATACCAAACGCTCGTCGGTGCGATGATAGGTGAGCGCCACCGAACAATGCGGGCACTGGCACACGTGACCGCACAGCGGGCATTGCAACGAGCGCGCGAATCCACGGCGGTTGAGAAACAAAATCGCCTGTTCGCCCTTCTCCAGGCGTTGTTCCAGCGCGACCCGCAGCTTGTCTGATAGAATGGCGGGCGAGCCCTTGTGTTTGGCCGCCTCCTGCCGCATGTCCACGATGCGCACCAGCGGCATCGACTGCCCGTCGGCGCGCTGGTCGAGCCGCATCAAATCATATTTCCCGGTTTGGCAGTTATGCCATGACTCTAACGACGGAGTGGCGGACCCGAGCACGATCGCGCAGGACTCGAACGCGGCGCGCAACACGGCCACATCGCGGCCGTGATAGCGGGGTACGCTTTCCTGTTTGTAGGAATTCTCATGTTCCTCATCGACGAGGATGAGTCCCAGTTCCGGCAGCGGCGCAAACACCGCGGATCGGGCGCCGATCACGATGCGCGCCACCCCCTTGCGGATGCGGTGCCACTCGTCGAAGCGCTCGCCTTGGGAAAGATTGGAATGCAACACGGCCACCTGGTCCTGCATGGCCGCGAACCGCGCCTTGAAGCGCCGCACCGTCTGCGGCGTGAGCGATATCTCCGGCACCAGCACCAGCACGGTCTTGCCGAGGTCCAGCACATGGCGCGCCGCCTGCAGATAAACCTCGGTCTTGCCAGAGCCGGTCACACCTAACAAAAGAATCGGCTTCGGCGACGGCGCCTGCAAACCGGCGAGAATGGCATCCAGCGCCCGCTGCTGGTCCGGGTTGAGGGTCAGCGGCCGGGATTCGAGCACCTCGTCCGCGCCGTCCGCCTCGGGATCGCGGCGGACGTCCTCGTTTTCCATGCGCAGCAGGCCGGCCTTTTCCATGCCCTTGAGCGCGGCGGCCGAGCCGTCGCCCAAATCCGCCACCGGCAGCCGCATCTCCGGTGCCTGGGCCAACAACGAAAGGATCGCATGCTGGCGCGGCGCGCGCTTGGCAAGCTTGTCTAACAGCTCCTGCGCCGGGGCGGCATCCAGCACCGCCACCCGCCGGGTTTTGGCCGAGTTTTCCTCCGATCTGACCGACTCCGGCAGCAGCGAGCGGATCACGGTTTCAATACCACATCCATAGTAGTCGGCGATCCACTCGCCGGTGCGCAGCAGCACCGGGGTGATCAACGGCTCCGGATCGATCAACGATTCCACCTCCCGCAACGCGAAATCCAGATGTTCCGCCGCGGTTTCCGACAGCACCGTGCCGGTCGCGGATTTCCGCCGCAGCGGAACCCGGACCCGGCATCCCGGACGCACCTCCAGACCCGCCGGCACGGCGTAGTCGAAGAGCAACTCCGATGGACCATCGATCAACACCCGGACATTCACGGCGGCCATCCTGCCCCGACCATGAGGTTTGGCCAAGGTTCAATTCGCGGGATCTCCAGATGCCGTCACCCCACCCGAAAAAAGAATTGTTCGTTTGAACAGATTTTTCTTGCGTTTCCGGCGGAAAAACCGTAAATGAGAGACGAATCAACCCCCAACATAC
>Ga0118677_10015084_pt1 | contig 10783 bp, 6 predicted proteins | sample AliMusrvi5mmetaG_FD_86154 | JGI IMG/M metagenome (GOLD analysis project Ga0118677, IMG submission 86154)
GATGCTCAAGGGCTTTGCCTCGGCGGTCCCGCTAACCCACTACTACTCGTTCACACTCCCGCCCGGCCTGCCGGCGAGTTGGATCCAGCCGCATCTGGAGCTATTTGCGAACAAGGTCATCCCGGCATTCCGTTAGGATCGTGGTTGTATGCAGCGGTTAATCCTTAAGGAGACATGGAATGAAACTGACCATCTGCTTGCAGGGAACGGAAGATTTGACCTGGACTGCGTGGACTGAAATCACAGCTGCGGTTGAACGTTTGGGGTTCGCGGGGGTGTCCATATCGGATCACTTTCCCTATGGCGGTGACGGGCTGGAAGCGATCACGGCGCTGACCTATCTGGCAAGCCACAGCCGCACCCTTCAGTTAGGCACGCTGGTATCGCCGCTGTCATTCCGCGATCCCGTCATGCTGGCGCGCCAGGCCATGCTGATCGACTCGCTCAGCGGTGGGCGCATGGTGCTGGGAATCGGCGCCGGCTGGATGCAGTCCGATCATGACATGTACGGCTACGACCTAGGCGATGTGAATACGCGCGAGGCGCGCTTCGAAGAGGGTGTGCAGGTCATTACGCTACTGGTTCGCAATGAGTGCCCGGTGTCTTTTGAAGGTCGATTCTTCCACCTGCGCAACGCCCGTCTGCAGGCGCGTGCGGGGCGACCGCTGCCCATTTTGATTGGTGGTTCCGGCCCCAAACGCACACTGCCGATAGTGGCGAAGTATGCCGATGTGTGGAACAGCCAGTCGATGACGGCAGAGCAATTCCAGGAGCGCAACACACTGCTCGACGCGCTGATTCTTCAGGCTGGCAGAAAACCGAGTGACGTGAAACGCACGATCTTTGCGCCGATTTTTCATTGGCGCGACGAACAGGAGATGGAGCAGGTCTCCAGTCGGCTTAAAGCGACGTCTATGTTCGCCGAAATGTCTACAGAGCAGGTGTTCAAGTGGTTTATGACAAACATGCCCGGAGCCATCGGATCACGCGACAGCGTGCTTGAGAAGCTGCACGCTTATGAATCCGCCGGTGTCGAAGAGATACACGTCACGATGTTCGGCACACACAAACTGGATCACCTGGAAAGCCTGGCGCGCGATATCCTTCCGCATTTCAATGGGTAAGTGGTGCGGGGCGAATGAAAGTCATCACGCTGATCTCCGGTAGGCGTCAGTCATTTATTTAGAGGATGGCAATATCACTCATGAGAAATTACAGCGGAAAGGTGCGTATCGGTTTGATCGGCACAAGTTGGTACTCAGACATCAGTCACCTGAACCTGCTGAAAAGCCATCCCGGGGCAGTCACTGCCGCAATTTGCGGGCGAAACCGGGTTCGCGCGGAGGAGATGGCTCTAAAGTACGCGATTCCCACTGTATACACGGATTACAGAGACATGATTCAGCATGGTCATCTTGACGCAGTTGTTATTGCCACCCCGGATGATATGCACTACCCGATGGTTATGGCTGCACTAGATGCCGGTCTGCACGTGCTATGTGAAAAACCACTGGCGTTTAACCTGGCACAAGCAAAGGAGATGTTGGTAAAGGCCGAGTCTGCAGGGGTAAAGCACATGGTCTGCTTTACCAACCGGTGGATGCCACAGTATTGCTATCTGCAGCGACTGGTGGCGGATCACTATATCGGCAAGGTCTATAACGCCAGTTTTAACTTTACAGCCAATTATGCCCGCCATGCGGGCTATCACTGGAAATGGGATTATCAGCATGGTCTGGGAGCTCTGGGCGACCTTGGATCGCACATGATTGATATGGCGACTTGGATGGTGGGTGATATTGCCCGTGTGCAGGCAAGTTTAATGGTCAGGGAGAACAAAGCACATCCGGAAGGAAAACCATATAAGTTATCCAATGACGTGGTAAACCTCACACTACGGTTCACCGGTGGCGCTGTGGGCGCCATTTATGCCACCGAAGTAGCGCATCTGGGAGATCGCGGCCGGGTACACCAGCTTGTTCTACATGGCGAAAAGGGCACGCTGGAACTTGAAAGTGACTGGACCCGGTATACGCTGCGCGGAATCCGCGATGATGAAAAGGCAATGCAACCCCTGGCAATACCAGAAAACATTATGCAGGGTGTCGATCAGAATACGTCAAATTGGGAATACTTCACGAAGATATTCACCAGGCAGTCGGTCAGCACCCGCTTGTTTATCGACTCGATCCTAGCTGACATCCCCATCACACCGAGTTTCCGCGATGGCGTGAAAGTGCAAGCGGTGATTGAGGCGGCATTCGAATCTGACCGAACTGGCTGCTGGGCGGACGTAGAACAGTTGGGGAACGCAAAATGAAGAAACCTCGACCACTCCGGTTCGGTGTCGGTAGTTCCGGGTGACTTTTGCGCGCAACTCAAACCTTTCGGGTGTGCTTGAGCGCATCGCGATTCCCGCAAGACACACCCGAAAGGTTTTGGCGACGAGTCAATCTGGCAGGACTGATCGGGTGTGCCGGCGCATTCAGGCGGCCATAGCGCATTGGCTGACAACTAAACTGTCAGCCCAACTGTCAGGAAATGGCAACTTTTCGGTGATAACCACAGGTAACATCGGCACACTGGGGAGTCGGTGCCGTTTCGAGAAGGGTTTTTATGAAAATTGCTGGAGCCTATTCGCTTAAGGCTGATCAACCAGCACGAGCTGTCGCAGGAGGTCGTGCAGGAAACCGTGGGCGTGATCCTGAAATGCCAGGATGATATAGCCGCGTTATCGCAGGGATCGCTCAAGGCCGCATTGGATCGAGCGCGCGTCCGCGCGGAAACAACGGCGGGTTGAGGCATGGGCGATCAGAATCGTTCTGAACCTGATAAGCAATCGGGCCGCGGCGATCAGAATCACGGAGCGTATCTCCCTGAGGGGATGCCGTATGAGGGCGGTTTTCTGCTGCCGAACCTATTGCTCTTCGGGCGCGTATGCAAAGCTCTAGGCATGAGCGTGACCCCCAGCCAGATGATCGAAGTCGCTCACGCGCTTGAAATCATCGAACTGGGGCGCCGCGAGGATGTCTACCATTCCATGCGCGCGCTGATTGTGACCCAGCCGCGCGAGATTGCGCTGTTCGACGAAGCCTTCCGCACTTTCTGGCGCAAGCCAACCACGGAGTGGTCAACGCTGGACTTGCAGTCGTTGGGCGAACGGCGCCGTCACCGTGGGAAGATGCAATTCCTGCCGCCGCCCGAAGCCAGTCCCGACGACGACGACAAGTCCGGCGCCAGCAACTCCGCGCCCGTCGATAAGAACTTGATCGCGATTGTCCCTACATACAGCCAGCGCGAGGCGCTGCGCACTAAGGATTTTTCCGAGATGTCGACGGAGGAGATTGCGCAGGCAAAGCAATTGATCACGCAGTTACATTGGGGGTTGGGGGTGCGCCGCACACGACGCATGGCGCCTGGCAAAGGGGCTTACGTGGATGCGCGGACGGCATTTCGCCGCAACATGCGATACGCTGGCGAACCGGTGGAGATGGCAACCCGCGCGCGCAAGATCAAGCCGCGCCCGCTGGTGCTGTTGTGCGACATCAGCGGCAGCATGGAGCGATATACCAGGCTGCTGCTGCATTTCATGCACACGCTGTCGAATAGCATTTACCAGGTGGAGTCGTTTGTGTTCAGCACGCGATTGACCCGCATCACACGCCAGTTGCGCCATAAGTCGATTGACGTGACGATGCGGCAGGTCGGCGCCGATGTCAAGGATTGGGGCAGCGGCACCCGGATCGGTGATGGGTTGCGCGACTTCAATTACCATTGGGCGCGCCGGGTTCTGGGACGGGGAGCGATGGTGATGATCATCACCGACGGTTGGGATCGCGGCGATCCAGAGATGCTGCGCGACGAGATCATCCGCCTGCAGCGCAATGCTCACCGTTTGATCTGGCTAAACCCGTTAATCGGGTCTCCAAACTACGAACCTTTGACCCGTGGCGCACTGGCCATGCGACCTTATGTGGACGATTTTCTGCCGGTGCGCAATCTCTCAAACCTGGCAATGCTGGCGCGTGAGTTGGCGCGCGTGGATTGGCGGCGGCCAGCCTACAGGCAACCGCCGAGTGGGTAACCGCAAGCGCGCAGCGTGCCCCTACACAAGCGGCGCCGGCGTGATAGGTTAGAGTTGTCCGTAGGAGAACTGCATATGCGTGACATCGTGGATACGGTTGACCGTTGGTTACAGGAGGGCAAGCCCGTCGCCCTGGCAACGGTTGCCGCGACGTGGGGATCATCGCCGCGGCAGGCGGGTGCGAAGATGGCCATCACCACTGGAATGGCCATGGTCGGATCCGTCAGTGGCGGGTGCGTCGAGAGCGCAGTCATGGAACAGGCGCTCGAATCGATTCAGGACTGCACACCCCGGTTGCTGCATTATGGCGTCAGCGACAACAGCGCCTGGGAAGTCGGATTGGCGTGTGGCGGCAAGGTGTCCATCTATGTTGAACCGCTTAACCATGACTGGTGGACAGCGGCTGCCATTGCTGCGCATCACAATCGCGCGGCCGCCACTGTAACGGTTATCGCAGGGAAAGCATCCGGGCAAAAAATACTGGTAGATGCCGGGTGCGGCGTCACCTTCAGTAGTTCCTCGCTAGATCCAACGCAACTCGAGGCGCTGGCAAAGGCAGCGTCCCAGGCGTTACACAACCAGTGTAAGACTGTGCGCACTACAGTCAATGGCCTGGATGTGCTTGTCGATGTTTTTCGCCCCGATCCACGCCTTGTGATCATCGGCGGCGCGCATGTGGCGCAAGCGTTATCCAAGTTGGCGCAGGTGCTGGGCTATCAGGTGATCGTCATTGACCCCCGCAGCGCCTTCGCCACTGATGAACGTTTCCCCGGCATCAGCCTGCTCGCCCATGAGTATCCGGACAAGGTGCTGTCCGGTCTCGCCCTCGACTCGGAAACTTACATTGCGATACTGACCCACGACCCGAAGATCGACGACCCGGCGCTACGCGTTGCGCTGCCAAGCCCTGCGCCTTATGTGGGTGTGATGAGCAGTAAGCGCACGCATCAGTTGCGCGTCGAGCGCCTGACCAGGGAGGGCATGGATCCTGCGTTGATCAAGCGCATCCATGTCCCAATTGGTCTGTTGATAGGGGCGCAATCACCCGAGGAAATAGCGCTGAGTATCATGGCGGAGATCGTCGCAACGAGGAACGCCCCTTCCAAACCCTCCCCAGAGGGGCGGGAGAACGAGGCGCCGTCGTGAAATACGGGCCTGTGTCTTTGGGGCAGGCTGCCGGCACGATCCTGGCGCATCATGTGCTCGATAAGGACGGGCGCAGGACGCTTACCAAGGGCCATTTACTAACCTCTGCAAACATCGAATCCCTGGCTGCACTCGGTTATACGGTCATCACGGCAGTGACGCTCGAGGCAAATGATCTCACCGAGAATGAGGCGGCCCGGCGTGTTGGCATCGCATTATGCGGGCCGGGCGTCAGCTTGCAGGCGACTGGCGTCGGTCGCGCGAATCTGATTGCGCAGGTTGCTGGCCCGCTGCGCGTAAATGTCGACGCTCTGTATCGGATCAACTCCATCGATGAAGGGATTACGGTCGCTGTCCTGCGCGAACATACACTCGTCCGCGCCGGTCAACTGGTGATGCTGGTCAAGATCATCCCGTTTGCGCTGCCCACAGCCGCAGTGGTCGATGTGGAAGCGATCGCGCGCGACTATCAGCCTGCGATGGTTGTCTCGGTGCGCGCATTGCGAGCATGCTCGGTTGCTCTGATTGTTTCGGCGCCGGATAGCGGGAGGGATCGCCTGCTGGCGGATTTTATCCATCCGACGCGCACGCGTCTGGAGAGGCTGGGCAGCCGCCTCGACTCCATCGCGCATGTCCCGCATCAACCCGCCGACATCGCAGCAGCGATGCGCGCGCAGCATGCCGCCGGGCGCGATCTCGTGATCCTGGCGGGAATTTCTGCCACCATGGATCGGGATGACATTATCCCGCAAGCAGTCCGCATTGCCGGCGGCAGGGTATCCCAACTTGGCGTTCCGGTGGATCCCGGCAGCCTGCTTATGCTGGCATGGCTCGACGCCATGCCGATCATCGGCGCGCCAGGCTGCATGAAGTCCCTTCAGACTAATGTGATCGACTTGATCCTGCCACGGCTACTGGCGGGTGAACGCCTGACCCGGGCCGACCTCGCTTTGATGGGGCATGGAGGGTTATTTGATGACACCCTCGATCGGCCGATGCCACGAGACGATCGAACGACAGTCCGCGACCGTGTTTCCTGATGCGTGAGTATTCTTCCTTTTGCGCGCAACGCAAACCTTTCGGGTGTGCTTGAGCGCATGGCGATTCCCGCAAGACACACCCGAAAGCCGCGGGTACGAACCCAGGCCGTCATAGCGCATTGGCTGACAACCAAACTGTCAGCCCGACTGTCAGGAAATGGCAACTTTTCCAGAGATGCGACATTTACCATGTGATGCGTGGTCTTTCGGGTGTCTGGCTTGGAAGCCCAATCACGTATTCCCAATGTAAGGAGAAATTATGTCACATCCCATTCGTTACATGCAGCTGATCGCTTTAATCATCGCTCTGCCTCTACCGGTTGGCGCTCAAGCTACGCTGCCTCCGCCCAGCGCCAACCTGCGCTCTGCAGCGGCACCCAGCGCCTTAGCCTGGTATGACGGACAAATCCAAAAGTCCTATGTCAACGATTGCGTCAACGGGGTTCTAGAGGATGACGCATGGGCCTGGGTCGGCTTCCAGGCCGATCCTAATGCTGCGAAACCTGCCCCGAACACAACATACTATATTCACGTTGTCATCGCGGGGGTGGGTAATCCGTGCAGCCAGAGATGGGTTTATCCTGAAGTAATCTTGCCGGCAAGCACCTCGCTGGCGATTACCTTGGGTAATCCCGTGAAATGCTTTTACGACAATGTACAAGACCTGTCTGGTGAGTGTCCGCAGACGCTACCGCTGTCTTTATATACTTCAGGCGCCTACGCCATCTTGTCGCCTGTCACCCAATACCAAACCTGGCCGCTTCCAAAGGGACATATCCTCGATATTCAGATTCCCGTCATGTCCAGTGCGACACTGAACAACAGCCCGTTTCAAGCGAATGTGTGGATGCTAGATACCGGCACATGGTTGCACCCGCAGGTTGGGGTGTATGTCTTCAGCAACACGCCGATGGTTTTATACCCCAGTCCATCTACGATCATCACGTCTACTGTCGATCTCATGTCGTACGCCTATATATATGCTTATGGTCTTGGCGGGACCATGTTTTTCGATCTAGGCACCGACACCAGCTACGGTGTGTTTACCGCTTCTGGCCCCATTTCATCCGGCGGCAACGCATATCTCGCCTGGTATAACTGGAGGGACGGGAGCAATAACCTTGTGGTCCAACCGGACACACTCTATCATTTCCGTGTGCGCTTTGTGGCGTCGAATGGTATTACTTACTACGGCGCCGATCAGACCTTCCACACGCTGTCGGATGGGAGTGTGACGATCGGCAATGGCACCCCTGCCGACTGCACCGCAGCGAACCTGCAAGCGCAGATAGACGCTGTTCTAATTCACGACATCCGGTTCAACTGTGGTGCGCTGCCGATTACGATCACGATAGCCTCACAGATTATTACCAGCGCCGGAGAGAAAACTATCGACGGCAACAACAAAGTCACGCTCGTCGCTTCCTCCGGCAACCGCCATTTTCTGGTCAGCGCTGCCACACGTCTGATCCTGAAGAATCTGACGCTGACGCAAGGAGTGGTAAGTGGACCGAGCGATTGCGGTGGTTCAATCTATGTCCAGGACGGCGCGCGATTGGACGTGATCGACTCACAACTGCTGAACAACTCCAGCGCTTATTACGGCGGCGCGATTTGCATTGGTGTCGGCGCCATAGGGTATATTTCCAACACGATGCTAATGGGTAACAACGCTGTCAATGGCGGCGGGGCGCTATGGATGGTCCATGACGCCATCGTGTTGATGTACTACAGCGACGTATCCAACAACAACGGCGGCATGGTCAATGGTCGGGGAGGCGGTGTCGGTGGAGATATTAACTCGGAAATGGACGCATACTACAGCCTGTTTTATGGCAACCAGGCCTACCGGGGTGGGGCGATCTCCTGCGATGGCTGCCTTAATCTGATCGCCAGCACGGTTTCCGGCAACCATTCCAACGCTGAGCCCGGTGGAATCGATGGGAACCCGTATCTGTTTAACGTGACGCTGGTTGGCAACTGGATCAATGTAAACCCTTTTTATTTTTTCGAAGGCGGAGGCCTGGCCGGCAATGCAAAGCTGGTCAATACCATTGTGGCTGGCAACTGGCCCAGCAACTGCAGCAATGGTTCGTTTAGGCCAGTGGTATTTAGCTCTGGTCACAACATCGAAGACTCCAATTCCTGTCATCTGACGGGTGCAGGTGACAAAGTGAATACAAACCCAATGCTCAGCACGCTACGTATGAACGGCGGTCGCACGCACACCTACGCACTCCTAGCGGGTAGCCCGGCGATCAATGCCGGCGACAACTCCGGTTGTGTGTTTGCCAGCTGCATTGATCAACGCGGTGTGCCCATGATCGGCGGGACCATCGACATCGGCGCGTATGAGTATTGGCCGCACGTTTACTTGCCGATGGCGAGGAAATAATGCCGGATTAGGAATCACACTGTCGTACCGGTCACCTGCGGATCAAGAGTCGGACCAAGGCCAATTTATAGCTGTATACCAGACCGGCAACCTGGAATGGGCGAGTTTTCGATGGGCGTGGCCAAGTCATATAGCCAGACACGCACTCAGAAATTGACCCGTTTAATGTTGTCAAGAATATCGTTGTACTCGATACAAATTGTGAGGTTATTATGACAGTACTGTTTGCGCGGTTGTTCAACATCACCGTAGGTGTTGCATTTCTGATAAGCTTTTTCGTTGTCAGCTTGCCTGCACGAGCGTTTGGTGACATGAAGGCTGCTCAAGACGCCGTCGTCGGCAACGGCACCCCCGCCAGTTGCACCGAGAGTGCGTTCGATACGGCACTGGCGGGCGGTGGCCTGATTACCTTTCAGTGCGGGCTCCCCCTGGTCACGATCCATATAACCAGCGAGAAGGTGATTGCCATATCCACCTCGATCGACGGCGGTGGTCGCATCACTTTGAGTGGGGACAATCTGGTGCGTGTGTTTTACGTGCATGCAGGCGCTAACTTGAACTTGTCCTATCTCAAAATAACTGCCGGGCACGGTAATCCCGGCGGCAGCATATATAACGAAGGCGCGCTGAATATCGACCAAGTCACCTTCACCGCCAATGGATCAGACACTCACGGCGGTGCGATCGAGAATTATGGCGCCCTGGTGGTCAACGACAGCAGCTTTGTCGGCAATCATGCCGCGATAAACGGCGGCGCCATTGACACAACGGTTTTGATGACCGTCACTCGCAGCATCTTCAGTGGTAATGTCGCTGCCTTTCGCGGCGGAGCTGTTAACAATTACCTGGGCACGATGCAAATCACACAGGGACGTTTTGTGGCCAATACGTCCGCGGGTTACGGCGGTGCGCTGGTCAACGATGGCGGTATTGCCAGCATCATTGGCAGCAGCTTTCTGACGAACACGGCCCAGGGTGTAGGCGGCGGCTTACGAAATAGCGGTCAAACTTTTGTCGCCGACAGCACGTTTTCCGGCAACGTTGCCCATGACCAGGGCGGCGGTCTCGCAAATAGCAACAGCCTGAACATGCAGAATGTGACGCTGTCCGGCAACACTGCGACTGTGGCCGGAGGCGGTATTGTCAACTCAAATGCAGCAACCGTCACCTTGATCAATAGTACGGTGATACACAATGTCCTTCTCGGTTTATATGGCGCCAACATCGCCAACAATGGTTACTTTCGATTACAGAATACCATTGTGGCGTTTAGCACTGGCGCAAATTGCAGCGGTATGTTAACGTCGCTGGGCTATAACTTGTACAGCGATGTGGCGTGCGGCCCAATTAATAGTGGCGACCTTGTATATACCGATCCACTTCTCGGTCCGCTGCAGGACAATGGCGGCCCGACACTCACGCATGCTCCGCTACCCGGCAGCATCGTTGTTGATCGCATCCCTGGCTCGTGCCCGCTGACCGATCAGCGCGGCCTGTCCCGCCCGCAAGGGAGCGCCTGCGATATCGGCGCTGTCGAACAGGAAGCGCAGCCGGCGTTGATTTCAACGGCCAACAGCCTGCCCTGGCCAATGCTGGGGCATGATGCGCAACACCGCGGGCGGGGCAACGTGCCCGGCCCACAAGACCCTGTGGTGGTCACGGCGACATGGCCATATCGCGCAATATCGCAAATTGCAACCTCACCCGCCATCGATCTCAACGGCACAGCCTACTTTGGCTCGGACGATCAGCATTTGTATGCGGTGAACCAGGATGGGACGTTACGCTTTGACTTTAGAACGAATATGCCAATAAGGTCCAGTCCTGCGATCGTGCCCATTGGCTATGCGCCTGTGCTGAATGAACAATGGATACCGCCACTGGACAACATGATCTATTTCGGTTCAGACGATGGCAAGGTGTACGCGTTGGATTCTACCGGTGGGCTGCAATGGTCACTCGCTCCCGGCGGTCCGGCGAGCATCTCGCCGATACGGTCGTCCGCAGTGGCGGCAAAATACCCCTTCAGCTCGACCAATCGCGTCTACGTCGGTGCGGATAATGGCGTGCTGTACGCGATTTTCGAGATAAGTTCAACCTTGGCGACGACGGCTTGGC
>Ga0118677_10015086_pt1 | contig 10783 bp, 9 predicted proteins | sample AliMusrvi5mmetaG_FD_86154 | JGI IMG/M metagenome (GOLD analysis project Ga0118677, IMG submission 86154)
CCGTAGATCAAATCGACATTGAGCGATGCGAACCCGGCTTCACGCAGCCAGTCGATTGACTGCTCGGTTTGGGCCTTCGGCTGAATCCGATGCACGGCCAGTTGCACTTGGGGATCGAAATCCTGCACGCCCACGGAGGCCCGGTTGAACCCGGCTTCGCGCAAGGCGGTCACGTGATCGCGCGTCAACCGCCGCGGATCGATTTCAACCCCCGCCTCGATGGCGGCGTCGAGGGTGAAATGGGAGCGGATCAGCGCACCCAACGCGCGGATTTCATCCGGCAGCAAAAAGGTCGGCGAACCGCCGCCGAAATGGAGTTGCACCGCCTTGCGTTCGCGGCCAATGAGGGGCGCCAGGATCGCCAGTTCGCGGCCCAGGTACTCCAGGTATTGCGCGCTTGCGCCCTGGTTGGAGGTGATGACCGTGGTGCAGCCGCAATACCAGCAAAGCGAGTGGCAGAACGGGAGGTGGAAGTAGAGCGACAGGTCTTTGGCCGACCCGGCGTTCGCCTGCATCCGCTCCAGGATGGCCTGCCCGTCCATTTCGGCAAAATGCGTCGCGGGCGGATACGAGGTGTAGCGCGGGGCCGCCACGTTGTATTTCCGGATCAGATCGAGATTAACTTGGAGTGCGCTCATGCGAAGTTGCGGACGGTTTCGGCAAGGGCCTCGATGCATTCGAGCTTCGCCTGTTGCGGAACGCCGTGCCCGAGGTTGAAGATATGTCCCTTCGTTCCGGCCATCTCCCGAAGAATCCGCGCGGTTTCTGCGGCGACGATCTCGGGCGTGGTGGCAAGCAGCGAGGGATCAAGATTGCCTTGCACCCCCACATTTTGCGGCAGCAGGGCGCGGACTTTCGCGAGCGATTGCGTCCAATCCACACTCAGGATGTTCGCGCCGGTTTCCACCAGCGTATCCCATTTCCCGTGCGTGCCCTTGGCGAAAAGAATCACCGGCACCTGGCCGCCCAACTGGGTGATGATCTGGCGAATCCACCGCCCCGAAGCATTTTCGAAGGCATTGTCCGCAAGCTCTCCGCCCAGGCTGTCAAAAATTTGGATCGCATCCGCGCCCGAGGTGATTTGCATTTGCAGGAACTCCGCCACCGCAAGGGTCAGCTTTTCCATCAACTCACAAAACAAAGCCGGTTCGGAGTAATAAAGCTCCTTGGCCAGAGCGCAGCCGTGACCGCTTCCGCCCTCAATCATAAAACAGGCCAGCGTCCACGGGGAGCCCGCGAAGCCGAGCAAGGCCGCCTGCTCGCCCAGAGCCGGTTTGATCAAACGCAGCGCTTGAGCCACATATTGGAGCCGGTCGGCGACGTTCCGGTGATCCAGACGGCGAATGTCTTCCGCAGAGCGCAACAGAAATTCCATCTCGATGCCGCCCCCCTCCTTGAAACGATAGCGCTGTCCCATCGCCTCCGGCACAACCAGAATATCGCTGAACAAAACCGCCGCATCGAAACCAAACCGGCGGATCGGCTGAAGCGTCACCTCAGCGGCCAACTCCGGCGTTTGGACGATTTCCGTGAAGGAATGCTTTTCCTTTATGGCGCGGTATTCCGGCAGGGAGCGCCCCGCCTGACGCATCATCCACAAGGGAGGGCGATCCACAGGATTGCAGCGCGCTGCCGCGAGAAAACGCCCACGGTTGCCCGGGGATTTGGAAGAGAGATCAGTGGTCATGAAAAATGAAAAACGCCGATCAAAATGTGCTGGCGCTGCCGCAAAGATTAACCGTGGGATAAGGATGGGTCAAGGGCACGTTGAATACCGATTTCAAACTCTTCTTCCCGAAACACTCAAGACGGCCTCTTGGAGGACTGCTCCAAAAACGCCGCGACGCCCTTGTGCACCGAGGAAAAGAAGTTTTCCTCCCCGAGATCGTGGGTGATGCCTACGCGCTGGAGGATTTCCCGCAAGGGCCTGTTGGCGCGCGCAATCTTCAAAATGATGCCCTTCTCACGGAGTTCCTCATTCAAGTTCACAAGCGCTTCAGCCGCCGTGACATCGATGTCGGTTATCGCCTGCGCATCCAGGAGAAACCATCGCACCGGGGTGGAACTGGCATCGACAAGCTCGCGGACGCGCTCAAGGCCATGCGGGATTGCGGCGTGGTCGCCGGCTTCGCCGGGCACACGGTGGAAGTCCACACCTGGATCCGCGACCACCTGGACGTCGATTTCCAGATGTGCTGCCACTACAATCCCTCCTCGCGCGCCGACGATCCGATGCATGTTTCCACCACGCACGAGAAGTGGGACACCGCGCACCGCGACCGCATGGCTGCGCTGATTCAGACCATCCACAAGCCGGTCGTACACTACAAGGTTTTTGCGGGCGGTAACCGGCCGGTGGACGAGGGGTTCGAGTTCCTGTCCCGCACCATGCGCCCCGGCGACGTGGTCTGCATCGGCCACTACCTCAAGGACAATCCCGACATGTTCCGCCAGAACGTCGCCGCATTCGATCGCGCGGTCGATCGGGGAACGAGCAAACCATGACGGTTGCAGTCGGCATGAGCGGCGGGGTGGATTCCACCGTGACCGCCTGGTTGCTCCAGCGCCAGGGGCACGAGGTGGTCGGCCTCACCATGCAGATCTGGGACGGCTCGGTGTCGCTGCCGGACGAAGGTCGCTCGGGCTGCTACGGACCGGGCGAAGCCCGCGATCTGGCGTTCGCGCGCGACGCCGCGGAGCGTCTCGGCATCCGCCATGTCACCGTGCCGCTGGCCGAGGCATACAACCGCTGCGTGCTCGACCCGTTCCGCGACGCCTACCGCGCCGGCCGCACGCCCAACCCCTGCGTGGTCTGCAATCAGCGCATGAAGTTCGGCCTGCTGCTGGACGAGGCGCGCCGGCAGGGGATCGCCTTCGACCGCTTCGCCACCGGCCACTATGCGCGCATCGAGTTCGATGCCGCGCGCAATCTCCACCGGCTCCTGCGCGGCGTCGACGCGGCCAAGGACCAGTCCTATTTTCTCTCGCGCCTCACGCAGGCGCAGTTGCAACGGGTCTGGTTCCCGCTGGGCGGCATGCGCAAGGACGAGGTCGTGCGCCTCGCGCAGGAAGCCGGATTCGGCGACGTGGCCGCGCGCGAAGAAAGCCAGGACTTCATCGAAAGCGACAGTTACGCGCCGCTCTTCAACGCGTCCGACAACCGCCCCGGTCCGATCATCGACACCGCCGGCCGCGAACTCGGACGCCATCGCGGCATCGTCCACTACACCGTCGGGCAACGCCAGGGCGTTGGCATCGCCACGGGCGGGCGCCTGTACGTGAAAGAGCTGCGGCCGGAGACAAATACCGTGGTGATGGGAACGCGCGAGGAGGTCTTCAGCCCCGGTTGCCGGGTGGAGGACGTGAACTGGATCGGCGGCGCGCCGCCGACAGCCGGCACCACCTGTCGCGTCCATCTGCGCTACCACCATCCAGGCGTGCAGGCACTGATCGAACCGCTTCCCGACGGCGCGTGGCAGGCGCAATTCGCCGAGCCGCAGTTTGCCGTGGCGCCCGGACAGGCCGCCGTGTTCTACGCCGGAGACGAAGTGCTTGGCGGAGGGTGGATCGCCACAGAAGTGGGTACGCACATCGCGCTGCGGGGCAGCGCTCCTACCTCAGGCGAAATGCCAATGAATTGTAGGAGCGCTGCCCCGCAGCGCGATGACAGAACTTTGCCATGAAAACACTCGAACAGAAAACCGCCGATCTCGAAACCATCCTGCGCGAAGCGCAGCAGGTGGCGATCGCCTATTCCGGCGGCGTGGACAGCTCGCTGCTGGTGAAGCTGGCGTGCGACGTCTTGGGCGCAAAAAACGTACTGGCCGTGCTCGGCGAATCGGAGTCGCTCACGCAATCGAGCTTGGACGAAGCCGTGGCGGCGGCCCGGAAATGGGGCGTCGAAGTCCGCGTAACGCATACGGCGGAGATGGAGAATCCGCAATTCGCGCAGAATCCGCCGAATCGCTGCTATTACTGCAAACGTGAACTCTGCCAGGCGCTGCGGCGCGAGGCGGAAGCGTTCTTCGGCTGTCTGCCGCTGCTGGCCGACGGCAACCAGGCGGACGATGCCGGCGATTTCCGCCCCGGCCGGCGCGCGGCGAAAGAGGCAGGCGTGCGCTCGCCGCTGGCCGAGGCGGAGTTCACCAAGGCAGATGTGCGCGCGCTGTCGCAACAGCTCGGGATCAAGGGCGCAAACCGGCCCGCCGAAGCCTGCCTCGCTTCGCGCATCCCCTACGGCCGGCCGGTCACCGAGGACAAGCTCGCGGTGGTCGCCGCCGCCGAGGCGGCGCTGCGCGCGTTGGGTTTCCGCGAATGCCGGGTACGACACCACGACGCCATCGCGCGCGTGGAAGTCGGCGTCGCCGATCTGGAGCGCGCGGCCGCCATGGGCCCGGCCATCGCCGCCAAAATCCGCGCCGTCGGCTACACCTACGTGGCGCTCGACCTCGATGGCTACCGCACCGGCAGCCTGAATGCGGTGTTGGGAAAGAAGGCTGAAGGGGTTTAGGCTGAAGGCTGAAGCGAGAGGACGTCGCATGTGTAGCGGCGCGTGTGTCACGCGCCGACGGCGGCTGACACAGCCGCCGCTACAAACCGACATTTTGATGCAACCATGCAGAACCTGCCATCCATCCTGAAACAACTCCGCGTTCCTTCCGTGCGCACGTATCGTCCTTCCCTCGCGGAGTTGCTGGCGCTGCTGCGCGCGCAAGGCGGCGACTGCGCGGCGCTCTATGCCGCGGCGGACGACCTGCGCCGGCAAACGGTCGGCGATGACGTGCATGTGCGCGGCATCGTCGAGTTCTCGAACTATTGCGCCAATGACTGCGGCTACTGCGGCATCCGGCGCGGCAGCAACGTCACGCGCTACCGCATGACGCCCGAAGAGATCGTGGCGCAAGCCGCGCAGGCCCGCGCGTGGGGGTGCAACACGGTCGTGCTGCAATCCGGCGAAGACCCGTGGTTCACGGCCGAAAAGCTGTGCGACATCGTGCGCGCCATCCGCCAGTCCGGCATGCCGGCCATCACGCTTTCCGTCGGCGTGCGGCCGCTGGAAGAACTCCGCCAGTTCGCGGCGGCCGGCTGCGACCGCTACCTGCTGCGCTTCGAGACCTCGAACCGCCGGCTGTTCCATCGGATTCACCCGGACGAAACCTTTGCGCGCCGCCGGCAGTGCCTGGTCAACCTGCGCGCGGCCGGCATTCAGGTCGGCAGCGGCTTCATGATCGGCCTGCCGGACACGCCGCTGGCCACGCTCGCGCGCGACATCCTTTTCGCCACGCAACTGGATTTGGACATGATCGGCTGCGGGCCGTTCCTCGCGCACCCCGACACGCCGCTTGGCGGCAAACCGCTGATCGAGGACCGCGAAATCTACTTCAAGACCATGGCCGTGCTGCGCCTGCTCAACCCGTGGGCGCACATTCCCGCCACCACGGCCTTCGATGCGCTGGCGCCGGACGGACGCAACCGCGTGCTGCAAGCCGGCGCAAACGTCTTCATGCCCAACGTGACGCCCGGCAAATACCGGCGCCTGTACCAGCTCTACCCCAACAAGCCGTGCGTGGACGAAGACGGCGCGGCCTGCGCCTTCTGCGTCCGCGGCCGCATTGCCGGACTCAACCGCCGCATCGCCGCAGGGCCGGGGCATTCGCTGCGGTTCACTGCTCTCAAGGCCGCGTATCTTGGCGGGTGAAGCGAATCCGCGCCACGCCGCCCTCCCGCAAAAAGATCAACCGACCGTTCATCCAACAACTGGAGGGCCACGCGCCGCCGCGGCCGTGTCTGTAGGTGGGCAAGTGCATGTTTGGCGCAAGAAACGTCGTAAACAGCCACCGGATGTGTCTAGTTATTTCGGGGACGCTACACTAGAGCAAGTTAAGTAATAGTGTAGCCGCAAATTTGGGCAAATGCGGACACGAAGGGGAGGAAGGAAGCACGAAGAACACGAAGGTGTATGGTTGTTTTTCGCCGCCGTAAGGCGGCGCCGATGCCCCGCTTCGTGACCTTCGTGAACCCTTCTCTTCCTTCGTGTCCGACTCACCTGCGGCTACACTATTTCAGAACTTGCTTTAAATGCGAGAGCTTGCGCCAGGCGGGACCGCCATCCCATGCGCGGACCCACGCGCTTGCGGGCGCCGAGGCCGGCGCCCCTCCAGTATGAAAGACCAGCAGTGGTTGACAATCAAACTGGAGGGCGGTGGGGCCTCAGCCGCCAGCGCGCGACAGGTACTTTCTGAAAAAGGCCGCTGCCTTGTTGCCGCCCCAGCCGTGGTCGTTTGGGTGCAGGTCGAGTTCCAGCTTGCCGGCGGCATTCGCCGCCTGGTAGATGCGTTCGACCTGCCGGTAGGCTGGCAGGGTCGTATCAATGAGGAAGCACTGGTCGCGCAGACCGATATCGAACAGCAGCGGCTTGGGCGCGAGCAGCCCCTGCAGGTCCGGCAGATCCACCAGTTTGTACAACCCCGGCGCCACCTGCATGCCGCAGTAGTTGAGGTCGCGCATGCCGAAGGCCGCCCATTGGTCGCAGTAGCAGATGATCTCAGCAGCCTGGAAGCGTTCGTCGCAGAAATACGACCAGGTTGTGGCGGTGCCGCCGCCGCTCAACCCCATCACGCCCAGCCGCGCGCCATCGACTTCCGGCAGCGCGCAGACGAAATCCGTGGCCATGCGCCCGAGCTGCACGTTGATGGCGATGGAGGTCGTGCCGAACATGGTGGCGTGCAGATAGAGCAGATTGCACCAATCACGGCCGGCGCCGACGCTCGAGTGGTTGGGTTTGTTCGCGGGGTTATGTTCGCCGGCGCCAATCCAGTCGAACGCGTAGGTCACAAAGCCCGCCTTGGCCATCTGAAAGCCATAGTCGTAGTTGCAGCGCCGGATGTCGGCCTCCAGTTCCGGCGAACGGCGGTCGCCCATGACGGCATCCTTGCAGAAGCGGCCATGTCCATGCCAGCAGAGGATGGCCGGCCGCTTCTCGCCCGGCGAGAGGTCGCCGGGAATATTCACCAGCACCGTCGCCGCCAGATTGGGATGCACGTCGATCACCCATCGCTGCATCCGCAGGCCGCGCTCGGTCCATTCCGCGACGAGTTCCGGATTGGGCGGCACGGTTGCGGGGAAGTCGCCAAGGCAGGCCAGCACCGCGGGACGTGCCTGGGCGCGCCAGGCATCGAAGTCGGACTTCGTGCGGCCTTCGAAACGAAACTGCGGCCGATGGCGCAGGGCCATCTCGACAAACATCCGGTTGGGATCGAAGTTGCGCATTGTCTTTCTCGCGTCGGTTTCGTTCTGTCGATTTGCGGTCATGGGAGATCAAATCATAATTTTCCCGCCGTCGGCAAGCGCCGCGTGCAGATGAGATTGCGGTAGAACGCGAAGCTGTCCTTGGGAATGCGGCGTTGCGTCGGGTAGTCTACATAGACTAGGCCGAATCGCGGTCCGTACCCCAACGTCCACTCGAAGTTGTCAAAGAACGACCAGACAAAGTCGCCATCCACGGGATAACCGGCCGGGCCGTCGTCCGCCGCGACGTGAAAGCCGCCATAGCAGTTCAGGCCGAAGAAATCGAGCGGTGTGGAGATGTTCCGCATGTCTTCATCAAGAATCAGCGGCTTATGGATTGGACCGCCAGCCCGTGGGCCAGGTGCACATGATGCAGGACCTGGTTATTGACCTGTGGTGAAAGCAGCAACCCGGGCGCATTCCACCCGTTTTGGTAGCACCCTTCGTAGATGTGCTTGATCTCGTTGAAGGTGCTCCAGTCCTGCACGCGATCCGACAGACGGTCGGACATCAGCCCCGCGTAGTCCGCAAAAGCCTGCACAACGTCCTTGTTGCGCCCCCCCCTGGCGGTCGAGCACGTCGGGCATGTCCCAATGATGTAGGTTCACAAAGGGGCGAATGCCGTGCGCGAGAAAGGTGTCAATGAGCCGGTCGTAGAATGCAAGTCCCTTCGGGTTAGGCTTGCCCACGCCGCGGGGAAACACACGGGGCCAGGAGACCGATAAGCGGTACGCCTGCAAGCCGCATTTGGTCATCAGCGCAATGTCGGCCGGGTAGCGGTGGTAGTGATCGATGGCGATGCGCGCGTCCGTACCGCCCTTGATCTTGCCGGGGATGCGGCAAAACACGTCCCAGTTGGACGGGCTTTTGCCATCCGTGCGCCAGGCGCCCTCGGTCTGGAAAGCCGAGGCAGCCGCGCCCCAGATGAATTTCCTGGGGAAAAGCAGAGCTTTCATCATTCAAGTCTTTCGAATAAATGAGGCCGATCGCCCCGTCGCACCTTAAGAGCTGATCCGTAAACCGCTTTTCGCGCTTGCGGAGCGACCACCCTACCTTCCGGAACATGCGTGAACCGCAAGGTAGGGCGCGCAGTCCCCTGCGCGCCGCAGCGCGAGGATTGATTACGGATAAGTTCTAAATCGAATTAGCCTTGATGTACGAGATCAATTCATCCACCTGCGCAAAGGCCAGGGCGATAACTGTATCCGCGCCGCCGTAGTAGATCGCCAGACGGCCGGTGCGGCGGTCGGCGAGCAGCCCCACGGGGAAGCAGACGTTCGGCACGTCGCCCATGCACTCGTACGGTTCCCGCGGGTTGATCAGGTAGGGCTTGGTGCGGTAGCGCACGCGCCACGGCTCGTCGCGGTCGAGCAGCGCCGCGCCAAACGAGTAGGTCATGCCGTTGCACATGGTGACGACCCCGTGGTAGAAGAGCAGCCACCCTTCGGTGGTCTCCAGCGGCGCAGGGCCGGGACCGATCTTGGTGCGCTGCCAGCCGCCGGTGGTGCCCATGACAAAGCGATGGCATCCCCAGTGCGTCAGATCGGGGCTTTCGCTGTAGTAGATGTTGCCGAATGGCGTGTGGCCGGTGTCGCTGGGTCGGCTCAACATGGCGAACTTGCGGCCGATCTTGCGAGGGAAGAGCACGCCGTTGCGGTTGCAGGGGAGCGTCAGGTTTTCCATCGCGTGGTAGGCGCGAAAGTCTTTTGTCCAGGCGCAGCCAATGGTCGGATCGCCATGGATGCCGTTGCACCAGTTGACGTAATAGCGGTCGCCCAGGCACACCACGCGCGGATCGTAGGCATACTCGTAGGGCAGGTCCTGGATCGGATCGCGAAAGCGGATCGGCTTCGGCTCGATGCGCCATTGGATGCCGTCCCGGCTCCAGCCGGTGTGCAGACCGCAGCCGCGGTTGATGTCGTCCACGCGGAAAACGCCGGCAAAGCCGTCGCCGAACGGCACCACCGCGCTGTTGAAGATGCTGTTGGCCAGCGGGATCGCATCCCGCGGCACGATGGGATTCCGACTGTAACGCCAGACCGGATACGGGTAGCCGGCGGGCTTCTCCTCCCAGGGGATGTTGGGCAAGTCGAGCCCCACGAGTTTCGGGGCGTGTTGTCGGTATGGCATGTGCATCGTTCGCTTTCTCATTCGTCCGTCGTTTTTTCAGACCACCGGCGGCGTGTAGCCCTTATCTCCTCCGCGCGCCCGCCATTCGCGGAACATCAGGCACAGAAACACGACGCCCAAAAGCTGGAAGGCGAGGGTCCAGACCGGGTAGTAGCGATAGCGCCAGTCGTCCATGTGAAAATGGACACGCAGAAACTCCATGAAAGCGGCGGCGCCGATGCTGCCCAGAATCATGGCGAAGCTGCGCAGCATGGCGTTGGCCGAGCAGAACTGCCCGTAACGCTCCTTCGGCAGCACCCGCATGTACATGGGGAGTTCCGCCGCGCCCTGCACGGCGCTGAACGGCATGAAAAACAACGAGATGCCGTACAGCAGGATCAGGTTGGTCGCCGGGGTGAAGTCGTGAAAAATGAAGATGCATTGGACCGCAATGCTGCAGACACAAACCAGGGTGGACGCCAGGTAGACGCGGAGCGGATTATACTTGTCCGCCAGCCACCCGGCCGGATACTGGAGGGCAAAACTGACCGGCGCGATGTAAAACCCCATGTCGCCTAATTGCTTGAGGGTCAGGTGAAGCGAGTCCCGGTTGCGGATGATGGCGAACACGCCGGACTGCCACGCGACAAAGAAACACGTGCTGGTGAGAAAAAAATACCAGTAGAAGCGGTGGGTGAAACACTCTTTGGCGAAGGTCTTGACCGTAGACCGGAAGCCCGTCCGGTGATCGATGTTCGCGGGCGGCGGCGGGTACTGCCCCTCCTTGACAAACACGCACATCAGCAGGAACCCCGCCACATACGCCAGGCCGCCGGCCACGAAAACGAATCGAAAATGATCCAGGGAATGGGGAAAAATGAATTTGCTGTAGAGCATGCCGGCCACGATGCCCACCATGCGGAACAGCGAAAGAAAACGGGAGAGGAATTGCTCGGGTACCACGTCGTTGAACAGGTACCAATAGACCGTACCGACAAAAATATTGGCGAAGTCGAAGCCCACAAAGAGCGCGCCAAAGATCGTCAGCGTGAGAACTTTGCGGCTGAACGCGAATCCCAGCAGGCTGATTTGCGTCGCATCGCCCATGAGCAGATGGACCACGTCGCCATAGCAACCAATCAGAACCATGCACAGCCCTACGAACGGCGTGGACCAGGCCAGATAGGGAATGCGCCGCCCCCAGCGGCCGCGGTGACGGTCGCTGCTGATGCTCACCATGGGCGCGAAAACGAAGGTAATGCCGTACGCGAGCGTTTTGTTCAGCAGCACCAGCGTCATGTCGCTGGCGCCCAGATCCTTGAGTTTGAGGGGCAGAATACCGGGAATGCAGCCGTCCAGGAGGGTGGAAATGAAGTCGCCCCAGAGG
>Ga0118677_10007381_pt1 | contig 10782 bp, 6 predicted proteins | sample AliMusrvi5mmetaG_FD_86154 | JGI IMG/M metagenome (GOLD analysis project Ga0118677, IMG submission 86154)
AGATAACTATTCAACATCATTGACACCAGATGTGTGGCCGTCGCAGTTTCTCGTTCAGCTGCTACCAGCGTTGCCTTATTAGCCTGCCAAAGAGTGAATCCCAACGTCCCAATAAGCATAACCAGAATAATCACGCTAACACTTAGAACGATACGTATTCGCAGACTACGTAAGTTTAGGAACGACAAGGCAAATCGCTTCCTCTCCATAAATAATTTTGAGGCGCCGACGTATAGATGTCTGAGACAACCAGACAATAATCATCGAATTCTTGCAACGGTTTTTGCTGGTTCAGTCGCGCCGTGATGTCTTCAAGAAACCGGTTCGGCGGTACTTCACAATTCTTCTCCAGTGCCAACGAAAGCCAGTTCAATCCGGTAGTGCAGTCTGGAAAGTAATTTTCAAGAATTCCATCGGAAAACGCAATAAAGCGAGCGTTTCCATCAAGCTCCACCGTTTCTGACTGCAACTTAGCATTGGGAACGATTCCAAGCGCCGGAGATGTGCTCTCCAAGCGAAATGGGTGGCCTTCTGATTTGGTAATAATTGCAGGCACATGGCCTGCGTTGCACCAACGCAAACGCTGCTGATCTAGATTAATATCCATACAGATAGCCGTACAAAACGAAGGGAAAGAATATTGCCCTATATCATCCTGTTGATCGACCGGCTTTGCCAATTCCCACATGTTCGCCGCAAGTTTGGAAAGAATGATACCGGGATCAGGGTTTTGCCGAATCAATTCCTGTGCTAATGAGCGCAGGTATACTGCTACTAGTGCCGCCGCAACCCCGTGCCCCATGACATCCAGGAGGAGAAAGCTGTAACTTCTAGCTCCGGTTTGCAAAAAGTACACCATATCTCCGGAAAGATTCTCCGCAGGACGATGAAGCAAGTCCATTGAGAATCCATCTTCTCTCACACTTCGGGCCAGCATATGTTTTTGAACCTCGCTGGCAATCTGCAGGTCACTTTGCAGCCGTCGCTCAAAAGTTCTCCGGAGTCTCGTTTCCTGTCCAAGTCTCAGGCACGTGAACAGGCGAGCCTGCAATTCAAATCGCTTAACCGGCTTGATAATATAATCATCTGCGCCAGCTTCGAAACCTTCCAGCATGTAAGTTTCAGCATCAGACCCGGTCACCAGAAGAATCGGTACATCCTCGTATGCGGGAATGCTCCTGATCCTCCGGCAACACTCTTTTGTGACCAGGTTAATGTAGTGTCATTTTTTTCGGAATAGGTTGTCCCGAACATCTCCCTGATCATCCCCTGCAATTTCTGATCATCGCCACCGATCCGGTCACTGGCTTCGGGTAGTGATCCGACAGCAAGGACTATTCCTCCGGAACGGAAGAAGGCCTGGGCCTTTTCGATGGTCGAATAGCGTACTGCCGAAAGGGATGGTAATATCAGAACTTTATATTTCTCACCACTGACATTCAGTTCCTTGTTTTTTATCTCACATCGGTTCAATGATTCAAAATCGATAAAATCAAAATCGATACCAGCAGGATATAGGTCTTTGGCGATAGAAAATGCGGTTTCAGTGGATGCTTTTCCCTTGAGGTTGGCTTCGGTGGGGGCAACCGGATAGACCATCGCCACATCACAGCGGTGATGTCCCTGCGACAGAATATAACTTAGCCGTTCCGTACATTTGAGAAAGCTTCCCATGTTTTCCCAGTAAGGTTGCCTCCAGTGGTTATCGGGAGCAGCCCATTCCCACCAACTACCGTGCGTTGAGTAATATAACCCGTGCAAACTGAGCAGATTGTGCCCCATAGCAAAATCGGTAAAAGTTGCATCTGCTAACTCCTCACTGCTGGTTCCCCAGCCACTGCCATAGTAACCCTCTAACCATGTTCTTGGACGCTCATAAAGATGGGTGATTGAGCTGGCCACTTTAGCCTTTACAATATCTTTACCCAAGCCCGGCTGGTCGCAACCAGGGCCAGACATCCACCGCTGGGTACGGAAATAATCACCGAACTCGGTTACATCCTTTCCACGTCCGCCGTGGTCACAACCAAAGAGCATTCCCCTACTGTTGTGCCATTCATAAACAGGTTTAAAAAATCCATCCTCCGAAAGGGCAACCATCACATCGTTGTAATCGAGCCTGATCTTGTATGACCGTGGTCCCAGATCGACAAATAAATGATTGATTTCAGAGGTGATATCGTAACCTTTCCTTTTTTTGAACTCGGAGGCAAAAGTGTTATTCCATAAGAATCCCCTGATTCCGAATTGCAGTTCATCAGAGAAAAAGAAGTTTAATCCTTTTCCGCTCTCCCCTGGACAATGGTCTTCGAACCGCTGGTAGAATTTTTCGGCTACTTTGGCGCCGCTTAAAGGGTTCATCGGATCGAAAGAGGTTTTTACCTCATTCTTGTAAACGACGACGATTTTCCACTCTCCGGCAGGAACTCTCCAGGTCAGTTCCGATTTTTTCACCATGGAGAGCAGATTAATTGAAGTTGACGATGTGAGTGATCCATTTACCTTTTGAAAGGCGGTTGCAGTTAGGATATTTTCCGGAACGGCAGTTTTGAAATCCTGGCTGCCGGAAATATCAAACTGTCTGGACTCGAGTTTTGTACCGTGAAGCCCCGGGTTCTCTTTCAGCATCTCGTCGACAAACCAACCCTGACCTGCTGCGCCAAGTGTGTAATCGCTCAGACTTACCGACATATCCCGTTTTCTGGCCTCCTTCAGAAACCACTGAAACAGCTCCCACCATTTATCGCTAAAAAGAGCAGGTTGACTGGGGTAGGTGAGGCCATAAGTTGCACCCCCTTTATCGGTATGACAATAGTTGATCTGCAATCCGGTAATCCCTTTGTCTTTAAGCTGGTCCAGTTGCCATAGAATCCGGTCGTGGGTCAGGGTATCGCCCAACCACCAGTAAAATGAAACTTCTCCATACCCTTTTGGGGGATTTATAAATCCGGGTAGCACATCCATTTTTGGAGAGCGATCGGGGAAACCGGGGGGAAGTTTAGGATTTTGTCCTGAAACAGATATAATAAGGATTGAAGCAATTAAGCTCACTATAATTTTCCTGTACATTGCTGAATGTTTTTTATAAAATTATTTTATTTGCCCTGATATATTTCCGGTTACATCCTGAATGATAATCCATCTCCCCTCGATTTTTACACCTTTTTCTGACAGACCATCTTTAATTAAATTTTTTCCGTTCATTGTCAGGTTAATTTTTTCGGAGATTTTGGGAAGATGAATATTCGTATGAATTCCTTTTGGAATACTTATTTTATAATCCAATGATTTACCATCTGAAGATCGTTTCCATGAGACGGGGACAGGGCCAAATTCTGTGACGACAACCCCTTCTGCAAATGTCAGATCACCTAAGTGCGGTTCAATCAGAAGTCGTTTCTCCCAAACAGGTCCATTAGCACGGACACCCAACACATAGGAACTTAGGAAATATGCGGGCAGTGAACCATAGTTGTGGCAGGCTTCTGACGATCCTACGCCATTCTCATCCATGAACGATTCGGCTAATGTTCCTGTATTGTGCAAAAAACTAACCATCGGCGCCCAGCGCCTGCGGATTTCCTGAATCACTTCCTGATCCATCTGCACGTTATTCATTCGGTAAAGTTCCTGGAAAACCCAGTAATAGGTAACCGGCATATCGATTCCGGCCTTCATGTCGACCATCTTTCCAAAATCGGGGTTGTTACAGCAGTGTTTCATCCCCTGATTTTTATAATTCTCCAGGAACCATTTCCTTACAGTAGCTTTGCGATTCTCCGGAACCAAGCCCCGATCCAGCGCAATCAATTGGGCATGTACGGTCGGATTATAAATTTTATCTCCAATAAATGCTGAGTTATAAGCCTGTTCGGTTCCATTCCAAAACTGCTTATTATATGCAGCGATTAGCTCGTTGGCTGCCCTGGTATAAATGATTGCCTCCTTTTCCTTATCCAAAGCAAGCGCCAAATAATCCGCATCCTTAAGCGCCTGATAGAAAAAGGCATTAACTGTAGCTCCTTCACAGGTTATGTAGGCAAAAGGGTTGTCGAAAGAGGTATATTCCCGGGCTAATAACAAACCACGCGGGGTTAAGTGAGTCAGAAACCAGTCCATTTGCGCGACAAGTGTGGGCCACATCTCCTGTAAAAATTGCCGGTCGCCGGTTGAATTGTAATAAATCTTTAATGCTTCGACCCACTGGCAGGAATAATCATCAATTATATAATGACAATCTTCGGGTCCCCGATCAGTGGGGAATGTTGCCAGTATTTGTCCGTTAGGCAGTTGTGACTGGGCAGCATGGCGCAGGAGATTCCGGAGCAGACGCGGATCTGAATATATCTTCTCTCCTTTTGGTCCGGGACCTGCCAGGGCAACACGCGTGGTGATAAAATTCGGTTCTGCCGGATCCTGAAGCCACTCATTCCGTTCCCTTGCATCGGAACCATAGCCGTCGTCGGTAGTGACTTCGATGGTTTTGACAGCCATATCCCATAAGTCGTTAAACATCTGATCGCTGCAGGTAAATTTTCCATTCCGCTCAAAAGGGTACCGCCGATCGGTTATTTTAATCCCTAATATCTTTACATGCCCCGAAAGACACTTCACCTGCATATAATGGCTATCCCACATGTCGGTGGTGATAAAACTTTGAAGTCCGGCTCGGGCGGTATAGCTATTGCCGGAACCATACATTTCGGCGGGTTTCCCGTTCTGATATCGCAGGGCATACTTCATTGACAATTTGCTTCCTTCATCTGCAGACAGTTCCATGGACGTGTACGCCATTGCCATCTGACCAAAGTCGACGAGGATTTCCTGACCGACTGAAAGTTCAACAGGTAAGGTTTTACTTAACAGGTTACCGGATGGCAGTATTTTAAGATCCTGAAGTTCCGTCTCTTTGGGGAGTGGGATTTCGTGCGGGAACATTTTCCCCCACTGGTTTCCATCAATGGTTTTGGCAAACGGCCAGGATGATTCATCAAAACCGGAGAAGATCCAGTCTCCTGCATCTATGCGGGCGTTAATCACATCGGGAATGGTATTCCATGATGACGGAGAGGGGAGGTACCTGGTGTGATCGTTGCACCGCCAGGTGGAGTCTGTTCGAAGGATCTCTCTTCCACCCATTTCGAGAAGAGCAGTTAAGCCGGGAACATGTTTCATAATCCTGCCATTGATGGCATTGCCATAATTATGGGCCAACACTACAATTACATTTGTTCCTTTTTTCAAATATGGGTGAACATCAACGACATCATATTCAGGCCTTTTCGGATTAAACCGGCACGGACCCCTTAACACATACTGTCCGTTGATCCAGAGCATGTAGCGGGAATCGGCAAAAAGATTCAGAAAGGCAGGAGATGAGATCTCATTGATGTTGAAAATTTTACGAAATGCAACGTAAGCCTGTTTCCCATCGGGTTCAGAAGTGGACCAAATAATGGAAGATTGTATTTTTAGTTTCAGGCTGGCATTTTGCTGCTGTCCCTGACAAATGGTTGTCAGTATCAGAAAATTTAAAAACAATACTGAAATTTTTTTCATGCCCGTTTTAATTTTGGTTTCTTAAATTCTATTCAAATAGTCAGGACAGATTCAACCTTTATGAACCTGCCCTGATTCTATTTTTGCATAAAGCAAATTTAAGTTAAGTATGGAAATTAATATAAAAAATAAAATTCTTAATAACCAGGATTTTGTTTCAGTTTTGGATTACGGTCCAGTTCGCTTTGTGGGAATGGGAAGAGATAATTTACGGCAGGATTGAACTTCCGCATGTATCCACCTGGATTTGAAAGTGAAGGGATAACTGTTTCAGCAGTTTTCCAACGCAGTAAATCCCAATATCTTAACCCTTCCAAACCCAGTTCAAAAAGACGTTCATTCCGAATAGCCTGTCGCAGCTGAGTTTGCGATAATCCGGCAGTAAGTGCAGGCATATCTACACCAGGACGGGTTCTGACTGCATTAATCGCATCATAAACACTTTGTTCTGGCCCGGTGGCCTCATTTGTACATTCGGCATACATTAACAAAACCTGTGCATATCTTAAAAGGATAAAATCCTGATCACTTCTTACAGCCCACGACCATGCAGAGCCGTAATTATTCCAATCCACATATTTGTCAGAATAAAATCCAGTGCCACCAAGCAGCCGTCCTGAGATATCGCAAACAGTTCCATCAGCGAATTTATGATTTTTGGTCACAGCCATCAATATTAGCCGGGGGTCCCTGTTTTTGAAAATATCATTCGGATCATATAGTGGCGACTCAGAAATAGCCTTTCCATCTTTACATTGAAATGCATCAACTAAATTACGGATAGGGACCATTACTAAATCCCAGGCACTTATCAAATCGGGATTTCCATCGTCAGTTTGAGGACAAATATTATCCGGTTTGAGATACCTTACCGAAAATATGATCTCAGGATTATTGGTTTGCCCTGGTTTGATGAACAGATTTTGATAGCCTCCCTTGTAAATGCTAAATTTCCCCGAAGCCATAACTGTTTTTGCTGCAGCAGCAGCTTCACCCCAACGTTGGTTGTGCATCAGCACCTGTGCTTTTAATGCTAAGGCAGAACCTTTTACCGCATGTCCATTGTAGGCATCATCTGGCAAGGCAGCAATTGCAGCATCCAAATCGGAAATGACTTGTTTTACTACATCTGCTTTTGAGGATTGCTCTATTTTTGACCCTTCGATCGTTGGAGGCGTTGTATACAGAGGAACACCGCCATAAAACTCTGTCAAAGTAAAGTAACTAAGGGCACGTAAAAACTGAACCTCTCCTTTGTATTGTGCTTTTAAATTAGCATCCATGGCAACAGCATCAACATTACTAAGGAATATGTTACAGCGCGAAATCATGGTATAACATTGCGAATAGACACTGCTGGTAATACTTCCTGTGTTAGCATCAATATTTCCGAGCGTAATGCTGTTGTATCCCCCTGTATAGGCTGCATCAGAAAGACCATCCCAAAGTTTTCTGCCATGATCAAAGGTAGGGCTACTCACCATATAAGCATATACTCCGGATAATGCTAGCTTTACATCTGTGCCGGTTTTCCAGAATGTTTCGCTTGAGAGGCTGTCATTGGGATTTAGCTCAAGAACATTGCTACATGAAAGGATACCTGCAGACAAAACTACTGTAAGTATAATATATTTTAAAGTTTTCATAATCAAATTTGAATTATAAAATTAATACCTGATATTTAAGCCTATCCCGAATGAGCGAATTTGAGGATAGACAAATATATTACCCGCGTTATTGCCATCTAATAAACGGTCAGGATCGGGATAAGGATATTTTGTAATAGTAAATACGTTATCTCCATTTACATAGACCCTAACATATTTTAATCCGATTTTACTGCAAACCTTGGGATTCAGATTATAGCCCACCATAAAACTTTTCAGACGGAAATAAGAGGCATCTGAAAGGAAGTAGGTAGAAGGTGTCCCTGTAACTGCAGCATATCCGGAGGCATACATGGCAGGATTGGTTGTTGATTTATTTTCCGGAGTCCAGGCATTATTGAAAAAATCTTTCGTTGGGGCTCCTCCCTGGTTAAATGGTTCAATACCACCACCTGAAATGTAATGTTTTTGACCATTAACGCCTTGAAAAAACAGATTCAAATCGAAACTTCTCCATGCCAGATCCACAGAACCACCATAATAGAATTTTGGGAATGCTCCTTCAACAACGGTACGATCATTTGCATCAATTTTACTATCTCCATTTTGGTCTTTGAACCTAAGATCACCCGGTTTGGGATTATTCCGATGTAAAGGTGCGCTATTGATCTCATCCTGTGACTGAAAAATTCCGGTCCATTCTGTCAAATAGAATGAGCCATAAGGTAACCCTTTTTGAACAGTAACGTTTCCATAAGTAGGGGCAGTAACTTTAAGCACTTTGTTTTTGAAATGGGAAAGATTGGCAGAAACTGAGTAGGTTACTTCTCCTATTTTGTGTTTATGTCCTATTTCTATTTCAAATCCTTTATTTTCCATACTGGCGAAATTTGTTGTAGGGGCTGCAAGACCAATACTGGCGGGGATATCAATTGATGCAAGAATTCCATCTGTTTCTTTGCGAAACCAGTCGAATGTCATACTGAAGAGGCCATTCTTTATACTCAGGTCCGATCCAAAGTCAAGGACGGACGTTTTTTCCCAACGAAGATTCTTATCGGTTAATCTTGTTATGGCTACCCCTGATTCAGCCGAGGTGCCATATGGATAGGAAAGGCCAGTTGAATATAAATCCTGATAAGGGTACAAACCAATATTCTGGTTCCCAAGCTGACCCCATGAACCGCGTAATTTCAGATTGTCCAACCAGGTCAGTTTTTTCATGAATTCTTCTTGTGACATTCTCCATCCGGCGGAAAAAGATGGAAATGCACCCCAACGATTATTTTTGGAAATTCGTGAAGTACCATCGTACCTAAAATTAGCTTCAAAAAGGTATTTGCCTAAATAGTCATAGTTTAACCGACCAAAATATGATTGAATAGCCCACTGCTCCAAATTTCCGCTAAGTGTCTGTCCTGTGGCCGAACCGGCATTCAGTTCGGTAAGTACATCAAATGGCATTGTGGGTCTGTATCCATTCATATACTGATATGAATTCTGCTCGTTGCTGTAACCCGCCATTGCACTAATATTATGTGCTTTAGCAATAGTTTTATTGTATGACAAGGTAGAATATACAGTCGTCAGAATATTTTTGTTCATCTGGTTCGTAACTCCCAAAATATAGGGTGAACTGGCAAGGTTCATCGAATTATCATTGTAGTTATACTGCGAAACTACGTGTTCATTTTGTTTGAAGAAATTGTCATCGTAATTAACCGCAGTTTTAGTTGACCAAACCAAATCTTTGGTAAAATTCACATCCAAATAAGCTTGTGAAGACATTGAATAAGTCTTGTTCTTTCTGTTCCCATAGTCCAGAACCGCTTCAGGGTTTCTATTGGCAGACTGAGCCTGTTTATAAGTACGTGCCCATCTGCCGCTTCCATCAGAAAGTTTTGGTAAGAAGTTAGGAGCTGCTGCATAGATCAAAAAAAACATTTCACCAGCACTTCCATTTCCTGCAACCGGCTGATCTCTATCCTGATATTTGATATTAAAGTTCGCTCCAAATGTAAATAACTTGCTCAGTTTTGTGTTGAAGTTAAACAATACATTTCCCCGTTTATAGTCAAATCCATCTGTAATCCCGGTTTGATCAAGGTATCCCAGCGAACAATTGAATTTTGTTTTCTCATTTCCCCCATTTACTGAAAGGTGATGAGACTTCATTACAGCAGGTTTAATCATGTAATCAGCCCAATTAAAGTTAGGATATTTAACTGGATCATTCCCTGTCCTGAAAGCCGTAATTTCATCCTGCGTAAAAATCTGTGATTGTCCGCCACGCGCACGTGCTGAATTAAAAGCACTCATAAAATCGGCAGAATTAGTAACTAAATCTCTTACTTTTGTGGCCTGCTGCACCTGATAATTGCCTTGATATTCAATGTTTAATCCCTCTTTTCCTTGCTTTGTGGTCACTAATATAACACCGTTTGCTGCCCTTGATCCGTAAATGGCAGCCGACGCAGCATCCTTCATTACTGAAATAGATTCTATATCCTCACTATTTAGGTTGTTCAGGCTCCCTTGAATACCATCCACTAACACCAAAGGATCGGAACCGGCACTACTAAAAGTACCCAATCCGCGGATACGAAGCTGAGCATTGTCGCTACCTGGTTGACCCCCACTTTGCGTAACTTGTAAGCCAGTTACTTTTCCTTGTAGCAGGTTCTGAACATTGGGAGTTGTGCGGGTGATTAACTCATGAGAAGAAACGAAAGAGTTCGAGCCGGTCAGGTTAATTTTCTTCTTTACTCCATATCCAATGGCAACCACTTCTTCCAGGCCAATGGCCTCTTCAGAAAGGGTAATTCTGTAATCAGATTTATCTCCTATTTCAACCTCCTGCGTCTTCATCCCTACAAAAGAGAATACCAGAGTCTTTGCATCTGTGGGCACTGATAATGAAAAATTACCATTATTATCACTTACTGCACCTGTTGTAGTACCCTTCACCACTACTGAAGCCCCCGGAATAGGTGCCCCGGATTGATCGGCCACCTTGCCCGTAATTGTTTTCGTTTTGCCATCAGGAATTCCATTGGTACCAAGCTTGATAATCACGATATTCCGGTCGATCATTGTGTATTTGTACTGATCCTTATCCAGTACTTCATTTAATATCTGTTCAATGCTGGCACTCTTAAGGTCAAGTGTAAAATGCTTGTTTAAATCAAGCTGGTCGGTTTTAAATAAGAATCCGAATTCTGTAATGCGCTCAATCTCGTCGAATACCTGAATGACATTGGCATTTTTCACAATAAGGTCAAACCTGGTCTCCTGTCCGTAAGTTCCGGAAGCCATGGCCATCACAGAAAAGAATAAAAGAAAGGCAGTTAGTTTCATAACCAATAATAATTTCTTTACTCCAGACCATTGCAGATCTGAGAAATGTTGTTTTTTCTTCATACATTTGTTTGTTATTTGTTTAATGATAGGCTGAGGTAATCGGTAAAATTACCTTAACCGTTAATTTTCAGAAACATGAACCGGGATAGTCTCCAGCTGCCCGGTTTTTTAGCGTTTAGTTGATTGGTTTACATCATAGGCAATCAAATTTTATATTTCAACTTATTTCTATCAATTTCAACTTATTAATAAATAA
>Ga0118677_10015088_pt1 | contig 10782 bp, 14 predicted proteins | sample AliMusrvi5mmetaG_FD_86154 | JGI IMG/M metagenome (GOLD analysis project Ga0118677, IMG submission 86154)
GTCGGCAGCATCAGTTTTCCGTCAGCCGTGAATTTCGGGCCGGACGCCGAGTGGGTTGCGGATGCTGCCTGCGTCCGCGGCTGATAAACCGTCATGACCGCAATAGCCGCGCCGGCCAGGGCTAAGATCGTGGCGATTCTCTTTTTTGTTGGCATTGCACTTCTCCTTGAATTTGAATTTTTCTTACTTGCCGGACGGCGATACACGGGCCGATTCCCGCTCCAGATCCGCGATTAGCCGGGACTTTTCGCCCTGGCTTAATCTCGCTTCCGGATGCAGCAACACATAGCGCTGCGGCGGCATCTTCCCTTCTTTGACCTGTCCCGCCGCTAATGCCAGCAGTTGACCTTGCCCCTCCGCCCCGTAAGCGGCCCACTGCGAGAAATTCAGAAACAGCCGTCCTTCGCTGACATCTTTTCGGATCAGCCAGGAAACCGGCGCCAAGCGGCTGTAGAGAGGCCACTCGGTATCGTTCGAGTGGCAATTGCCGCAGGCCCGCTGAATGGTCGCTCTTGCCGCGGGATCGAACTCTGCGGACTGAAGTAACGCAACACCGCCCGGCGTGACGTGCATAGCCGCGGAATAAGGCCCCGGCACAACCGACGCCCCGGCGATCACGGCGACGACTCCTGCAGCGATCACAAACAGTTTCATCTCGCCAGAACCTCGCTGACACGCCCTCGTAACGCAGGGAGCAACTCGCTGGCGAACCAGGGCCTCTTACCGGCCCACATTCCATTTCGCGGCGAAGGATGCGGCAAGACGATCATGGAGGGCATCATGGCGCGGAAATCCTCCGTCGCTGCGGAAAGATTTGGGTACTGTCCGCTCAGATGCGCGGAGAATGCAAAACTCCCCAGGAGGACGGTCAGCCTCACCTGGTTGAGCAGAGGCAGAATTCTCGGATGCCACAGCGGCCCGCACTCCGGACGCGGCGGAAGATCCCCCGTTGCGCCGGAGCCGGGATAGCAGAACCCGCGCGGAACCACGGCAATCCGCGTGGGATCGTAGAACTGCTCCGCGGTAACGCCGAGCCATCCCCGCAGCCGATCGCCGCTGCGATCCTTCCACGGGATACCGGCCAGATGCGTCGCCTTTCCGGGTGCCTGCCCGATAATGAGGATTCGGGAAGCCGGATCGGCGGCCAGCAGTGGCTTTGGACCGAGGGGCAGCGAAGAAGCGCACACCTTACAGGCGCGCGCTTCCTCGAGTATTTTCAGCAGCGGCTGAGTTGCTTTCATGGCTGCCTCCCGATTAAGCGGTGTAAAATCGCTCGGATACGACTTTCCCGTTTTCCCACCGGCGGCGAAGCGCTTCGTTCCAGAGGATCGGGCCGTTCGTGGTGTCGAGATCGAACGTCCATTCACTCATGGTGATGTCGTCCCCGACGGTCTGGCTGTGAAGCGTAAGCCCGTTGACCTTCGTGACGGTGCTGAAGAAGCCGCTCAGATAGGCTTTCTGTCCTTCTTTACCGCCCGTCCTCGGCTCCGTGTTGCCTTCCTGCCAGACACAGTCGTCCGCATAAAACTTCTCGACTGCTTCCACCATTTCGCCTTTCGCGATCATGGCGTCCAGTTCCTTTACGAGTGTTTTCAGATCTTCCATTTTTCTCCCTTTATGAGCAGTTTGGTTATTTGACCACTAATTCGCCGGTCATGGTTGGGTGGTAAAGACAGATATACGGATGACTGCCCTTCTGCTTAGCCACATAACTCCAGGACTGACCCTGATCGAGCTTCTTTGAGTCGAAGAGCTTCTTTGCCGTCGCCGTATGGGGAACGATATCTTCGTTCTTCCAGATCACGGTGTCGCCGGCTTCCACTTCCAGCCGCTCCGGCACGAACTTGAAGCCTTTAATGAGCACTGTCCAGGTCTTTGCTCCCGGCTTTGTATCGGCGGACGCCGAGTCTAAAGGACTCAGCGCCGCCAAAGCCAGAACAATCACGGATAAGACGATTCGGCGCGACATGATTGTGCCGGTCAGCCTACATGTGGCTCATTTTGTCTTTGCCGCCCGATTGCACCAGCCGGGCATGTTCCAGATGCTTCAGAAACAGCGGCTGCGCGCCTTCGAGGGCGGATTTCAGTTCGGCATTCTGCGCGTTGGGGATCAGCACGCCGGCCACCGCGTCCGTCACCGCTTTGTGGTAACTGACTTCGTTGTCGATATAGAACTTGTCGAATTCCTTACCTTTCAGGGAATTCAGTTTGGCCGTGATATCCACCGCGCCGCTCTTCAGGCTCCCGCTGACGTCGCTGTCCGCCGCTGTCACGCCGAGCTTCTTCGCCAGCCCGATAACGCTGCCCTGCACGGCGGAGTGGTCGGTAACCATGCGCTGCGCGAACTCGCGGACTGCCTTGTTCTTCGATTTGGCCAAAGCGATCTTGCCGTAGTCGATGTCGATCTGATCGGCAGCCAGCACGATGCCACCGATTTGCGGATCGCTCGGAGCATCGGCGGCCTTCGCCGTTAGGGCGCCGATCGTGAAAGAAGCCGTAAGCAGGGCCGCGGCGGCCGTGATCGATAAAATACGCGTCTTAGTCATGGTGATTTTCCTTTTCGGTTTTTCTCTTGCAGCCCTTCGATGTAACGGCCGACTGGTTTGTGACTGACCGGACGAAAATTTTTTTTCAGGCCCTCTCCGGATCGGTTACGGATTTGTCACAAACGGAGTTCCGGAACACTCCAATGAACAGGAGTGTGTTGCCATGACCTGTGCCGCGTTCGACCGTATTCTTCTTTCTTACGTGGATGGCAGCCTCCATCCCGATCTGCGGGCCGCTGTCGATATCCATCTGAGTGGATGCCCGGAATGCAGCGGCTATCTTTGGCGCTACTGCAAAGTGTTATCTTTGCTAGCGGAGCAACGGCTCCGAAGGGAACCGCAATTTCTATGACAGAACTGGAGTCCTCGCTGCTTCACGGGTTACAAACAGGTGACGCGGCCAGTTTTGAAGATCTCGTCAAAAACTACAGCGGACGGCTTCTGGCCACCGCAACCAGGATCCTGAACAGTGATGGCGAAGCGCAGGATGTCGTTCAGGAAACTTTCATCTCCGCATGGAAGGGGATCGCGGGCTTCGAGGGAGAATCGAGTCTTTCCACCTGGCTGCACCGCATCACGGTGAATGCCTGTCTGGCGCGCCTCCGCACCTCGCGCGCGAAAAATGAATTGAGTATCGCGGCGGATAATAAGCCGGTTGGTCTGGCCTTCGAAGGACTGACTCCGGCGTGGTCGGAGCCGCTGCCCGATGCCGAGAAAAAACTGACCATGCAGAGGGCGTTGCAAAAGGCCCTCGCCCTCATTCCTGAGGACTATCGCACGGTTCTGCTTCTTCGCGACGTGGAAGACCTGAGTTCACGCGAGGTTGCGGAACTGCTGGGGCTTTCGGACGCAACCGTTCGCCAGCGGCTCCATCGCGCGCGCACCCTCATGGCGGAATTGCTGCGGCCGGAACTCTGCGACGGACCCGAGTTGATCTGCGGAGGCCAGCTCGACCTTCTCATGGACTACATCGACAAGGTGCTGCCAGTCGATCTCCAGGCGCCGGTCCACGACCATATCGAGGGCTGTCCCGCTTGCTCTTCCTTGCGAGACACGTACCGAATGACAATCGGCGTGCCGCGGGCGATTGCCGGGCTAACAACCGTAAATGAAGTTCCGGACGGCTGGATGGCCAAAACTGCGGAGAGGGCGCGGGGCGTCCGGTCGGCAGCAACCTGTTAATAACGGATATAAAGCGAATTCCCGTCGGGATCCGCCAGCGTAAGCACGGTTGCCGGATAATGAGCCGCGCGAATCACATGGTGCAATCCGTATAACGTGGCGCCCGGTCCCGTCGCGCCTTTGCTGATCTGCATGCCGGCGCCGGTCCGTCCACAAATCAGTTCCTTCGCGACAAGTTCGTCATAAGCCGCGAGTACGGTGTTCCGCGAAACGTCCAGCATCTTCGCCAGCATCCGCGTGGACGGAAGGCGGTCATGCCGCTGGGCGGCGCCGCTTTCGATCGCCCGCGAAATTTCCCTGGCAATCTGCCGGTGCAGCGGCTCCCTCGACGCCTTGTCTGGAATGATCGACGGAATAAAAACGCGGCGCCGGTTCACAAAGTGGCCCTCTCAACTGGCTCTTCTTTATCTTGCACCATTCCGATAGCATGGTGCGTGAAGGGAGTACAAAGTATGATTTCCGGCGGCAATGCGACCGTCTTCGTTACGAATATGGACGCCGCGGTACAGTTCTACACCCAGGTGCTCGGCCTGAAACTCAGCAATCGCTTCGGCGACAACTGGGCCACCGTCGAAGCGGGCAAAAACCTCACCATCGGTCTGCATCCGGCGTCGCCAAGGTATCCCGCCCCAGGAACCAAAGGCGCCATGATGCTGGGCCTCGAAATCGATGAACCCATCGACAACGTCGTGGCGCGCCTGACCGAAAAAGGCGTCCGCATGAACGGCCCCGTGATCCGCGGCGAGGCCGGCAATTTCGCCCATTTCGACGATCCCGACGGAAACGAGATCTACCTGTGGGAAGTGGACCGGCGAACCGTCCCGGCAACGGATTTCGACAGCGAATTGGAGCATGCCGGCGCGCGCCCATAATCCGGTAACAGCGTGCTCCGACGATCTCATCACCGTCGCTGCCATCGGTATCGTCGCGTTCATCAGTACGGATATCGCGCATGAAGTCGCAGGTCACGGGATCGGGCTTCTCATCGCTGGTGGAAGGTCCGGTATCTTCACCACGACGCGGCTGATCCACGAACCTCCGCTGCCCGCTCCGGGCTGGAGGATCTTCGATATAGGCGGACCGGCGGGAAATCTGATCTGGGCCGGGGCCTGCCTGCTCGCGCAGCGCCGAATGAGTCCGGCGGCCCCGGCACTCCGGCTTTTCCTCTGGGCTACTATGTCCTTCAGCCTGCTCTGGGAATTCGGTTATCTGATGAAGTGCGGGCTCACTGGCCAGGGAGACGCGATCGCCCTCGTCTCCGGCTTAAAGCCAGCCGGGCTCTGGCAAGCTCTCCTGTTCGCGATTGGTCTGCTTTGGTACGTCCGGAGCTTATCGTTCATCAATGCGGAGCTGCACTTTGTAGTCAGCGCGAAAGAGGCGGGATGGCGGACCCGCCTCGTAAAGCTGCTGCGGACTCTTTGCGGCGCCGGCGGTCTGATCGCGTGTGCCGGGCCGGTCTTCGATCCCCGCGGCCGCATGGAGATTCTGAACTCCGGCGTGCTGACCAGCTTCGCCTCCTGGGTGGGTCTCGTCCGGCTGCCTTCTCGTTTTCCCGGGTATCCGGATAAAACCAACGCGAACTCCGGCTCCGTCGGCCGCAGCCTGCCCTTAATTCTTCTCGCGGTCGTCGCGTCGGTTTGTTACGTCACGATTCTGGGTCCGGGAATCTCATGGCCGTAATCGGCGCGGCTTAGCCCCGGCAATCGCGGAACAGCAAGCCCGAAGCGCACAGGCCCTAACTTCCCGCTACCGTCTTCGACCTCGTTTTGGACATGTCCATGTCATGCTGTGCGGGATGCGTCGCCTTCTGCCCGTGCACCGAAAACCGGAACGAATAACTCGCCAGCCACACCCAGTCCGCAAACGCCGCATCTCCGTGCGTGCCCGTCAGCACATCCGGCACGCTCTGTGTCCGGTCCCGATGGATCGCACGCCCGATTTCCGCCGAAAACACCGACTTTCCGCGCACGTACTGCACACCCGGCTCGATCGACACCGCATAGCCCGCGCGCCGGAAACCCAGATTGTCGCCCGGGAACAAATTCCTTGACGGCACGCCTTCCCACCGCGGTCCGAACGTCGCCGTCAGCCCGCGCACATGCGGCACCGCGTGGGCCACGCCGGCTTCCAGCAAATACTGATCCGAAATCCCGGTGTACTGGCTCAACGTCACCGGATTTAAAGTCGTGCTGCGAAGATAGCTCGTATTCAGGTCATGCACCATCGCGGTGTAGCTGCCGTTGAAATACACCTGCGTGCTCTTCACATTCTTATAAGCCGCCCACTGGAACGGCACACCCCAGCTGCCCTGTCCCGGCTGAATCGAGTAATCCACGAATTTGGTCTGCGGCCCCTTGCCGTCCAGGGCATCCACCACATTGGTGATGTTGCTCTTTCCCGAAGGCAGCAACACACCAACGCCTAACTGCACATTGCCCCGCGTGTTTTCCGCCGGATTCCACAGCCAGCCGTTCGCTGTGAAAGACATGTCGCCGATGCCTGCAGTCGTGTAGGTAATGGGGGAATTGTGCGCCCGCCGGCTTGCCGACATTACCGGCAGATCCGCCGTCACGCTGAAACGCCGAGTCAGCTGGTAGGTGATCCCCAGGTTCTCCAGGTTCAGCTTGTTCATGATGTTATTGCCCAGCACGTCGATGCGTTGTTTCTGCTCCACATCGCCGATGAAATGCCGGAACGAGAACTGGTGACGGTAGCCGATGTTCAGGTTGAACTCGCCTGGCGCCAGGTAGCCGCCCTCGCTCGTCGGGCCGCCTACTTCGCCGTTCGACCTCGAAACCACACAGCCCTGTCCCCACGCCAGCGGAACGGAGGTGAGCGCGAGAGCGGCAACCAGACCCGAAACAATGTGTTTGTGCATGGACGCCATGGTAGCGGGGCTGCCCGTCCGCCCACAATACTACGAAACTATTACGGCAGATTCCGGACCAGAGCCTTCGGCGCCGGACGGGAGCGGTCCCCCGTAATCCACTCCAGCCGCTCTTCCAGTTCAGCCTGTTTGATCTCGCCCTGCACCCGCGCGAAAATCACGCCGTCCTCGTTCAGGAACGCGGTATCGGGCACCGCCTCACCCATGCCCAAATGCGCCAGATCGTCCGCCGTGGCGCCCGTCCAGACCGGAAAATCGACCTCGTACTTCTTCAGAAATTCGGGAATGGCGCCGCGTGTCTTTTTATCGTCCAGCGACGCGCCGATGAACACGACGCCCTTCGGTGCCCACGCCTTCTCCACCGCCACGAACATCGGCATCTCTTCCCGGCACGGCCCGCACCACGTCGCCCAGAAATTCAGCACCACGATCTTGCCGCGGAAATCCTTCAGGTGGACTTTCTTTCCCGCCATGTCGCTCAGCGTCAGATCCGCCGGCGCATCTTTCTTCGCGGCCGACAGCGCCAGCGCCAACCCAACCATCAGGATGAACACACCTCGGAATCGCAGCATCTCTCATACGCTACCAGACCAGTTCTTTGACCGGTTGAAAGTGTTCTTTCGATGTAGGGCGGGATGGCATCCCGCGGCGGGTTGGAAACCCGCCAACAGCGCCCGAGGGACAACCTGCCCCGAGCAGCGTGAAAAAGAGCACTCGACCTGTTGCTGCTGTTGTTGTTGTTGTTGCTGCTTGTAAAGCGAGTCGTCGTCCGGCTCCGGCAGCGGCACCGCAGCCGATTCCTCCAGCCACTCCGCGCCGTCGTCGTCCAGCGCCGGCCGCACCAGCACGTCCACCGACAGGTTCTGCCCCGCGTGGCCCTTGTACACCCCGCGCACCGGAGCTACATCCCCGTAGTCCCGCCCGTAGGCCACCCGGATATGCTGCTCTTCCACGAACTGCCCCACCGTGGGATCCAGCCCGAGCCAGCCCGTCCCCGGCACGTACGCCTGGACCCAGGCGTGCGAAGCCAGACCGCCGATCACGCGCTCCATCGCTCCCCGCTCGTCCGTGGTCTGCCGCGGCACCAGATAGCCCGAAACATACCGCGACGGAACGCCGCGCATCCGCAACAAAGACAACAGAAGGTGCGAAAAATCCTGGCAGACGCCGGACCGGGTCTCGATACAGTCCGCCACCGACGAATGCACGTGCGTCGCCCCTGGCTGATACCTGAAACCCTCGTGAATGATCCGCGATGCCGTCTCCGCGAAGCCCTGCACCGTGCCGTCCGACTCCGCTTCCGCCTGCGCCACCAGTTCCGCCACTTCCGGCGAAAACGGACAGTATTTCGACGGTGTCACCCAGTCGAAGTAATCGTCCAGCAGCGCTTCCCGCATCTGTTTCAGCTCGCTCAGCGGCACCAGTGAACGGGGCACGGGCGGCTGCGGATGCACCAGAATCACCGCCTCGGATTCCACCCGCAAATACCGGTGATCCGGCAAAATGTGAAATAAATGGACCCAGTTGCCGTAAAAATCCTGATGTCCGATCGCTTTTGCCGAAGGATTCGTCGTAATCCGGAACGACAAACAGCTCTGGCATTCATCGTGCCGGGGCCGCAGCCGGAGTTCGTTGTAGCTCTCCGAAACCGGACCGTCATACTTGAACTGCGTGACGTGCACCAGTTTGTAGCGGTTCACCGGAGACCCGCCCTCACGCGCTCACCGCGTAGTAAAGATAAGTTTCGGTAATCTGGGCTCCGATGGTTCGGCACGTAACCTGTAGCTCCTCAAGATAATTATGCAGCCCGCCCGCGAAAATCTCGTCGATGCTGTCATACGTGAGCTGCTCGTGCGTCCTGCCGGTCAGCCGCTCCGCCTCGTTCGTATAGGTGCCCGGAACCGACCCGCTGATCGCGTACAGCGAATTCTGCAGCAGCCCCAGGTTGAACCGCACGGAACGCGGATGCCGTGAATCCAGCAGCAGCAGTTCCGCTACTTTCTCGGGCTCAATCTGCGTATATTGCCGCTTGTAGAATTCGTAGGCCGCCACGGACTTCAGCACGGCCATCCACGCGTGGCTTCGGGCTTCGTTCAGAATCTGCGGCCCTTCCAGCAATTGATGGTAATGCACATCCAGAATTCGCGCCGTCATTTCCGCGCGTTCCAGCACACAGCCGGCCTGCAGAAAATGCCAGCCGTCGTCGCGCGGCAGCGTCGCGTCGCAAACCCCGTGGAACCGGTGCCCGCCGCGTTTCACCGCATCGCAGAAGCGCGCCAGATCTTCGCCCTCGTCGCGCAAACGATTAATCTTGTGATACAGACCGTTGATGTCTTCCCAAAGCTCCCGTGAGATCCGGTCCCGGATGGTGCGCGCATTTTCCCGCGCCCGGATAATGCACTGCGCGATCGAATTCGGATTATCTTCCGAATACCCCAGAAAATCGAACGCCGTGCGCGCCACCGCTTCGTCGTATTTCTGATAAAAGCGGGTCCGTTCTCCCGTCACCGTGATCAGCGGATCCCAGCGCAGCTTATAGGTGTCCGGCGGCTGCTCCAGCAGCATGTGATAGTTCACGTCCAGGATGCGCGCTGTGTTGTCCGCCCGCTCCATGTAACGCCCGATCCAGAACAGCGAATCGGCGATGCGCGACAGCATCATTATTCGTCACCCCGCAGTACCCACGTATCTTTCGAACCGCCGCCCTGCGAGGAGTTCACCACCAGCGAACCCCGCTGCAGAGCCACTCGCGTCAACCCGCCGGGCACAATCGTCACCTTCTCGCCGTCGTACAGACAGTAAGGCCGCAGATCCACATGTCGCGGACTCAGGCTGCCCGTGGCCGGGTCGAAAGACGGACACCGCGACAGCGGAATTACCGGCTGCGCGATGTAATTCCGCGGATCGGCGATCAGCCGTTCCCGGAAGTCCTCAATCGTCTTTTTATCCGACGACGGTCCCATCAGCATGCCGTAACCGCCCGATTCGCCGACCGCTTTCACCACCAGATCCTTCAGATTATCCAGCACGTACGCCAGCTGATCCGGGTCGGAACACAGATGCGTTTCCACATTGTGCAGAATCGGATCCTCGCCCATGTAGTACTTGATGAAGGCCGGCACGTAAGCGTAAATCGCCTTATCGTCCGCCACGCCCGTGCCCACCGCGTTCGCCATCCCGATATTGCCCGCCCGATACGCGTTCATCAGGCCCGGCACGCCCACCAGCGAATCCGCACGGAAAGCCAGCGGATCCAGAAAATCGTCGTCCACGCGCCGGTAAATCACGTCCACCCGCGTCAGCCCGTGGATGGTCTTCATGTAGACCACGTCGTCCACCACCACCAGATCGCGCCCTTCCACCAGCTCGATTCCCATTTCCTGCGCGAGGAAACAATGTTCGAAATACGCGCTGTTGTAGAGCCCGGGTGTCAGCAGTACAATGACGGGCCGGTCGCCCGTCCGCGGCGAAATACTGCGCAGAATTTTCGCCAGTTCGTTCGGGTAATGATCCACCGGCATCACTTCGCAGACTTCGAAAGCCCGCGGGAACGTCCGCCGCATCACCAGCCGGTTTTCCAGAACGTAGGAAATACCGCTTGGCGACCGCGCGTTGTCTTCCAGCACCAGGTACTGTCCGGTCCTCGAATCGCGCACCAGATCGATGCCCGCGATGTGAACGTAGATGTCACGGGGAACCTGCAGCCCCACCATCTCCCGCCGGAAGTGCTTGCACGAATAGACCAGGTTCCGCGGGATGATCTTGTCTTTCAGAATCCGCTGCGGGCCGTAAATGTCCTGCAGGTAAAGATTCAGCGCGGTAACGCGCTGCGCCAGTCCTCGTTCGATCGTGTCCCACTCCGACCGGGGGATAATTCGCGGCACCAGATCGAACGGAAACAGCCGCTCCGTTCCCCGGCCATCGCTGTAAACCGTAAACGTGATGCCCTGCACAAGGTAGGAGAGATCCGCCAGTTTCCGCCGTTCCTCGAAGATCTCGAGCGGCATGTTGGCCAGCTTCTCGTACATCGGCGCGGCACCCGGTCTTGGTAAACCATTGGGCGCGACCATCTCATCGTAAAAGTTCCCCGGATCGTAGCCCGAGAACAGGAGCTGACTTCCTGAATGTGCGGATTGCGGCAAAGACGCCGAAGACCGAGATGATCGC
>Ga0118677_10015089_pt1 | contig 10782 bp, 7 predicted proteins | sample AliMusrvi5mmetaG_FD_86154 | JGI IMG/M metagenome (GOLD analysis project Ga0118677, IMG submission 86154)
GGAGGGCGCCGCGCCGTCGGTGCCGGTCATCATGAGAATTGCTGCAGGTGCGCACGCGTGGCGTGCAAAACCATATGAAAACCTCTATGGTATGCGCCTGCGATTCAGAACAGGTTGTTTATCTTCCTATGACCGAATCCTCCCATTTTCGTCCCGGCGGTTACCGTGAAATGTTGCGTGTGGCGTACCCGCTCGTGCTGAGCATGGGCACGTTCACCGTCATGCAGTTCACGGATCGCGTTTTTTTGGCGCGCTACAGCAGCGTTTCCATCCAGGCCGCGCTGCCGGCGGGAATCCTTTCCTTCACGCTCATCTGCTTCTTCCATGCGCTGGCGGGGTATGCCGGCACGTTTGTGGCCCAGTATCATGGCGCGGGGCAGCCGGAAGGTTGCGTGCGGGCGACGGCGCAGGGAATCTGGCTGTCCGTTTTTTCCTGGCCGCTGATCGTGGCGTTGATTCCGGTGGGGTTCTGGCTGATGAAAATCAGCGGCCATGCCCCGGCCGTGCTGCGCGAGGAGTTCCGGTTTTTCTGGATCCTGATGGCAGCCGGCGTGGTCGTGCCGCTGGGGACAGCCGTTGGCGGCTACTTCACGGGACGCGGCCACATGCTGCCGAATGTCCTGAGTTGCGTTGCAGGCTGCCTGCTCAACATCGCATTGGACTATGGCATGATTTTCGGGCATTGGGGATTTCCGCGCCTGGGGATCACCGGCGCGGCCATCGCAACTTCCATTGCGGGGTGCGTGCCGGCGGTTGCGCAGTTCATTCTCTTTCTGCGCGATCCGGCGCCGCGGCGCATGGGGTGGCGTCGCGCGCTGGCGCTGGATTGGCCGCTGATGAAACGCATGATCCGCTTCGGCGCGCCGTCGGGCGGTCACCTGCTGGTGGACATCGGGTCTTTTACCGCCTTTGTGCTCATGACCGGCCGTTTGGAACCGCTCTCGTTTGCCGCCAGCAACATCGGGTTCAGCATCAACAGCGTGGCGTTCACGCCGCTGCTGGCCATCAGCATCGCCGCTTCGATCATTGTGGGGCAGCATCAGGGGCGCCGGGACAGTGCCAGCGCCGCGCGCGCCGGATGGACCGCGCTGAAAATCGGCTGGGGGTACATGTTCCTGGCTGGCGCCAGCTTTCTGCTTTTTCCGGAAAGCTACTATGGCCTGTTCCGTTCGCAGGAGGCCAGCTACACCATCGAGCAGCTTGTGACGGCTGGAAAACCGATGATGATCATGATGGCGATTTGGGGGATGTTCGACACGGTCAACATCGTCATGTCCGGCGCGCTGAAGGGGGCGGGCGACACGCGTTTTGTGATGATCTACATGCTGGTTCTCGGCTGGCTGGTCTGGCTTCCCGGTGAATGGTTGATTTTCCGGCGTCATGGCGGCATTATTCCCGCGTGGATCTGGCTGACGGTCTACGTCCTGATCCTGGCCATCGGGTTCTGGTGGCGCTGGCAATCGGGACGCTGGAAGCAGGTTGACCTGATCGAGCGCGAAGTGCCGCTGATTCCGACACGCACCGGTGCGGAGGGGCTGGTGGTGTCGGATTAGGGAACGCCAATGGCAAAGCAATCGTCCACGCAAAAGTTTTCCACTGGCATTGACGTGCTCCTTGCGCAGCACCGTACTTGCCTGCGAGGCCGACGCGTCGCGTTGCTGAGTCATCAGGCCGCGTTGTGCCGCGATGGCGCGACTTCGGCGCAGCGGCTGCATGCGGAACTGGGCGCGGGGCTGGTGGCGCTTTTCGGCCCTGAGCACGGGTTCCTCGGTCAGGCCGGGGCAGGGGAGGCAACCCACACGCGGCGGCATCCGGAATGGGGAATTCCGGTTTATTCGCTCTACGGCGCCTGCCGCAAGCCCACGCCGGGTATGCTGCGGCGGGTGGAGGTGGTGGTCTGCGATCTGCAGGATCTCGGCGCGCGCTGCTACACCTACCTCGCCACGCTGCGCAACCTGCTCGAAGCAGCGGCCGAGAATGGCGTACGCGTGATCGTCACGGATCGCCCAATTCCGCTGCCGCGGATCGTGGACGGCCCCATGCTCGAACCCGCGCACGCGTCGTTCGTCGGTCCGGCGGAGCTGACCATGTCCACTGGCATGACGCCCGCCGAATCGGCGCAGTGGCTGGTGCGATCGCTCAAACTCAAAGTGGATTTGCAGGTTGTGCCGATGCAAGGCTGGGCGCGTGATGGTCGGCGCGGGGCGGACTGGCCGGAGTTCGTGCCGCCTTCGCCCGGAATCCGCACTTGGGAATCCGGCATGACGTATCTGGCCACGGTTTTCTCCGAGGCGTTGCCGGGGATCGACTGCGGGCGCGGCACCAACTTGGCGTTTCGTACGATTGGCGCACCGTGGCTGCTTGCGGCTGACTTCTGCACACGGATGAACGGCCTCGGTCTTCCCGGCGTGCGCTTTCACTCGTATTACTACGTGGCAGGTGTGCCGCCATATGCGGGACGTGAACTGAACGGCGTGCGGATCGTGGTGACCGATCCGGCGCGCTTCCATCCGGTGACGACGTCGGTGTATGTTCTGCACATGCTGACGCAACTCTATGGCGCGGCGCGGGTCTGGCGGCACAAGGGCGTGCGACCGCCGTGGTTCGACCAGCTGTACGGCACGACAAGGGTGCGGCAGGCGTTGCAGAAGGGCGTCCCGCCGGGCGAGATCGTGGCGGAATGGCGTGAGGAGCGTAGACGTTTCGCCGCAAGCCGACGGGGAGTGTTGCTGTATTAAACTTTTGACAGGATTAACAGGATTTGCAGGATTGCCTGCGACGCTTTACGCGTGAAATTGCGGCACATTTCGCCATTCTCTCAACAATCCTAAAAATCCTGGTCATCCTGTCAAAAGAGAAGAACCATCATGCACATCGGAATCATCGGCGCAGGACATGCGGGCATCGAGGCGGCGCTGGCGGCGCGCCAGGCGGGCGCGGAGGTGACGGTTTTTTCGGCGGAACCGGTGTTGCCGTACTTCCGACCACGCCTGGTCGCCGTTGCCATGGGGCAGGCGGCGCCCGACCAGATTGCCATGCACCCGGCGTCCTGGTACGAGGAGCGCGGGATTCATCTGCGGCTGGCGACACCGGCCACGGCGCTCGACGCGACGGCGCGTACAATCACGGCAGATGGCGCGCCGGAGAAGTTCGACGCCCTGGTGCTGGCTTGCGGGGCGTTGCCGCGCCGGCTATGCATTCACGGCGAGAAGCCCGGCATGCCGGTTTTCACCCTTTGGTCCATTGCGGACGCCCTTGCGGTTCGGCCGCGGGTGGGCCCTGGCGCGCGGCTGATCGTGATCGGCGGCTCCAGCCTGGGGATCGAATGTGCGCTGCGGGCCAGCGAACAGAAAATGCGAGTCATGATTGTGGAGCAGATGCCGCGCGTCATGGCGCTGCAACTGGGCGAGGGCGCCGCCGGTTTTCTGCAAGTCCAGTTGGAAGCCCGTGGAATCGAGGTCCACACGGGGCGTGTCGTGGCCTCGCTAGGCGCGTCAGCGGACGGCGCGATCGCGGCACGGCTGGACGACGGCGCGGTTTTCAATGCCGACCTGATGCTGGTCTGCATTGGCGCGGCGCCGAACCTTTCGTTGGCGCGTCATGCCGGGCTGGCGACGGCGCGCGGCATTCAGACCGACGCGTGCCTGCAGGCGGTGTCCGGCATCTTTGCAGCAGGTGATGTCTGCCAGGCGGCCGGGCGGGCGGCGCGCGGCGTGGTGCGCGAGGCGAATGTACAGGGGCGGCTGGCAGGCGCCAATGCCGCGGCATTTGTGACGGGCGGCGCGTTGCAGGCTTTTGCGCCGACGCTGGTCCCGATGACGGTGCGCTGCAACGGCACGGAGATCAATGCCGCTGGGCAGGCCGAGGGGGGGGCGGAGCAACGACTGGACGATGGCGCAGCGCACGGCGTGTTCCGCGCCGTGACGCGGCGTGCGGACAGCAGCATTGCGGGCGTGCAGATGATCGGCACGCGCGAAGGGTTTGACGAACTGGTGGCACAGATTGGCTGACGCAGATTTTGTCCGCAGATTTTGCAGATTACTGCTCTTCCGTCAGCCGGATGCTGACCGTGCGTTTTTTGCCGTTGCGATCGAGATGCACCCGGGCGGTTTCGCCGGGTTTGCATTTGTCGAGCGCGGTGCGCAGGTCATCGCTGCACGTGATGGGCTGGTCGCCGACCGCCGTAATCACGTCGCCGAGCACCAGGTCGCCGGAACGCGTGCGCGTAAGTCCCTGCACACCCGCCGCGGCGGCGGAAGACCGGGGAGGCACGGCAAGAATTGCCACGCCGCTGACGCCGACACGTTCCGTCACGTGGTCCGGCAGCAACTGCAGCCCGAGGCCGGCGCGGCTGATGTGCCCTTTAACGATCAATTGCGGCACGACCCACGCGACGGTGTCGACCGGCACGGCGAAGCCGACGCCGGCATAGGCGCCGCTGGGGCTAAGGATGGCGGTATTGACGCCGATCAGGCACCCGGCCGAATCCAGCAGCGGCCCGCCGGAGTTGCCGGGGTTGATGGCCGCGTCGGTCTGGATCACATTGTGAATTTTCTGCTCGGTCATGGCGGTGATCGAACGGCCGAGGGCGCTGATGATTCCCTTGCTGAGAGAGGTGTCCAGTCCGAACGGGTTGCCAATGGCGAGGACGTTTTGCCCGACCTGCAGGTTTCGCGACGTGCCAGGCTGGATGGGGTGGAGCCGCGCCGCGGGGGCGTCGATCTGGAGCACGGCCAGATCGTAGTCCGGTGCAACGCCGACGATGCGCGCATCGTAGGACTTGCCATCCGGAAACGTGACCGTGAGCGCGTCGGCCTCATGGATCACATGGTAGTTGCTGATGATGTGCCCCTGGCGGTCCCAGACAATGCCGGATCCGGCGCCCTGAGGCACCTCGTAAACCTGGGAATCGAAAAACCCGGCGCGCACCAGGGCGTTGTTGGCTACCGAGACCACGGACGGCGAGACCTGCCGGTAGATGGCAATGTTGGCTTTTTCCACGGGGTCGAGGTTGCCGCGCGGGAGGGCGTTTTTGTCCGCTCCAGGCTGCGGCGTGGCGGCGGGCATGGCCATGGCGGCGGCGGGGCGGACGGTTTGCGAATGGTTCGGAAAGTAATGTGCCAGCAGCCACGCGAGCCACGCGAGCAGAACGACTGTCAACAGGGGAGAACCCCACACCAACCGGGTCTGAAAATTTCTCATGCGCATGGTTGCTATTGTAACCTTGCAGGAGCCTTTGGCCAAGCTGTATCCTAAGCATCAACTACGGAAGCGTCGTTCCTGCGGCGGCGCTTCTTTATTGGAGGTTCATCATGAATGCGACCGTAAGCGATATGTTGCGTGCCAAAGGTGGCGACGTCGAGTGCATTGGCCCCGACGCAACCATTCTCGACGCCATCAAGCGCATGAGCGCCCGCCGGTTTGGTTGTCTGGCGGTCGTAGGCAAGAACGGCCGGCTTCGCGGCATCATCAGCGAACGCGACTGCATGTGGAAGACCGTCGCGCTCGGCGAATCGCCGCGCAGCACGCTGGTGAAGGACAAGATGACCCCGATTGCGAAGATGTCCACGGTGACGAGCGCCAGCACGGTGGATGACTGCATGAGCCTGATGACCAACGAGCGGCACCGCCATCTGCCGGTGATGGAGGGCGCGAAACTGGTCGGGCTGATCTCCATCGGCGATGTCGTGAAATTTACCATTGAATCGCACCAGGCCATGATCCAGAGCCTGCAGAAATATATTCAAGGATCTTTGTAGTTTCCCGGCGCGGTGCCCCGCGCGGCATGCCAGGTTCGCGGAATGGAGGTCCTGACGTTATGCCCCGGAAATGCAAATGTGCATGTGAGTCCAAGCCGTCCGAAGCGGAACAGATGACCCGGCTGGAGGACGTGCTGGCCGTCCACCGCAACCAGCCGGGCGGCCTGATTCCGGTCCTGCAATCGGCGCAGGCGATCTTCGGCTACCTGCCGGAGAAGGCGCTGCTGCGGATTGCCGAGGCGCTGGACAAATCCTACAGCGAAGTCGCCGGCGTGGTGAGCTTCTATTCCTTCTTTTCCACGGTGCCGCGCGGCAGGCACCTGATCCGCGTCTGCCTGGGCACGGCCTGTTATGTGCGCGGCGGCGGGCAGGTGCTGGATGCGCTGAAAAAGCGGCTGGGAATTGACGTGGGGCAGACTACGCCCGACGGCATGTTCTCGCTGGAAGTGGCGCGCTGCTTCGGCGCCTGCGGTCTGGCGCCGACCCTGTCGATCGACGATGTCGTGCACAAGCGGGTCCGGCCGTCCCGCATTGCCGAAATCCTGGACGCCTTCGATGCCACGGGCGCAACCGCCGGCAAGGAGCAGCCTCATGCGTGACGATCTGATTCGCTCCCGCAAGGATCTGGAACGCATCAAGGAAGAACTCGCGGCGGTGCTGGCCCTGCGCAGCGACACCGCGCCGCTGCCGCAGGACGGTCGCTTCCATGTGATGCTCTGCTTCGGCACCGGGTGCATCTCCTCCGGCGCCAAGGCAGTCAAGGAGGCTTTTGCCGCGGAACTGGCGCGTCGGAAACTGGCAAAAAAAGTGTCGCTGGTGGAGACCGGCTGCAACGGGTTCTGCGCGGGCGGTCCGATCGTGGTGGTGTATCCCGGCGGGACCTTCTACCACAAGGTCTCAGCCGAGGACGCCGCCGAGATCGTGAAGGAACACCTGGTGGCCGGCCGACCCGTGAAGCGCCTGATGTTCCGCAACCCCGCGGACGGGAAGCTGATCGAACGCTACAGCGAAATCGAGTTTTTCGCGCGCCAGAACCTGCGCGTGCTGCACAACAAGGGGCACATCGCCGCGGACAGCATCGAGGAGTATATCGGGCGCGACGGCTATTTCGGGCTGGCCAAGGTGCTGGGCGAGATGACGCCGGAGCAGGTCATTGCCGAAGTCAAGACCGCCGGACTGCGCGGGCGCGGCGGCGCCGGTTTTCCCACGGGGCTGAAATGGGAGTTCTGCCGCCGGTCGTCGGGCGATCTGAAATATGTGCTCTGCAATGCCGACGAAGGCGATCCCGGCGCGTTCATGGATCGCAGCCTGATCGAATCCGACCCGCACGCGGTGCTGGAGGGGATGATGATTGCGGCGCGCGCCATCGGCGCCTCTGAAGGGTACATCTACTGCCGCGCGGAATATCCGCTGGCGCTGGAGCGCTTGCATCACGGCATCGACGAGTGCCGCCGCCGCGGCCTGCTCGGCAAGAACATCCTGGGTTCCGATTTTTCGTTCGACATCACTGTGGCCAAGGGGAGCGGCGCATTTGTCTGCGGCGAGGAGACGGCGCTGATGCGCTCCATCGAGGGGAAGCGCGGCGAGCCGTCGCCGCGGCCGCCGTTCCCGGCCTACAAGGGGTTGTGGGGCCGTCCGTCCGTGCTGAATAACGTCGAGACGTTCGGCAACGTGCCGCTGATCATCCGCAACGGCGCCGCCTGGTATCGCGGCGTCGGCACGGAAAAATCGCCGGGCACCAAGATTTTTGCGCTGACCGGCAAGGTCAACAACGTGGGACTGGTCGAAGTCAACATGGGGACGCCGCTGGGCGACATCATCTACGACATTGGCGGCGGTATCCCCAACGGCAAGCGCTTCAAGGCCGCGCAGATCGGCGGACCGTCCGGTGGCTGCATCCCGAAGGACCATTTGAACGTGCCGGTGGATTACGAGGCCATCACCGCGCTCGGCGCCATCATGGGTTCCGGCGGGCTGATCGTGATGGACGAGGACGCCTGTATGGTGGACATGGCGCGCTTCTTCCTGGAATTCGTGCAGGAGGAATCGTGCGGCAAGTGCGTGCCCTGTCGCGTCGGCACGAAGCGTATGCTGGAAATCCTGCAGCGGATCTGCAACGGCGAAGGCGAGATGGCGGACATTCAGCGCCTGCAGGACTTGGGACAGTTCATCAAGGAGTCGTCGCTCTGCGGGCTGGGTCAGACCGCGCCGAACCCGGTGCTCTCCGCCATCCGGCATTTCCGCGAGGAGTTTGTGCAGCACATCCGCGACCGGCATTGCGCCGCGGGCGTCTGCCCGTCGCTGGTGTTGGCGCCGTGCCTGAGCGCCTGCCCGGCGGGCGTGCAAGTGCCGGGATTTGTGGCGCTGGTCGCCGAAGGGCGCTATGCCGAGGCCTTGCGGCTGCACCGCGAGCGGAATCCGTTCGCGGCCGTCTGCGCGCGCGTCTGCTTCCATACCTGCGAGGATCATTGCCGGCGCAGTTCGATGGACGACGCCGTCGCCATCCGGGGCGTCAAGCGGTTCATGGTCGATCAGGAGGTTACGATCCAGAAACCTGAAGTTCGCGAGAATGTCGCCAATGCCGCGCGCAAGATTGCGATCGTCGGCGCGGGGCCGGCCGGCCTGACGTGCGCTTATTTCCTGGCGCGGCTGGGGTACCGGCCGGTGATTCTCGAAGGCGAACTGCGCCCCGGCGGCATGCTGGTGCAGGCCATCCCGTCCTACCGGTTGCCGCGCGAGACGCTGGCGCGGGAAATCCGCATGATCGAGTCGCTCGGTGTCGACATCCAGACCGGGCAACGGCTGGGGCGCGATTTCACGCTGGCCGGACTGCGCGATCAGGGATACGAGGTCGTTTTTCTGGGCGTGGGCGCGCCGGATGGACTGGCGATCGACATCCCCGGCAACGATGCGAAGGGGCTTGTCGAGTCGATGAATTTTCTCCGCCAATACAACATCCGCGGTTCGGTTCCCGTCGGGCGGCATGTCGTGGTGATCGGCGGCGGTAACGCCGCCATCGACGCGGCGCGCACCGCGCTGCGCCTGGGGAGCGAGAGCGTGACCGTGGTGTACCGCCGCACGCGCGAACAGATGCCGGCATATGCAGAGGAAATCGAAGAGGCGCAGCAGGAAGGCGCGGTCCTGCGCACGCTCTGTTCGCCCGAAAAATTTGTTGCGGAAAACGGCAAGGTCGTGGCTGTGGCCTGCCGGCGTATGACGCTGGGCGATTTCGACCGCACCGGCCGCCGCCGCGCGTTGGCCGGAACAGACCAGGATGTGGAGAACATCACGTGCGACCAGGTGATCCTCGCCGTGGGGCAGGGGCTGGATGCACGCAAACTGCTGGCGCCGCAGGAAGTCGAGCTTACCCGCGACGGCTGGATCAAGGCCGATCCGGTCACGGGCCGGACCTCCGTGCCGTGGCTGTTCGCGGGCGGCGACGCCGCGAGCGGCCCATTCTCCGTGGTTGCCGCGATCGCCGCGGGCGAGCGCGCGGCCGTGGGGATCGATGCCACGCTGACCGGCGCCACGCACGCCTTCTGGCGCGCCTATGCTGACATTGTGACGGATTACGACCCCGAGGCCGACCCGGTGCCGTATCCGCGCGAGGAGCAGAACCTGATCGGGCTGGCGCGGCGCCGCAACAATTTCGACGAAGTCGAGCAGCCGTGGAACGAGGCCAAGGCGCGGCGGCAGGCCCGGCGCTGCCTGCGCTGCGACTACGGCAAGACCGGCCCTGTCCGGGGGGTGCCCGCATGAGTGTCGTTACGATCAACGGTCAGACGGTTGAAGTTGCCGACGGCACGACCGTCCTGCATGCGGCGCGGCAGATCGGCATCCAGATTCCGACGCTGTGCTTCCTGGAGCAGCGCGATCCCGTTGGCGCATGCCGCGTGTGCCTGGTCGAGATCGCGGGCGCAAAGACGTTGTCGGCCGCCTGCGCCACGCCCTGCACGGACAAGATGGTTGTTTACACCAACAGCGCCAGGGCGCGCGACGCGCGGCGGCAGGTGGTGGAACTGCTCCTTTCCGAGCACGAAGGCAACTGCCAGCTCTGCGAGCGCAACGAGGATTGCGAACTGCGCAAACTGGCCTCCGACATGGGCATCCGCACGGTCGCCTACGAGGGCGCGCGCGCCGCCCCGCGGCAGGACGAGAGCACCCCGGCGCTCGTGCGCAACAACTCCAAGTGCATCAAGTGCCGCCGCTGCGTCACGGTCTGCAGCCAGGTGCAGGGCGTGGGCGCGCTCTTTCCGCAGGGGCGCGGTTTCGCGACCGTGATCGGCCCCGCCTTCACCCGCCAACTGGACGGCGTGGCCTGCGTGCAGTGCGGCCAGTGTGCGGCGGTCTGCCCGGTGGGCGCGATTTCCGAGCACAGCCAGATCGACGCGGTCTGGAAGGCGCTGGAGGATCCGACGAAGACCGTGGTGGTGCAGACCGCGCCGGCGATCCGCGCCGCGCTGGGCGAGGAGTTCGGCCTGCCGCCGGGGACGCGTGTCACGGGCAAGATGGTCTCGGCCCTGCGGCAGATGGGTTTCCATGCGGTGTTCGACACCAATTTCGCCGCGGACCTTACGATCATGGAGGAGGGGACGGAACTGCTGATGCGACTGAAGCGCGCGCTGGTGGACAAGGAACCGGTGGCGCTGCCGATGTTCACAAGCTGCTCGCCGGGATGGATCAAGTTCGCGGAGTACTACTACCCGCAGTTTCTGCCCAATCTCTCCACCTGCAAGTCGCCGCAGCAGATGTTCGGCGCGCTCGCGAAAACCTACTATGCCGGCAAGATCAACAAGCAGGCGTCCGACATGGTGGTGGTCTCGGTGATGCCGTGCACGGCCAAGAAGTTCGAGGCCCAGCGGCCGGAGATGAACGCCAGCGGCGCGCGCGACGTGGACTTTGTGCTGACCACGCGCGAACTCGCCCGCATGATCCGCCAGGCGGGGATTGATTTCGTCAAGCTGCCGAACGGGAAGATGGACGATCCGTTGGGTCTCTCTTCCGGCGCGGCCGACATTTTTGC
>Ga0118677_10015090_pt1 | contig 10782 bp, 12 predicted proteins | sample AliMusrvi5mmetaG_FD_86154 | JGI IMG/M metagenome (GOLD analysis project Ga0118677, IMG submission 86154)
CTTGCCGAGTGTTTCAGTACGAAACCCGATGCGCCGGCGTTCAGGGCCCGGATGGCATAGGCCGGATCCTTGTGCATGGTCAGGAAGATGACCCGGGCCTTGCAACCTGCCTGGCGGAGTTGTTCCACCGCATCCAGCCCGTTTAGTTCTGGCATCGTGATGTCGGCCACGATAACGTCCGGCGCAAGTCGCTTGGCAGCGTTGACCAGTTGCCGTCCGTTTTCCACGATTTCGACCAACTCAAACGCCGGTTCCAGAAGGCTGCGCAACCCTTCCGGCAGGCCTTGCAGTCAAACGCCGGGGACGCCCGGGCGCACAGCGAGCTGGGCCGTGTGCTGATCGAAGTTGGCCAGGTGGATGAGGCTGTCGAACAGTGCGCCGAAGCCGTGCGGCTGGACCCGGGGCGAGCTGAGAACCAATACCAGCTTGGGGCGGCGCTGGCGCGGAAGGATGACGGGGAGAAGGCCGCCCGTCAGTTCGATCTGGCGCTTGAACGGGATCCCGGGTTCGCCCCGGCACATTATGCCTTGGCCATCTGCCGCCAGCAGCAGGGCAGGGCGCCCGACGCGTTGAAGCACTGGCGGGAGGCGGCCCGCCTCGCGCCGGGATGGCCCGATCCGCTCAACAACCTGGCCTGGGCCCTGGCCACCGATTCTCATGCGGAACTGCGGGACGGCCCGGAGGCGGTGAAGCTGGCGAGCCGCGCCGCTGAGCTTTCCGGCACGAACAGCGTGGGAATCCTGGACACCCTGGCGGCAGCCTATGCCGAAGCCGGTCGCTTTGCCGAGGCGTGCTCCGTCGCCCGGCAGGCGCAGGTCATGGCAGAGACGCAGGGACTGGGTGGGCTGGCCGAAAAGATCGGCCTTCGCCTGACGCTATACGGATCTCGGCAGCCGTACCGGGACGAGCCGGGCGCGAGATGAGAGCCTTTGCGAGGTCGGCTTAACGGCGAATCACCTCTGCTCATCGGTTGGGGCATAGTCCGCGTGGTCGAGGACTTCTTTCATTGCCTCCGGGGAGACGCCGTAGCTGAGTTTGGCGTTTAGCTTGTCGGTCATGAACTCATCGAGCGGAATCCATTTCCCTTCCACGTTGATGCGCTTGGTCCAGGCGCAGACGACGTGGAGGTGGCGCTGGAGCTTCATGGATTCCTCCGTTCTGCGAGTCAGTTCGGCCAGCGTGCGTTCGAGTTGTTGGCGGATAAGCTGTTGTTCGCCAAGGCTGTGCCGCAGTCCCTGCAGAAGGAGTCCGATGATCGCAAACGCGAGGAAGCAGATGAAGCTGTTCAAGTAGCGAAAGACCTCGAAGGGATAGTGATGGTTGGAGAGAATATCCACGAAGCACCAGCTTATCCCGCTCAAGATCGCCATGGCGACCACCGCAAACCGCCCCAGGTACCAGCCGCACAAGGCGACCGGCGCGAAGTAGAACACGAACAAGAGGATTTGGTAACCCGTGAGGTAGTTAATGTAACTGAGCGAAATGAGCGAGGTCACGCTCGCGCAGATCACTTTCACCCGGAACACGGTTCCTGGTTCTTCCATGCTATGCTGCAGTTGTCCAATGGTTGCCATTGCAGTGCTGTAGCGATTTCCGTGCCTGGCCGGCATTGGGGGTTTATGCCCCATTTCCGGACAGAGCAAGGCAGTATGGCACAACAAATGGGGCGCTTTTGACTTTCCTCACCCCTTCCTTTAACCTCAATGGCAATGAATGTTATTTGCCACACGGATGCGAGCTTCCGGCGGAAACTGCGGGGCCTGGCCGCCGCCTCGAGCCTTTTTGACCCGGGCGTCGAGGAGCGCACCCGGGCTATCCTCGATGCGGTCCGTGAACGCGGCGACGCGGGGGTGCTGGAACTGACCGAGCGCTTCGATGGGGCGAAGCTGCGCGCTGACCAATTGGCTATCACCCGGGCGGAACTGGTCACCGCATCCCTCAAGGCCGACGACTCGCTCCGCGCTGCGGTGGCCGAGGCGGAAAAGAACGTGGCCATGTTCGCGCGCAAGTCCCTGCGGAAGAGCTGGTGCGCGCGAAACTCCCATGGCGCTGAGGTCGGGGAAAAGCTCGATCCCTTTCAGCGGGTCGGGGTTTATATTCCCGGCGGCACGGCCCCGCTGGTTTCGACGGCTTTGATGACGGTGACGTTGGCCCGGGTGGCCGGTTGTCCCGAGATCGTGGTGTGCTCTCCGTGCGCCAAAGACGGTTCCCTCAACCCCGCGCTGGTGTTTGCGGCTCGCGCGGCGGGGGCGACCGAGATCTATCGCGTGGGCGGCGCGCAGGCGATTGCCGCGATGGCCTACGGCACGGATACGATTCGCCGGGTGCAGAAGATTTTCGGCCCCGGCAATGCCTACGTCGTGGCGGCCAAGCGACTGGTGTTCGGGCGCGTCGCCCTGGACCTGCTGCCCGGGCCCAGCGAGTTGCTGGTGGTGGCGGATGAGACGGCGGATGCGAAGTTCATTGCCGCCGATATGCTGGCCCAGGCCGAGCACGGCACCGGCCACGAGCGGGTCTGGCTGGTGACAACTTCGCCCAAGTTGGTCAAGGCGGTCGGGAAGGAAGTCACGCGCCAACTGCCGAAGCTGGCCCGGCGCGACTTCATCCGGGAGAACCTCGACCGGAATGGCTGGCTCATCCAGGTCAAGACGCTCGACGACATGATCGCGCTGGCGAATGAGATTGCCCCGGAACATTGCGAAGTCATGGTCCGCAATGCGCGCAAGGTATCGGACCGGATCCTCACTGCGGGCGCCATCTTCGTGGGCGGTTATTCGCCGACGGTGCTGGGCGATTATGTCTCCGGCCCAAGCCATGTGCTACCGACCGGCGGCGCCGGCGCATCCTTTGCCGGGCTGACGGTGGACCAGTTCCAGCGGCGCACGAGCATCGTCGAATACAACCGCGCATCGCTCAAGCGGGCGCTGCCGGCGGTTAGGAAGTTTGCCGAGATAGAAGGGCTGGGGGCCCATGGAAGATCGGCGGAGATTCGGTTCTAGCCGAGCCGACATTACCCCTTTCCCGATCATGAAAAATCCGCAAGGGCTGATCCGTCCGCTGGTGCGGGCTTTGCATCCCTACATCCCCGGCGAGCAGCCGAAGATCAAAGGGCTGATCAAGCTCAACACCAACGAGAATCCGTACCCGCCATCGCCGAAGGTCCTGGCGTCTATCAAGGCCGCCGTGGATGCGCGGCTCCGGCTTTATCCAAATCCGACAGCCCAGGCCTTGCGCGAGAGGCTGGCCCTGCTCCACGGTGCGGGCCCCGGGAACATCATCCTGGGCAACGGATCGGACGAGCTGCTGGCGCTGGCTGTGCGGGCCTTCGCCGAGCCTGGGGCCGCGGCCGGCCGTTCGCAGCGGCACAAGGCGACGGTTCAATTCTTTCACCCCAGCTACTCGCTTTACCCGGTGCTGGCGGAAACCCACGGCGCCACGACCAACGCGGTGCCGCTCCTTGCCGATTTCGACCTGCCCGCCATTCCCGATTTGAAGCGCGGCAGGCGATGGGACTTTCGCGCTGCGTTGACCTTTGTGACCACGCCGAATGCCCCGAGCGGCCGCGGCTACCGACTTGCGCAATTGGACGCGCTGTGCCGCGCGCAGAAAGGCGTCCTGGTCCTCGATGAGGCCTACGTGGATTTTGCCGGCGAGAACGCCATGGCGCTGGCGCTTAAATATCCGCATGTGCTGGTCGCCCGGACATTCTCCAAAGCCTACTCGCTTTGCTTCCAGCGCGTGGGGTATTTCGTCGGCCACCCGGCCCTCATTGCTGCGCTGGACAAGATCCGGGACAGCTACAACGTCAACGGGCTCGGACAGGTCGCCGCCCTCGCAACGCTGGATGACCTGGCCCATTACCGCGCGAACTTCCGGAAGATTATTGCCACGCGGGAAAAGCTGAGCCTCGATCTGGCCGAACTCGGCTTCCAGGTCTTGCCGAGCCAGACGAACTTCATTCTCGCCCGGCCGCCGGTGCTCCCTGCCGAGGACTGGCTCCAGCGGCTGCGCGACCGGCGAATCCTGGTGCGGTGGTTCAGCCACCCGTCCGTGCGCGATTACCTGCGGATCACCATCGGCACGCCGGAAGAGGCGGCGGCGCTGGCGCGAGCCGCGAAAGCGATTGTGCGGCTGGCCCGGGGTTGACCCTGGACCGGGAAGTGCGATCCACCGCAAAGTTCGCTTATGCCTGAGCTTGCCCCCCTTGCGAACTCTGTCGGCGTGGTCATCCTGGCTGCGGGCAGGTCGGCCCGCATGGGGTGTCCCAAGCTGCTGCTCCCCTGGGGCGGCACATCAATGCTAGGTCACTTGCTTGGCCAGTGGCGGACGTTGGGCGCGCGGCAAATCACCGTGGTTTGTGCCGCAGGCGACCAGGTCACCGAAGCCGAGTTGGACCGGCTCGCTTTCCCGCCGGCAGACCGTATATTTAATCGGGCCCCCGACCGCGGGATGTTCTCCTCGATCCAATGCGCCGCGCAATGGGCGGGGTGGGAGCCGGGGCTCAGCCGCTGGGCGATTGTCCTGGGAGACCAGCCGCTGGTGCGTGGCGAAACTTTGCGCTGCGTGCTCGAATTCGCCGCCGGGCGGCCCGAGATGATTTGCCAGCCTGCCCGCGATGGTCACGGGCGGCACCCGGTCGTGTTGCCCCGGGCGGCGTTTCTGGCGTTGGCGAATTCGACGGCAGCCACCTTGAAGCAGTTCCTGCAGGGCAGGGCAGGGGAGATCGCTCTTTGCCCCGCGGACGATCCGGGCCTGGAAATGGACATTGACCGGCCCGAGGATTACTGCAAGGCGCTTGGCCTGGCCGTGAAACAAGAGTTGAATCCGGGGCCAATCCCCGCGAATAATGAGCAAACGAATTATGAACCTGGATGAAGCACAACGGAAAACAGTGGCGGAGTGGATCGGTCAGGGGCTGAAACTCTCGGAGATTCAAACCCGGCTGATGTCCGATCTCGGCCTGACGATGACCTACATGGAAGTCCGCCTGCTGGTGGATGATCTGAAGCTGACGCCCAAAGATCCGGAGCCGGTGAAGCCGGTGGAATCGCCGCTGTCAGCCGCGGGCGCAGCCGATCGGCCGGCCGCGCCGAGCTCCGCGGCTCCAATGCCTGTCCCGCCTGCTGGCGGCCCGGGCCCCGTATCCCTCTCCGTGGACCAGCTCACCCGACCCGGCGCGATGGTGAGCGGCAAGGTCACGTTCAGCGACGGCAACACCGCCGCCTGGCAACTCGATCAATCGGGCCGGTTGGGCCTGATTCCCCAGCAGCCGGGCTACCGGCCGCCGGCTGCAGACGTCGAACAATTCCAGATGGCACTGGAGGCCGAGCTAAGCAAGGCGGGGTTCTAACTTGTTCTTACGCGTGCCTTAAGGCTTAAGCACGATCTTGCCCGCAAGAGCGCCGGTCTGCTGGATCGTGCTTTCCTCCTGGAGCCGGTGTGCCGCGGCGGCCTGGGACAGCGGGAGAACCCGGTCAATCCGCGCCTTGAGCTTGCCTTCGGTCACCCAGCGATTGATGGCGTTGGCGGCATTCCTTTTCTTCTGGTTCGCCGTCCCCCTGATGCTCGGTGGCGCGGGCACTCCCCACAATTCGCAAGAGCTGCCCAGACACGTGTTCTCGAACCTCTCCGTCGTCTTCGCGCCGTGGGTGGGACTGCTCGTCCTGCTCGGCTGGGTCATCGTCCAGATCATGAAGTTCCTTGACCGCCAACTGCTCGACCGGCAGGACGGGCTGAGTTCGATCCGCGACCTATCTTGGGAGGAGTTCGAGCGACTGGTCGGCGAGGCGTACCGCCGCCAGGAATACGATGTCGTGCATACTGGATCCCCGGCGGGCGACGGCGGCGTCGACCTAGTCCTCCGGCGAGATGGAAGGACTATTCTGGTCCAGTGCAAGCATTGGAAGGCGTGGAAGGTCGGCGTGAAGGAAGTCCGGGAACTGCTCGGCGTGGTCACCAGCGAAGGAGCGCAAAGCGGCATCCTCGTTACCTCGGGCTCGTTCACGGCAGAAGCGGTCGACTTTGCCAGCAGGAACGCCATCACGTTGGTCGCCGGTCCCGAACTGGCGCGGATGATCCACTCCGTTCAGACGACGGGACGGACGAAGGACGACGGCGGGATAGACCTACCCGCGTCGGGGACTACTGTGGCCCCGACCTGTCCGGACTGCGGTGCCACGATGAAACGGCGTACTGCCACGCATGGGAAGTTCGCCGGTCAGCCGTTCTGGGGCTGCTCGCGTTTTCCGGCATGCCGGGGAAAACGGCAGGCTTAAAGTCGGTGGCGACATGGTAGGCGGTTCCCGAACCAAGGTAGCATCATGCTGCCTTGATCCTGGCTACTCTTCCCGGAAAATGCGACCGAAACTTGCGCCGCAAATCCCCGTGGTTTCGCAACTAAGCGAATAGAAGCCTCCCAGAGATCTGCTATGACAGCCATCGTCTCCGCCTCCCATGCCGTGTCCGTGCTAGAGGAAGTTCGTCGCGCCTTGGAAGACTACCGGCGGTCAGCCCACGAAGTGCTTCTACTGGGCGTGCGTGGCAAACTCCCTATCCGCAACATCAGTTGGCTCGACGAGTCTTCACCGTCCGTCCACGCTCTCGCCGAAATTGCCAGCCCGCTGTCCTATCTTGACCTTTTCGGGACGGCGGTTGGATCGTGATGACATGCCAATCACCAAGATGCGACATTTCCTGACTTGTCTTGGCTGGAAGGCGATCTACGATAATCGACGAGACGGTCGCTGGTGTGTCTGTGCCGCCAGTTGCGGCCACACCGTAATCGCCATCGCCGACACGCGGGAGGAAGCCTGGTCGGCGGCCTGTTCGACGGCGATTGACGTGACGGTGCCCAGCCTGCGGGAACGCCGTGAGGGGCGGTCTTGACCGGGCTTGGATGGTCTCGATGGGCGCTTAGCCAAAAAGTTGGCTAAGCAGGAGGGGCGGGGCGGAACTCCTGCTGTACCGGATAGATAAAGCTTCCACGAGCAGCAGTTAGCATGTATTTCTTCTTCAGGTCGTCGTTGACGATTACCTTTTCCACGGCATCATCTACGGCGGCAATTACCTTCTTGTCCACTAAATGGGTGGCGGCATCGTCCAAGAACGCCACCTTTTGGAAACCCGGCGCCCTAATGATCGGCTCCAGGGTGACACCCCGCTCCGTGCAAAACTGCGTGGTTTCGTCAATGGCGTGTTGCAATGCCGTGATAAGAGCATCCTTGGCTTCCACGGGCGTTTCCCCAGGCTTCACGCCGCCGCCCGCTGCCGAGCCGTAGATCGCCAAGGCTTTCTGCAAATCCCGAAATACCCCGACATAATCTACGATCAGGCCGTTGTTTTTTTTCCCGAAGACTCTGTTGGCCCTGGCGATAGTCTGCATCAGGGTGTGGTTTCGCATGGGCTTGTCCAAGTAGATCGTAGACACGCAAGGAGCATCGAAACCCGTGATCCACATGGCGCAAACGAAAACGATGCGGAAAGGATCGTCGGCAGTCTTGAACTTGGTCTCCAAGTCCTCTTTTGCCATGCGGGTAGCGTAGGAAGATCAATCCCAGGACGGGGACCGAGTATTTAGACGATTTCAGCCTGGAATTCGCCCGCAGTTCGTCGGCGGAATCCCAAAGACGGTTTTCAATATCGCTGTGATTGTTGGGCATGTTATAAGTGAACTCTTCTTTTCGTCAGTTGGACTTCGGCGTGGGTGTTATTCTGCCACGGGTTGAATGTACCGCTGGAATCGAGCGTTGCCTCTGGCGATTCTCTGTATCGTGGTCTTGTCCACCCCGATCTCCGTGAGAAGGCAGACCTCTAGCAAACATCGCATCGTTTCAGTCAGCGCGTACAAGTCCCCATCCTTCATGGCTTGTTCTTCAAGCCGCTTGTCGTAATGGGTCAGGTAGTTCCTTGTATTCGTAACGTCCTCAACGAACGCCTTTTCATCTGGAACCGTCACGCCCGCCTGCGTCCCGCATTGCTCCAAAATGTCCTTCAGTCGCTTCCGCAAGCTGAACTCATGCAGGTAGTTGAGTTTGTTCTTTAGAGAGGATCGGAAATCCTTGGCAAGCGACTGTGGAATGGCTGCCGCCAAAGTAGCCTTGGTTACTTCCCATTCCTCGTCATCAACGTACTTCGCAGGTTTGGTGCGCCGATGGTACGTTTCCAGAGCTTGGCTGAAACTGAGGAACTTGTGCCCCAAGTACATCGACGTATTGGTGAGCGTGCCAAAGAAAAGGTCGTAAACGGGTCTTAGGAGAGCCGCTTTGCCGAACCAAGCCCGTAGGTAACGCTCGAAATCGGGCAGAATGCTTTTCAAGAAGAATAGGACTTGTAAGCGAGACAACGATGATTCGGGTTCGGGCTGCGCGGACAAATATACTGAGAGCTTTTCGGTGTATGGTTCGCCATCTGCCAGAAGTCGAACGGCGGCTGGGCAAGTCGCTTGCATTTCTCTAGGGTGAATTCTCTGCCCCATCGCCAGCATGATGAAGTTGTAGGCATGATACTGCTCGTTCTTCCAGAGCGAAAGCAGCGGGGTTGGGTTGGATGGCTCAATGACGATGTACGGCGTGACGGTCACTGAGCAGCCCTCAACCCCCATGTGGTTTTGCCATACTGCCTTTACCGAAACCTTGGTGGTGTCGATTTGTGCCGTGATCGGATGAGAGATGCCGTAGCGTAATTGATAATTGTCAAATCCGCCGTCCACAACGGGTGGCCCATCTTCCTCAAACTTCAGAAGGTCGGCCCATTCGTCAAGATACCAATAATTCACCCCGAGGCGATCACAGAGGATGTCCTCAACGCGAGAAAAATGCCAGCCTTCAACTGCGAAGCCTGCCACAAATGACGTTTCAACGGCGGTAACGGTGCTTTGACGGATATGTACGCCCGCGTTGAAACACTCGCACAGGGTAAGATGCTTCCCTTCGGTAGTATTTCCGAGAATGATCGGCACGGTGCGGCCAATGGAATCGTCTTTGGTCACTTGGCTGCGATCTTTGAGTGAACCGATCAATACCAAGGAAAGACCGTCCTTGGAGCCATACGTCAGCGTGCCCGAGACTCGCCGCTCAGGGTTCTCAGGCAGCCACCATTCGCCTTTCCGTTCAAACGGCTTCATAACTCCACTCGCTACAATGTTCGCGTTTGCATTACTGTCCGCTTCGATCAGCCCATCAAGTGATCGGCCACTTCGTAGCCCTTTCCCGTGACGGCAAAAACCGCGTCTTGATGCCACCGATCCTCGATTAAGCCGTGAGCAGCCAAGTCTTTGAGAGCCTGCGCCCACCGCGCTGTCGATCTCGGGTTTCCATGCTCGATAAATTCACGTCCGTTCGTCTGGATACTCTGGCCGTGCATCGTGCGGTTGTAATACACATTCCCATTCGCATCCTTCAACGCCTCAATCAAAAGCTCCCGAGCGTCATTGGATAGATCACCCCCCGCTTCCTGTTTCGATCTTTCATCCCTGTGCAACGAAGTCTGTGCGCTGCCTACCGTTCCCTGCTGAATCTGCGATCCAGACTCTTGCCCGATGTTGAGGATATTCGTCGTCTGATTCACTAAAGGTGCAACAGAACCGCATGAACCACTTGTCAGCCAATCATAGAATGGTTCATTGAGCCTGTATGCGGCACTATCTCCATCATTGTGCTCAGTAGTGAGCGCGCCCGATCCTGCCAGGATTTCCAACATTCGGCCCACGTCAGGCGAATCATCGTCGTTGAACTCGACCCATCTTCCACGACCAGCGAATACGTACCCTACTTTTCGCTTCCACCCGATGTCTCGTACCAAAGGGTCTTCCATCAGCATTTCACGCAATCGAGATAGCAGCCCTGGAACCTTCTTCTCAAGACCGTCGAACATTGTCGTTACCTCTACACCAAAGAACCAATGACTGAATCGCCGTCACAGTGAAACCCGCCCTGCCGTATTACATGAAACACGAAGGCCGTAGCGTTCGTTGCCGCAAGTGCCTGATCTTGCTTCTTGTTGGGGTTGTTCTTGTTCTCGCCCCAATCGCAGATTCCCTTGACCATGATCCAGTCGATCTTTCCTTTGTACGCGGAGGCGTACAACCCTGCGGCTTCCATTTCGCCACCAATGGCTTCGGGCTCAAAGGACAATAACTGCCGCTTGAAGGAGGGAGAATCTACGAGCTTGTCGCCAGAGAGAATAAGTCCGAGGTGAACTGTGGCAACTTTCCATCCCACCGATCCCGCATCGAATCGGTCGAGCAGGCGGGGAGATGCAGAGACGCGGTCGCCGCGTGGAGAGATCGTGACGGCCCCTGGCGTTGTTTCCGTGACCCGCTGGCACTCGTAGCAAAGCACTTGGCGGGAGACCAAAACATCGCCTATCTTTTGACGCTCTTGGTCGATTCCAAAGGCGATACCTACCATCACGATTGCGGAGGGCGACAAGGCATGAATCGAATCGTGGATCGTTACGAGCGAACCCATTGCCCCGCCTGCACCCATTCCCGTCTTCACAAGCAGGATATCGCACCCTCCATGAGTCCCGAGGTCAAAATAGGTGTGATCGCCGTAGAACCGCTGTGCGGGAATCACCGCCTTGCCGTCAAAGGCGACCGAAAGCACAGCATCACGCTCGGCATCGGTGGCAACCGTGAGCAAGACCACTGACCGATCCGAGTCACGTCGTTGCCTCGCTTGGCGAGCCACCGACTCCACGGTTGTTTGTGTGCTACCGACCGTTCCTTGCTGAATTTGCGAATGGGACACTTGCCCGATGTTCATTATGTTCACAGTCGGGGGC
>Ga0118677_10013252_pt1 | contig 10781 bp, 9 predicted proteins | sample AliMusrvi5mmetaG_FD_86154 | JGI IMG/M metagenome (GOLD analysis project Ga0118677, IMG submission 86154)
GTCTAATTAACGATCCTGAGATCAGTAGTCCGGTGAAAAATGTTTCTATAACCTCTTTACCTGGGTTTCATTTTCAGAGGTATGGTGAAGATAAAGTCGATATGGGCAGCTCGGAATGGATCCGGCAAAAGGAAAGATCACTGACTCATGCCTGCCAGCTGGCAGATTGGTGATAATCTGATCAGTTATTTATAAAAGGAAGACCTTCTCATTCAAGATGATGAGAAGGCCTTTCTAAATTTGATTAAGCAATTATATTATAGGTTCTCTGAGTTTTTCAGCAAATAGTCTTCAGCCTCCGGGCTCCAAAGTCCAAGGTGTTTATTGCAGATTTCTGCCAGACGGGCGTAAACCGGATTACTCTTTCCTTTTTGGGTAAATTCGGAAATGGGTGTTAACGGCATTTCTATGTGGTTATAGATTAGCTTCTTACCACCTGGTATTTCCGGAAGATGTAAGGTTGCCTCAATCACCGCATTAATGCCGCCAATGTGTGTTACCAATCCCGCTGGATCGAGCCCTGCAGACATTAATTTCAGTGCCTCCTTCATGTCATCGGTATTTCCGCCACTGGTTCCTACGATATGGGTATAGGCATAATGAACATTGTAAAAATTTAGGGGAGCTTTGAAATTGGGATCAGAAGGTCCTGCAAAGAAATTAAGACAACCATCGAAAGCGAGCAAGGCATCTGCCTGTTCGATAACCGGCGCTACGGGAGCAAAGACAAAAATGTCATTGAATCCTTCTCCGCCAGCTATTGCTTTTAAATCTTCAATAGGACTGGCGAATTTCGAGGTATTCACATATTGCAGGTCGATTCCCCTGGATGCTGCAAATGCAACAGTATATAAGCTTGCTGCACGGTCGAGCCTGGTCTGATCAATATCAGTAACAATCAATAGTGAAGGCTTGCGATCATTGCGATGCAATACATAATTGATCGCTGCAAGTCCCATAGGCCCTACGCCTGCCAGTAACGCCATCTTCCCACCATCTACGATTTCCATTTTGTGAATATATGAACCAGGAGTTGTGTGATAATTGGCATGTATTGCCCCGATCACGCAAGAAAGCGGTTCGGATAGGGAAGCAGGATAAAACCCTTCCCCGGTAAAGGGGAGAAGGCAATCCATTTCCATCACCTCATTAGGGATCACAATGTAAGTGGCATCTCCACCGATGTATTGATACGAATAACCGGGGGCTCCCATAACACCAACCGGACCGTCCGGATAATTGATCGCAGGCTGTATCGAAAATTTATCCCCAACCTTAAATTTATCCTTCCATTTCGATCCGATTTCAATTAGCTCGCCGGCAAATTCATGACCGATTATCACCGGATTTATATTGCAATCGTTGGGGATGCGCTTATGATCCGAGCCCTGTCCTGCAGCTTTGTAGGACGACATGCACAAGCTGTCGCACACTACTTTAGCCAGTATTTCATTCTCTTTGACGGGTGGCAAATCAAATTCCTCGAGTCTTAAATCTTTTTTCCCGTATAATCTTACTGCGCGTGTTTTCATGGTTTCAAATTGTATTTTATTTAATGGTTTGAACTACCAGCATTTTATAACAGCCACTAGTTCAGCATATTCTGACCCCCTGTCACAGGAACTGCCTGACCGGTCTCGTACTCCTGTTCCATCACATAGAAGATGGCACGCATCACGTCAATCACCCGGCACCCTCGGCCGGCAGGAACCTGAGCTTCATAGAATGCCTTTACATCCTTGACCTCCTTGGCTCCCGGAACTTTTCCTGCCTTCAGGTATTGAACAAAGAGACCTCTTTCAGGATCGCTCCAAAGCGGACCTTCGAAAAAATTACCCGGACAGATGGAGTTTACTTTAATTTTAAATGGCATAAGTTCCATGGCGAACGATTGGGTAAGGCCTATTCCGCCGAACTTTCCGCCTGCATAGGCGAAATTCCGGTTACTCCCCTTCAATCCAGACTTCGAATTGATTTGGATAATATCGGTGAAATAATCTTCCTTAAAGCTCGATTGAACCTTCATTACCTCAGAGGCATATTTGGCACAAAGAAAATAGCCTTTGTAATTGATGTCGGTCATCAGGCCAAAAGTTTCAGGGGTCATTTCATCAAGACCGCCTGCCCTAAGAATTCCGGCATTGCTAATAATGACATCCAGTCCTCCAAAATGTTTCACCGTAGCTGCCACCATATCTTCTACCGATACTGCACTTCCAACATTTACTTTGACAAAATAGGCCTGGTTCGTCTGAGGAACCGCATTTAATGAATCGGCCATTTTCCCGCCGGTTTCTTCGTTGAGGTCGGCTATAACCACATTTGCCCCCTGTGCGTACAACAGTTCAGCAATACCTCCACCAAATCCCTGGGCTCCACCGGTCACGATAATTATTTTATTCTGAGCCCGACCGGAAACTTCTTTTACCTTTTGCACCGGTTTGCCAAGAAGGGCGTCGAGCGAGGCAGCATTTTCGGCAATGGCAACCAGTCCAATTCCTTTTAAAAGGATGTAATCGGGATGAGGAGTCCTTGAATCGTACCAGGTTGATAATTTTACCGTTAAATCATCGATGATCTCACCGGGATCTTGAGTCTCATCAACAATCAGAATTCCCGATGATTTTTTAATAAAGTCCAGATTCAGTAAATCATCTTCATCCTCTGCTTTTAACAATTCGCTCCGATCATCGAATCTGGCCACCATCATCTTTTGCCTGGAGGTGAACATTCTGATTGCCGGAACCACACGATTAATTATCAAGCTACTCATATTCAGTTTTTTGTAATATATTCAATTAACGCTTTCCCGAGAATTTTGAAATATTCCCTTTTCTCCTGATCCGGTTTGCCGTCACAATCAACATAACCTGCTCCTTCAGTTGCAACAAGGTATTGATGTGCGGCTGTTATACAAGCCCCTTCGTAGTTAATTTCCAGGAGAACAGGGCTCAATGGAGTGCTATTCCGGGCAAAGAGTTCAATAGGTTCCATGGCTGGAGTATTATGTTCTGAACCAAAAGTCACCACAAATCCGTTCTGATTGAAGAATTCTGCATACTCTTCGAGTACTCCAATGCTGTTGCGGGTTGTAATGAACTCAACCGAACAGATATTTCGTTCCCTGAGAATCTCCATTACGGTTTCCTTTGGCGCTTCAAATGAGGTGAAATAGCCATTATTATCATCCGCCAGGAACGGATAAGTTGGGATTCCTCCCGATTTGAGAATCATCTGACAAACCATCTCCATATCGAGAAATGCCTCAGGGCTTTCGGGAATAAAAGCGGCACCGCCGGCTTTTAAAAGGTTACTACGAATCTCGTTTTCAATGGCGGCATTATTCCCTATATCCGATTTAAGCTCTTTCCCTCCGAAAATAGTTTTATAAAACATTTTTCGTTCGGAGGCGGTCACAAAATGATGATTGATCTTCATACGTAACGCTTTTGCCAGGTGGCGTTCACGGACCATCCCTTTGGTCATGTCTGATCTGATTATGTCATAATCCAGTTGAAATCCGGCCTTGATTATGATAAGTAATTCATTGAGTTTGCCGCACATCTGTTGAACCTGACGATTCGATTCTATCAGAACAGATTGAAGCCTAAAGCTATATGGCCCACTCAGGATTGCAGGGAAAGACAATCCTTTTCCACTCAGATAGGTACGGCCTGGATTGTTCGGATCATTAACCTTGATTCCGGCTGCCTGGTCAGAGCTGTTCAGACTGATATATTCGATGTTGAAAAGGGGGAATATTTTTCGTTCTGCACAGCCGATTGCCCACTCATTATAGCCATCAGTTGTATAAAAGTCATTTATCCCTGCTACTTTTACGTTTTCATTAACAGCCATATTCAATGCCTGTGGGATATCTGTAAAAGCACTGAATGAATAGGGTGTGTGCATGTGGGCATTTACCAGGCGGACCTGGCCATCACCATGCTCTTCGTACCATTTTAACAACTCCTCCTTTTCAGGGAAAATTTTCCAGAAATCCATATTGCCTTATTTAAGTTTGTCAAAAAAGAGAATCAGAAGACTCTAAGGTTTTTTTGCCACTAAGGCACCAAGACACTAAGTTTCACCAATGCCTGATTAAACAGGATAATCTTAGTGTAACTTCGAGTCTTGGAGTCTTTGTGGCGAACTATAATTTTATTTCAGTTTTTCCCGGATTTAAACGCCAAGTTTTGCCCGGCGAATCTGCTCCAGGTCGCTGAAATTTTGTCCTGAAATATGACCTTTTAATGGAACAATTTTTTCATGAATCGCGTCGATAAACCATTCAGGTTGCGGGAAGAAAGCTTCTTCGAGTTCATAAGCCGGGGTGATCCAGTTTCTTGAGCCAACCACAACCGGCGGTGCATCAAGATAGTCGAATGCAAGTTCGGTGATATTACGGGCAAGCTCATTGAGGAATGAACCTCGTGAAGTGGCATCGCCTGAAACAATGATCCGTCCGGTTTTCTTAACGGAAGCCACAACCTTTTCGTAATTGAACGGTACCAGCGAACGGGCATCAATCACTTCGGCTGACATTCCGTATTTTTGTTCCAGAATCTTTGCTGCCTCAAGAGCGCGGTAGAGTGTAGCTCCGATTGTAAGGATCGTCACGTCCTTACCTTCACGTTTCACATCGGGTTCTCCAAATGGAATTTCATAATAACCCTCGGGAACTCCCCCTTTATGAAATTGTTCCCCGATATCGTAAACACGTTGGCTTTCAAAGAATACAACAGGATCAGTTCCCTGTAAAGCGCTGTTCATAAGACCTTTTGCATCATATGGAGTCACCGGGAAGACTACCTTAAGTCCCGGGATATGGGCCACCAGTGAGGTCCAGTCCTGTGAATGCTGGGCTCCATATTTGGAACCCACTGAAACCCTTAGAACAACCGGCATTTTGAGCACATTCCCGCTCATTGCCTGCCATTTGGGAAGCTGGTTGAAGACTTCATCTCCGCAGCGTCCGAGGAAGTCGCAGTACATGATTTCCGGAATTACCCGACCGCCACACATCGCATATCCAATTGCTGTTCCGACAATGGAAGCTTCTGATATCGGGGAATTAAATAACCGGTGATATGGAAGTGCTTCGGTTAATCCGCGGTAAACAGCAAATGCTCCGCCCCAGTCGCGGTTCTCTTCTCCATAGGCCACCAGGGTTGGATCTTTATAGAACCGGTCAACTATCGCGTCGAAAATTCCATCACGCAGCTGATATTGTTTCATTTTTGAAAATGGCTTTCCGTCAGCATCAAACGCAAAACGCTCTTTTTTTGAGATCTGAATTACCCTTGGGTTTTCCGCCATCGGGTGATTAACTTCAGGAATCCGGTCTTCCATTTTGTCAACGGACTGATTCGAGAAGATCATCTCACCAATTTGCTCGGGACGCTTGCGGATATCCATCCTAGGTGATACCTCATCGTTTATGGAGAGTTTTAACATCTCTACCATGATTTGTTTGATATCTGCCCAAACTGAATCGAGTGTTTTTTGATCGGTGATCTTTGCATCAACCAGGCTTTTGCCAAAAGATGCAATGCTGTCCTGTGCCTGCCATGCTTCGATCTCCTCCTTTGAACGGTAGGATGAAGCGTCTGACGGTGAGTGACCGCTGTAACGATAGGTTAAAATTTCAAGGAGGATTGGTCCTTTTTTCTCTTCGATGAGCTGCCGTTTACGACGGTATGCATCAATTACAGCCAATGGGTTATAACCGTCAACCCTTTCCGCATGCATCTGCTCAGGATTTACCCCTGCGCCAATCCGGGCAACTTTTCCGTAACCCATGGTCTCGCCACAGGTTTGACCACCCATGCCGTACTGATTGTTCATGACATTGAAAATTACCGGCAGGCCACCTTTCATATCGCCTTCCCAAAGTTCATTGAACTGATCCATCGAGGCAAAGGAGAGCCCTTCCCAGACTGGTCCGCAGGCCATCGACGCATCGCCGATATTTGCGACTACCATTCCCGGTTTACGGTTGATTTTCTTGTATAAAGCTGCACCTACCGAGATGTCACCGCTTCCGCCCACAATGGCGTTGTTCGGATAAACTCCAAAAGGTGTAAAGAATGCGTGCATACTTCCGCCCAGCCCTTTGTTAAAGCCGGTTTCGCGTGCAAAAATTTCAGCCAGTGTTCCATAGATCAGGAATCTGCGCCCCAGCTGTTTTGTCGTTCCCTTAAAGTCTTTTTTGACCACATTGAGTACCGTCCCGTTGAAGAATGTCTCCATAATCCGCATCAGGTCAGCGTCATTCAGTTTTTGAATTGCACTTAATCCCTTGGCTAAAATTTCGCCATGGCTCCGGTGCGAACCGAAAATGAAATCGTCAACAGTCAGTGTATAAGCCATTCCAACTGCTGCAGCTTCCTGCCCTGCTGAGAGATGAGCCGGACCGGGATGATCGTAAGGTACTCCGCTGTATTCCCCGGTTGTCTTTATCAGGTTCAACATCGTTTCGAATTCACGGATCACCACCATGTCGTGGTAGATGCGCAGAAAATCATCATTGGAAAAATTTGCCTTCTCTTCGGCAACTGTTTTTGCATACTGATTTACCGGAATCGGATTGAAGGTGATTTCTCCGGCTTGTCTGGCCACACTTGGGTCAATAAACTGAACTTTAGGCATAAGACTTTTGAATTGATGTTGAGAAGATTTCTGGTCTTCTTTATTTAAAATGAGAAAATTGTCTCTTTAAATATCTCCGAAATGGTCGGATGAGGGAAAATAACCTCTTCCATCTCTTTGATGGTCATCTCCATTTCGATAGCCATAGAGGCTCCGTAAATAATTTCTCCTGAAGGATTACCAAGGATATGAACTCCAAGAACCTCACCGTATTTTGCGCCGATAAGCACTTTGCAAAGACCAATGCCGCCTTCATTTTCGGCAATAAAACGACCGGCAAAAGCCAGTGGTAATTTAGCAACCTTGTATTCGATATTCTGAGCTTTAGCGCTCTCTTCAGTTAATCCAACGCCTGAGAATTCAGGATTGGTATAGACAACTCCGGGAATGGCATTATAACGCATCTGATCGTTCCTGCCCGTAAGATTGTTGACCACAACCTCACCTTCGCGGCTTGCGGTATGGGCTAATAAAGAGAACCCGGTTACATCGCCCGCTGCGAAAACATTAGGGACATTGGTCCGCATCTTTTCGTCAACCTTGATGCCGCCACGGTTTAATTCAACTCCGATATTTTCAAGGCCAAAACCTGCGGTATTTGGTTTACGACCAACGCTTACCAGGATTTTCTCGCCGGTAACAGAGGTGGTTTTCCCACCTTTTTCAAAGAATACCTCATTTCCTTTGACTTCGGTAACTTTGGCAGAGATATTAAAGGTGATCCCTTTTTTGGTATATTCTTTACGAAGCATTTCGCTCATTTCGCGATCCATCCCTGTGAGAATTTCGTCCAACATCTCGATGATGGTAACCTTGGTACCAAGGCTGTTGTAGAAACTGGCAAATTCGAGTCCGATAACCCCACCGCCAATAATCACCAGTGATTCTGGTCTTTCCTTTAGTTCGAGGATTTCGCGGTTGGTAAGAATCAAATCACCGGGAGCTCCAAGACCCGGAATAGGGGGCATAAACGCCTCAGATCCGGTACAAATTAAAAGATTGGTGGCAACTACTTCTTTCCCTCCAACGCTTATGGCGATACCTTCAGCTGACCGTCCTTTGATATACGCGGAATCCTTGATCACCTCCACATGGTGTTCTTTCATTTTCATCCCTACGCCGCCGACCAATTTCTTGACCACTTTTTGTTTACGGGCCATCATTTTTGAAAAATCAAAGGTCACCTCCTTGGTATCAACGCCATATTTACTGCTTGCAACGGCATTGTCATAAATTTTAGCGCTGTATAATAAGGTTTTGGTTGGAATACACCCCTCGTTGAGGCAGACACCGCCTAGTTCACCCTTTTCAATTAAAACGACCTTAAGTCCTTTTTTACCAGCCCTTTCAGCGGCTACATACCCGGCAGGTCCCCCGCCGATTATTGCTAAATCGAATGTTGTACTCATTTTTGTTTCTCCTATTTATTAAAGTTCAAATTCAAGGTTTTCAATTTCCGTGGCGATTTGTTTCAGGAACCTTGTAGCTTCACCGCCGTCGAGCGCCTGGTGATCATAGGTCAGACTGAGTCCGATAAAGGGTACAAATCCATAGGCTCCGTCGCCTAAATCCTTAGGACGGGGCACAATGGTGTTCACTCCGAGAATTCCCACCTGAGGCAGGTTGATAACCGGGGTAAACATTTCAACGCCATAATTTCCGAGGTTTGAAACGGTAAACGAGGCAGCTTCCGAGGAGAGCAATTCAGGATTGATTGCTCCTTTGCGACAAGAGACGGCAATTTCGCGCATCTGGTTCGAAAGTCCCTGAATCGACAGGTCATCAGCATTCCGTATTGCAGGAACCATCAGACCGCGATCAGTATCGACCGCTATCCCAAGGTGTATTTTGTTGAAATATTTCACACTATCGCCAAGAAAATGGGCATTTGCCTGCGGAAATTTCCGCAAAGCTTTGACCACTGCAAAACAAACCATATCATTGAGGGTAATGTTCACAGGATAACCATTATCATTCGCTTTTTTAACTTTTCTGCGTAATTCGAGCATTCTGCGGGCATCAGCTCCAAGGTGATGGGTTAATTGAGCCGAGTTTTGCAACGATTGGTGCATTGTTTTGGCAATCAATTTCCGCATATTGGATAATTTCTTGATTTCGAAATCGTTGGCGTATATCGGGTTTGGAGCCGTCAGATCTTTGGCTTTGACCGAACCTCCCAAACCAGAACCTGTAGAAGAAGGCAAAAGCTGTTCTTCACCCGCTATCTTCCTGGCCAGTGGCGTAGTTTTAGGATGACTGTCAATCACTGCCTTCACATCCTGTTCGATGATTCTACCACCAGGACCGCTTCCGGCTATGCTGTCAAATTGAACGCCCTCTTTTTCCGCAAGATTTTTTGCCCTTGGGGAGATCGCACCGGTTCCCGCAGACTGACTGACTGGTGAAGTTCCTATAGCTCCAATAGTTTCTTTTATTTCTTTTATTTCTACTGTTTCTATTGTTTCTGCTCTTGCTCCTCCGGGTCGGAAAGCATCAACAGGTTCTCCGGGAGCCCCGATCACACACACATTGGTCAGAACAGGAACTTCATCCCCTGTTTCATAAAAAAGCTCCAATAGCATTCCTTCAACAGCAGCTTCTTCCTCAAAAGAGGCTTTATCGGTTTCATAGGCAAAGAGTATTTCCCCTTTTTTAACCAGATCCCCTTTTTTCTTATTCCATTCGGTAATTATGCAACTTTCAACAGATTGCCCCTGTTTAGGCATGATAACAACAAAAGCCATAGTTTGAGATATTTTTTGCAAAGATATTTTATTGAACTTGTATTTACAAGTAAATTAATAGTTTATTTTTATTCAACTACTTATATTTATTTAAAAGTAAGATATACAAGTATTTAATATAAGAAATAATTTCATGTCATGTAATTACAAATTTTTGATTTGTAATTATATTTATTACTTTTGTGTTCGTTTAATCTTTTATCAGACATGGCAGTAATGCACCACGACACCCCAATTCCACAGCATCGGAAAGTTTATGAGATCTTACGGTCGCATATCACAGAGGGTGTCTTTGTTGAGGGGGACCTACTCCCCTCTGAGAATGAGTTGTGTGCGGTTCACATGGTGACGCGCCCTACAATAAGGAAGGCGCTCGACCGGCTGGCCAACGAAGGATATATTGTGAGGCACCAGGGAAAGGGGAGCATTGTTAAGGGAGTTCCGAAAGGGGTTGGGATACTGTCGATGACCGGAACAACCTCCGCAATCGGGCAGGATAATCTGATGACACATATTATTATCAAGCCGGAGATCCGTACCTGGACTGAAGCATTCACATTCCCGCTAAATCAACTCGAAATCGAATCAGGGTGTTTCTATATGGAGCGGCTCAGGTTAGTGAACAGCAAACCGGTGTTTTATGATATTACCATGATCCCCAATATTAATCTCACCCGTTTTACCTCCCGAAACTTTGAGAATAAGTCATTGTTTGATATTCTGCGTAAATACTACCATATTGAGGTGAGGGGAGGGGAACAGAAACTGCTCGCGATCGTTGCTGATGAACGGCTGAAAGATTATTTCAAGGTGGGTTCCGGTCATCCTGTACTTCAGCTAAACCGTAAAATCGAAACCAACCGCCCCGGTTTTTATATTTACAGCCAGGTGTTTTGCAATACGGATGAGTACGCGTTATACGGAACGTTCTGAATAGAAAGCGAAAAACCCGGTTTAACCGGGTTGCAACTTCAGAGATATCTCTGATTTCAGCGAAATCTCAGTACAGATTTTACGGACATTTCACTTTATTTAATTGTTTGCCAATTCGTTGTAGGCATTAAAGTGCTCTTCTGCCCCGTTCCAGAAAGCATTATTCGTCATCCACGATTTGATTTGAGAAGCAAGTTCCTGATCGTTGTTGTCTGTTTCGGCACTCCATAAGTTCGAATTACTGATCCATGTTTTCATCTTTGATGAAAGGTCCTGGCTTTCATTTTCAGCACAAAAATTATTCCCTGTTTTGTTTGCTGAAATCTCTTCAGTTTGCAGATTATCAAAACTGCTCCAGTTTGTGTTGTCAATCATCCACGATTTGAGTTGTACGGTGAGCTCATTTGTGTTCATTTCAACATTCTCTTTGCCTGAATTTTCAGCTTTGGAAAC
>Ga0118677_10015091_pt1 | contig 10781 bp, 7 predicted proteins | sample AliMusrvi5mmetaG_FD_86154 | JGI IMG/M metagenome (GOLD analysis project Ga0118677, IMG submission 86154)
GTTCGAGAAAGCCGAGACGCAGGCTGACGAGGCTGGTGAGCGCGCCGACGTCGGATAGGCCGCGGTCATCGACGTGAGAGCCGGAGAGATCGAGTTCGCGGAGGTCTTTGGAGTCCTTCAACGCCGCGAGGCCGGGGCCCTGCACCAGGGTTCCGGCGAGCCGCAGAGAACGCAGGCGGGGCAGGCCGGCGAGGGGAGCGAGACCGGAGTCCGAAACGGTGGTGTTGCTGAGGTTCAGCTCCTGCAGGCTGGTGAGGTGGCCGACCGCGACAAGGCCGGGGTTCGCGACCTGGGTGACCTGCAGTTCGAGTTTTTCGAGGCTTTTCAGACTCGCGAGGTAGGAAAGCTGGGCGTCGCTGACAGGCGTGGAAGAGAGGTTGACGGCGACGATGTGTCCGCCCTTCGATTCGGTTGCGCCGCCGAGTGCTTTGATCCAGGCCGCGATGGCATCGTCCGTTTGGGAAGCGGGCTGGGCGGCGCCGGGGGCTTTCGGTTTGGGCGAGGCGGAGCCGACGAAGCGCACGTGGACGTTGGGCAGCGCGGCATGGAGAGCGTCGATGCCGTTGGGCGTGACGCTTGTGTAGCGGAGGTCGATGTCGGTCAGGTTCTTCAGGGTTTGCAGTTTGGCCAGGCCGGAGTTCGTGATGTGGGTGCGGTAGAGGTTCAGGACTTCGAGTTGGTCGAGGCCGCCCAGGACGTCCATGGCGGAATCCGTGGCCTGCGCGCCGAGCAGATTCAGGCGGCGCATGGTTTTCACGTTTGCCAGAAAGGCGATGCCTTTATCGGTGACGCGGGTTCCGGAGAGATCGAGTTCTTCGAGATGAGGAAGATCTTTGAGGTACTTCAGTCCTTCGTCGGTGACCAGGCTGTCACGAAGCAAGAGGCGGCGCAGGTCTTTGAGACCGGCGATTCCTTCCATGCCCTGATCGGTGAAGGGATTGTAGCTGAGGTCCAGATTGCGCAGTTTGGAGAGCGGCGAGAGGTTCAGTTTGGAGAGTCGGCATTGCGTACAGCGGAGGTCCTGTAAGGACGTCCAGGGGAAGAGCTGCTTGATATCGTCGTCGCCGACTTCCATTTGTGCGTTGTAGTGCCAGCCGAAGGCGAGTCTTTCGACACCCGGATTGGACGCAAGCGCCTTGAAGACACCGGTTTTGTCTTCGTTGCCGCCGCCGGGATTCCAGATGGGTCCGGGAAGGTACAGTTCGCGCAGATGCGTGAGACCCTCCAGTTTGCGGAGCTCGATGGGGCGCATGACGCCCGCCGTGAGATCGATGGACTGGATATGGATGTCGCCCGAAGGGATCTGGGAAACATCCGTAAGGGGTTGTTTCGCGCCTTCCAGGAGAACGGTACCCTCCCAGCGGAGGACCCATTCAGCGAGTTCGCGCTCATTGGCGCCCTGCGCGGCGGCTGTGAAAGTGAGGATAAGGAGTAGAAACCGGCGCATCACGCGTTATTCTAACGAATGTATAGTTAACATTTTAGTTCGGACGTTTTGGGAGATGTTTTGCGAACGATGGTCCTGCTGAAACGACTTGGGTTGATTGGCGTCTCCGCCGGAGCGTTGTGTGCGCAAAGCACCAGTTTCGGCTCCGGGCTGTATGCGGTGATGGAGAAGGCGAACTGCCGCGCCTGCCATACGGTGGACGGGGTGGCGTCGGCGACCCGGCTGCACATGCCGGAAACGGACGCGACGCCGGCGATGGTCGAAGCGTTTGGAAAGTCGCTGGTGGTGCTGGTGGACCGGAAGAATCCGGAGGCGTCACTGCTGCTGCGAAAGCCGACCGCGCGGGTGGCGCATGCCGGCGGCGAGAAGATCAAGCCGGGCAGCGAAGACGAGGCGGTGCTGAAAGCGTGGATTGGCCAGCTGGCGCGGCTTTCGGGAAGCGAACTCGACGCGGCGATGCACTTTCGCGAGCAGGAAGACAAGGGTTCGGGTGCTGCGTCTCAGGATGCCGAGTTGCGGCGCCTGACCCACAGCCAGTACAACCACACGGTGCGCGATCTTCTGGGCGATCAGACGGCGCCTTCGAATCAGTTTCCTCCGGAGGATTTCATTAACGGGTTCCGGAACCAGTCGCGCGGGCAAAGTCTGTCGCCGCTGCTGGTGGAAGCGTACAGCAGCGTGGCGGAGCGGCTGGCTCGTTCGGCGTTTCAGGGCGGCGACACACACGGTCTGGTGCCGTGCAAGCCGTCCGCGGCGTGCCGGGCGCGGTTCGTCCGCGAGTTCGGGCTGAAGGCGTTCCGGCGGCCGCTCGACGCCGGAGAGCAGAAGCGCTATGAGGGCCTGATGGCGCGCGAAACGGATTTTCTGAAGGGCGCGCAGCTGGTGGTGGAGGCGATGCTGCAGTCGCCGAATTTCCTGTTCCGCCTGGACGCGACGACCGATCCGAAGCTGAAGCCGTGGGCGACCGCGAACCGGCTCTCGTATTCGCTGTGGGACACGATGCCGGATGCGGAGCTGTTTGCCGCAGCGTCGCGCGGGGACCTTTCGACACGCGCCGGGGTGGAAAAAGCCACCCGGCGGATGCTGGCGGATCCGCGGGCGAAGGAATCGCTGAACGATTACGTGAGCCAGTGGCTGCGGTTCGACCGGCTGCTGACGGCGAGCAAAGACCGTCGCAAGTTCCCGCTTTATACGCGCGAAACGGCGAATGCGATGACGGAAGAGGCGCGCACGTTCTTTTCCGACCTGGTGTGGAACAACGGCAATTTCATGACGCTGTTCACGGCGGATTACGGGTATGTGAGTCCGGAACTGGCGGGGATTTACGGCGTGAAAGCGCCGGCGAAAGATTTCGACAAGGTGCCGTTTCCGGCGGGTTCGGAGCGGGCGGGATTGCTGGGTCAGGGGTTGTTTCTGGCTCTGACGGCGAAACCGGAAGAATCGTCGCCGACGGCGCGCGGCTTGTTTGTACGCGAACAGTTTCTGTGTCAGAAGGTGCCGGATCCACCGCCGGGCGTGAACACGAATCTTCCGCCCGTGACCGAAGCGAAGCCGCAGACCAACCGGGACCGGATGACGGAACATGCGACCAATCCGAGTTGCGCGACGTGCCATAAGCTGATCGATCCGATCGGGTTCGGGCTGGAGAAGTTCGACGCGGTGGGAGCGCGGCGGGATCAGGTATCGCTGCAGTTCCGGACGACGAAAGGCGGCGGACGCGGCGCGCCACCGAAGACGATTAATCTGGATATCAACACGGTCGGGACGGTGGCTGGCTTGCCGGATTCGCAGTTCTCGTCGCCGGCGGAACTGGGCGCGGTGCTGGCGAAGAGTCCGCTGTGCCAGGAGTGCGTGGTGAAGCAGTATTTCCGCTATACGGCGGGGCGCGTGGAAACGCCGGCGGACCGTCCGGTGATTCTGCAGGCCGTTGAGGATTTCCGGAAATCGGGGTATAAATTTCAGGAAATGATTGTGTCGTTGACGCTGCAGAGAGAGTTTTCGGGCCGGAATACAAAGCAGGAAGGGGCAATTCATGTCGCAAGTAATCACTAACCGGAGCCGCACTTCGCGTCGCTCTTTGCTGAAGGGAATGACAGCGGCGGGCGCGCGGATTGCCGTGGGTCTGCCACCTTTGGCGTCGATGTTCAACGCGGCGGGGACGGCGTACGCGGCCGCTCCGGCCACGGGCGCGGCGGAGAAGCCGATCGAGACGCGCTTCGTGTTGTGGTTCAACGGCAACGGCATTCCGGAGCGCTACTGGATTCCGTCCGAAGAAGGCACGGATTATGAGCTGACGCCGTGTCTCTCCCCTCTGGCGGCGTGGCGCAAGGACGTGCACGTGCTGAGCGGCGTGGATAACGCGGCGGCCAACGGCAAGGGCAACGGGCATACCAATTCGATGAGCGGTCTGATGACTGGGACGGATTTCACGGGCCGGGGGCCGAGCGGGCCGTCGATCGATCAGATTATCGCGGCGAAGATCGGCACGGATTCGCGGTTCCGGTCGCTCCAGATCGGCGTGGCGCAGGAATCGTTCGGCGAAAGCATGCAGCGCAATATGAGCTGGGCGGGTTATGAGCGGGCGCTGCCGCCGGAGATGATTCCACACCGGCTGTTCGACCGGCTGTTCGGCGCTCAGGAAGAAGGCTGGGTGAACCGCAAGCGCAGCATTCTGGACGCGGTGCTGGCGGATGCGTCGGCGCTCGAAAAGAAGCTGCCGGGCGAGGATAAGACGCGGGTGGAAGAGCATCTGTCCGGCATTCGCGATCTGGAGCGCGCGATTGCGGGGCTGCCGCCGGAATACCGGAAGGTGCGGGTCGCGTCTTACATGCTGACGAAGTGCCAGAGCATCACGCGGTTCCCGTGGCTGGGTTATACGTCGGCGCGGCATCACGATTACACGCACGCCGAAGGCAAGACGGCGGGCGCGGACGGCGTGGAAGGGCAGCGCGTGCTGCGGGATATCTGCCGGTGGCATGTGGAGGAGTTCGCGTATCTGGTGTCGAAGCTGGAATCGGTGCCGGAGGGCGATGGCACGCTGTTCGACCACACGAGCCTAATTTATACGCACGAGCATGCGGAGGCGAATCCGCATAAGAACAGCGGACTGGCGATGATTGTGGCGGGCGGGAGCAAGAAACTGGCGAAGGGCGCGCACACACGGGTCACCGGGACCGTCGGGGATGTTTACGTGACGGTCGCCGATGAGGTGGTGGGCGCGGGCATCGGGAAGTTCCCGACGGCCAGCCGGAAGATGGGCGCGCTGCTGACTTAGGGGCTATTTTGCGGGCGGGGCGGCAGGCGGAGGACCCGCGGGCCGCTGGCCCGGCAACGGCTGCGTCATATAGAGCGCGATATCTTTAGCGGCTTTGGTTTCCACGCCGGGTTTTTGCAGGAAGCCCAGTTCGCGGAACCAGTCGATGAAGCGGAACTGCCAGGTGCCGTACGGCGTGTCGTTGCGGTCGGTCAGACCGCCGGTCATGCGGCTGCCGTCCGGAAGCGGATCGCCGGGGTGGCGGCCATTGCCGTACAGGTGCATCTCCACGTTCGGAACACCCACGTTCAGCATGGCGGTGTAGTAGTCGAGCGCCCAGATGGCGTGGCCGCGATCCCCGGCGCCGCCGCAGATGAGGAAAGCAGGCGGCGTGTTGCGCGGGATAGGCGGTGCGGTCCGGTTCTTCGCGAAGGGCGTGGGGCCGGGGTAGATGATGCCGACGAAATCCGGACGGGCGGAAATGCCGGCAAGCGGGTCGGAGGCGTCACTGTTCTTCTTGTCGAAGTCTTCGAACTGCACGGCGGTAGGGGCGGCAAGTTCGGCGCCGGCGGAGAAGCCCATGATGCCGATTTTCTTTGGATCGAGATTCCACTCTTTGGCGTAGGCGCGCACCATGCGCACGGCCTGCATGGCATCGTACACGGCATCCGTCTGCGGGTTGTAACCGTCACGGCGCAGGCGATTGCGCAGGATCACGGTGTTGATGCCGTAGTTGTAAAAGAACGGCACAAAGTCGGCGGCTTCACTGCCGACGTTCAGGGTGTTATGACCGCCTCCCGCGACCACGATGACAGCCGCGCCGGTATTGATGCTGCGATCAACCGTATGTACTTCGATGGACGGGTTGTGAATGGAGACGATGCTGTTGATGCGGCCGGGCACGGTCTGGCTCATGTTGTAGACCTCGGGTTCGCGGAGCTTTTCCTTCTTGAGGAAGGGCGAATCAGGAGGATAGAGAGGCACCACCACGCCTCCCTGGAGGATGGGGAGCGGCGCGTAGGGCGCGTCGGTGGCGGGGCCGGGTTTCGGCACGGCTTGCGCGGGCGGGAGCGGCGGCAGCGCGGCGTGCGGCGTCTGCGCGCTGGCCAGAGAAGCGGCGAAGAAGAGCAGAAGTGTTGGCAGGATTCTCATCGGTTCACTGCCAAGACTACATCATGCGGGCGTTGGTTACGAAGGACGGATCAGCCGAGGGGCTTCGTTCGCCGTCCCGCGTATCCAAGCGCCGCGATGAGTGCAACCAGCCCCAAAGTGCCTGGCTCGGGCGCGGCTGCAGGGATGGTGATGGCGTTGTCCAGCATGGTGACAGCGCCTTCGATCGCCAGCGCCCGGCCCGTGAGGCTGCTCCCGGTGCCGAACGAGATACTCTGCATCGCAATGAAATTCCCTTGCAGCGCGGCTGAGGCGCCGGTGGTGACGGAACTTCCCGTCAGGAAGTAAATTTCCGCGGCATTGGCGCCGCCGCTGGTGACGATCAAGGAGTCATTCGCTACGTTCAGGGACGTCGCAATCTGGAAAAGGAAAATGCCGGATCCTGAAAGCGTGAGGGCTCCGTTCAGATCGGCCGCGGCGTCGAACCGGTAAACCCCGGAGGTCAGGGTGCTGCCGCCAAGGTTGAGGTCCGTGAGATTGGCGGTGGGGGCAAGACCGCTCAGATACAAACAGGCGCTGGCGAGATCGGCCTCCGCGCGTGCGGCAGCCATGTCATTCAAATGAATTCCGCCGACCGCTATGCCGGGAGGAAACCCGACGACAGCGGTTCCCGGGTTGACGCCGATTTCGCCGTAGACAGCGCTGTTGCCGGCGTTCGTGATGGTGGTTCCGGCAAGGACGCCGAAATCGGAGGCCGAACCGAGGATAACATCCGCGCGGCAGTTAGCCGCAGCGGCGATCAGGACAAAACACGCAAGGACTTTTTTCATTTAGACAGCATTTGCAGGGAAGATGATCTTTGTGCTGCAGCTTACTGGCCAAATGAGTGAAGTAACTTACGCGTGTGCCGTGGCGCCGACCTCTTTGACCAGACTGGTGACGAACGATTTTGCGTCACCGAATAACATCAGCGTATTGGGCCGGTAGTAAAGTTCGTTGTCGATACCGGCGAAGCCTGCCGACATGCCGCGTTTGATGATCATGACGGTGCGGGCTTTGTAGGCGTCGAGAATCGGCATGCCCGCGATGGGACTGGTCGGATCGTTCTGCGCGGCGGGGTTGACGATGTCATTCGCGCCGACGATGAGAGCGACGTCGGTCATGCCCATGTCGGAGTTGATGTCCTCCATTTCGATGAGCTTGTCGTAGGGGACATCGGCTTCGGCGAGAAGCACATTCATGTGGCCGGGCATGCGGCCGGCGACGGGGTGGATGGCGAAGCGCACGTCGATGCCGCGCTTCGTGAGGGAATCGTAGAGTTCGCGGATCTTGTGCTGCGCCTGCGCGACGGCCATGCCGTAGCCGGGGATGATGACCACGGTGCGGGCGTCTTCCAGAATCGCGGCGGCTTCTTCGGGACTGGCGGAGCGCACCGGTTTGGCCTCGGTGGCCGCGGCGGAGGTCTGCAGTTGACCGAAGGCGCCGAACAAAACGTTCGTGAAGGACCGGTTCATGGCGCGGCACATGATGATGGAGAGAATCAGGCCGGAGGAGCCATCGAGCGCGCCCGCGATGATCAGAAGTTTGTTATCGAGCGCGAAGCCCATGGCGCTGGCGGAGAGGCCGGCGTAGGAGTTGAGCAGCGCGATGACGGTGGGCATGTCCGCGCCGCCGATGGGGATGATAAGTAACACGCCGAAGGTGAGCGCGAGCAGAACGAAAGCGGGGAACAGACCGGCCTGTTCGGGCCTCACCACAAGGGCGCCCGCGATGCCGATGGCAACGACGAACAGGATCAGGTTGACATAGTTCTGACCCTTGTAAGTGATGGGCCGCGACGGCAGGATTTCGTGGAGTTTGCCGAAGGCCATCAGGCTGGCCGTGAAGGTGAGAAAGCCGAGCAGGATTTCCACCGCCAGCGCCACCATGATGAAGCCGGAAGGATGGCGATGATAATACTCCGCCGTGCCAATCAGGGCGGACGCAAGCGCACCGCAGGCCTGGGAGATGGCCGTGCGCTGCGGGACGGCGGTCATCGGCATCAGCACCGCAAGCGGGACGCCGATGGCCGCGCCCAGAAGAAGCGCGACGATGATCCATTCGTAATTCACCACTTCATGGCGCAGCAGCGTGCCCACGACGGCGAGCAGCATGCCCACTTCGCCCGAAATCACGCCGCGGCGGGCGGTGGCGGGGGCACTCATCCACTTCAGAGCAAGGATGAAGAGCGCGGCGGCGACGAGATAGAGAGCCTGGAAGACGCTCATTTTTTCACCGGCTCCCGTTTTTTGAACATCTTCAGCATGCGGTCTGTAATGAGATAACCGCTGACGAGGTTGGTGGTAGCGGCGACCACCGCGATGAAACCGAGAATGCGCGAGAGCAGAGAGGCGTTGTCCTCACCGCTGATCAGGATGGCGCCGACGACCGAGATGGAGGCGATCGCGTTGGTCAGCGACATCAGCGGGGTGTGGAGCAGCGGTGAGACACGCCGGATCAACTCGAAGCCCAGGAAGGCCGCGAGCATAAAGACGTAGAGACCGAATTCGTAATTCATGATCTGGCCACCCTGGGGCCAAGAGCTTCCATGAGAGGAACAATGCGGGGCTGCACCACTTTTCCCTGATAGGTGACGAGTGACTCGTGGATAATCTCGTCTTCCATATTCAGAGATACGGCGCCGTCTTTGACGATCAGTTTGAGCAGGTTCACCACATTGGTGGCATACATCTGGCTGGAGTGATACGGCTTGCTGGAAGGCAGGTTGGTGGGGCCGATGATGGTCACACCGTGGTGCACCACGGTCTCGCCGGCACGCGTGAGTTCGCAGTTGCCGCCGCGCTCCGCCGCGATGTCCACGATGACGGAACCGGGGGCCATCGCTTCAGCCATCTCGGCGGTAACAAGGATGGGCGCCTTGCGGCCGGGGACGGCGGCGGTGGTGATCACGACGTCCTGCTCTTTCAGAACCACGGTGAGGAGTTCGCGCTGGCGTTTGTAGAACGCTTCGTCCATCGCTTTGGCGTAGCCGCCCTGGCCTTCCCCGCCCTGCGTGTCGAGATCGAGAACCACGAATTTGGCGCCCAGGCTCTCGATTTGTTCCTTCACGGCGGAACGCAGATCGTAAGCGGAGACGACGGCGCCGAGGCGGCGGGCGGTGGCGATGGCCTGGAGTCCGGCAACACCCGCGCCGAGGATGAGAACCTTGGCCGGTGTGATGGTGCCGGCGGCGGTCATCATCATGGGAAAGATTTTCGGCAGCGCGGAGGCGGCGAGCAGGACGGCCTCATAGCCGGCAATACTGGCCATGGAAGAGAGAGCGTCCATCGCCTGAGCGCGCGTGATGCGCGGCACCAATTCCATGGCGAAAAAGGAGACACCGGCTTCGGCGAGTTCCAGATTTTCATGGAGGGAGGTCAGCGGATCCCCGAACCCGATGAGGATCTGGCCGGGGCGCAGGAGGGCGAGATCGGAGCGGCCGTGATCGGGGTTGGCGCCGGGTGCCCGGGCCTGGACAATAATTCCGGCGGATGAGAAAACTTCGGAGCGGGAGGCGAGGCGGACGCCGCGGCGGGCGTATTCCTCGTCCGTGAAGCCGGCCTCGAGGCCGGCGGAATATTCAACGACGATCTCGAGCTTCGCCTTCGTTAAGGCCTCGCAGGCGCGGGGTGTGAGTGCTACCCGGCGCTCGCCCGGGAAGGTTTCACGAGGTACTCCGACAGTCGCAGTCATTTGTCTGTTTGATCAACCTGATAATATCCCCTGGCCTTTGCTGGGCCTGAAAACGGCGTCTCGGCTCTCGGCCGGGCAGTCGCGCGAAGGGGTTCGATAGAATAGCCGATTAAATCAGGGCCCTGTCCGCTCAATGGCTGGATCCTCCAAGGATGAGTGAATGAATCCGTCTGATGTCGGCAATCCGGACTACTTTCATAAAGTAGTGGACTGCCAATGGGCTTGTCCCGCACACACCAACGTGCCCGAATATATTCGGCTGATCGCACAGGGCAGATACACAGATGCCTATATGCTCAACCGGCAGTCGAATGTGTTCCCGGCGATTCTGGGCCGCACCTGCGACCGGCCTTGCGAACCGGCGTGCCGGCGGGGACGGCTCCCGTCTCCCACCGATAACGGCGCAATCGAAAAACCCGTGGCGATCTGCCGGCTGAAGCGCGTGGCGGCGGATCACCGGGGCGACATTTCCGCGCTGCTGCCGAAGGCGCCGGCGAAGAAGAACGGCAAGCGCGTGGCGTGCATCGGCGCCGGACCGGCTTCGCTGACGGTCGCCAACGACCTGATGCCGCATGGTTATTCGGTCACCATTTTTGAGAAATACGACAAGCCGGGCGGGCTGATGAGAACGAATATCCCGTCGTTCCGGCTGCCGGAGCAGGTGCTCGCGGACGAGACGGACGCCATTCTCAACATGGGCGTGGAGATCCGTTATAACTCTCCTGTTGAGAGTTTACGTTCGGTGCTGGATGAAGGTTACGACGCGGTCTTCGTGGGCAGCGGCGCGCCACGGGGCAAGGATCTGGAACTGCCCGGGCGGCGGGATACGGACCGCATCCATATCGGTATCGACTGGCTGGGGTCCCTGGCCTTCGGACACACGGATTCGATCGGCGAGAACGTGCTGATTATCGGCGTGGGCAATACGGCGATGGACTGCTGCCGGTCTTCGCGGCGGCTGGGCGGGAAGTCGGTGAAAGTCATGGCGCGGCGTCCGCGCGCGTTCTTCAAGGCGTCTCCGTGGGAACTGGAAGACGCGGAGGAAGAAGGCATCGACATCGTCATCAATCACGCGCCGAAGCGGTTCGTGATCGAGGACGGCAAGCTGACCGGCATGGAGTTCGACCGGCTGGAGTGGGATGCGGAGGCGAAGAAATCCACGATCATCGACACGGTGATTCTGCCGTGCGACGACGTGATTCTTGCCATCGGCCAGGACAATGCATTTCCGTGGGTGGA
>Ga0118677_10015092_pt1 | contig 10781 bp, 7 predicted proteins | sample AliMusrvi5mmetaG_FD_86154 | JGI IMG/M metagenome (GOLD analysis project Ga0118677, IMG submission 86154)
TCTATAAATTATTCATGATATTATTGCCATTGGTTGTCATTGGATATGGCCTATATTATTTGATGAAAAGGAATAATGTACCTAAACTTCTAATGATTGGGATAAGTTTTGCGATTGGTGGCGGATTGGGAAATATCTATGATCGGATCTTATTTGGTTCTGTGACCGACTTTTTGTATTTCGATTTCGTCTTGTTCCATACGGGTATCGTAAATATGGCCGATATTTCTGTGACAACAGGATTCTTTATGATTCTTTTTAGTCAATATAGTAATCGACGAAAGATTGAATAGTTGACAACTGAATAACAGTTTTAAAAAATTAAAATAACAACCAAATGAAACGCAGCGAAATAAACCAGATTCTCCTGGATGCAAAGGCATTTATGGCCGAAAAACAATTTATCTTACCCCCATGGGCTTACTGGAGTGTAGGTGATTGGAAGGCAAATAAGACAGACGCCCATGAAGTTATTGAAAATATGCTTGGATGGGATATCACCGATTTTGGTTCGGGGGATTTCTATAAAAGGGGACTTTTCCTGTTTACAATCCGCAACGGCAATTTGCACGTTGACAGGAAGCCCTATGCCGAGAAAATCATGATCGTTGAGGAAAACCAGGAAACACCCATGCATTTTCACTGGGCCAAGATGGAAGATATTATCAACCGTGGCGGTGGTAATCTGGTTATTGAATTATACAAATCGGATAAAGATGAGGAACTTTCAGATCTCCCGTTCTCTGTAAAAACAGATGGGGTTGTCCGAAACCTTCAACCCGGCGACTCTGTTGTTCTGACTCCGGGCGAAAGTATTTGCCTAGAACAGGGGATCTACCACCGTTTTTATGGCGAGCCTGGAAAAGGAACGGTACTTGTCGGAGAGGTGAGCAGCGTGAACGATGATTCTTCGGATAACCGCTTTCATGAGACAATTGGACGATTCCCTGTAATCGAAGAGGATGAAATGCCAATCCATCTGTTAGCATCTGATTACAAGAAATTTCTGTAAGGGATGAGCAAAAAAATTATTGTGGCAGGGACAGGATGTGCACTTGCCGATTATTTATATACCGGGGTTCGTTTCGATTCGCCAGTTTTTCAAAAATATCTTTCACACAATGCAGGGGATGGTGGTCTGGCACCCGGAAGACTCGTTTTCACAGAGGAACTCGAGAAATTCTCGGGAGTTTTTTATTCTGAAATAAGCAGGGAACTAACAGGTGGCGAGTCACCCGAAGCCGTAAATATTGGCGGACCCGGTTTGGTTTCTTTGATCAATGCAGCACAACTGCTTCCTCAGGAGGATTTTGAGGTTTGCTTTTACGGCGGAACAGGAATGGATGAAACAGCAACGTTTATTGAAAAACTGGTCCGGAAAACACCTCTGAACATCGATCATTACCACCGTGTTTCCGAAAAAAGGACGCCGTTTACCGATGTCCTTTCTGATACTACATACGACAATAATCACGGTGAGCGCACGTTCATTAATAATATCGGCGCTGCGTGGGATTATACACCAGACCTCCTCGGAGACGATTTTTTCAGGGCGGATATCGTCTGTTTTGGCGGAACAGCACTGGTTCCGCGAATTCATGATAGTCTCACAACCTTGTTGTCCCGTGCCAAAGAAAATGGTTGTCTCACCGTGGTTAATACCGTTTTTGATTTTCGCAATGAGAAGCTTAATCCGGGGCATCCCTGGCCGCTGGTCGAATCTCCTGAAGATTTTAAACTGATCGACTTACTGATCATGGATTGTGAGGAGTCACTTAAAATCAGTGGCCAAAAAACGATTGAGGAAGCGGCACAATATTTTGTTGATCTCGATGTTCCAACCTTTGTGATTACAAACGGGGCTCAGGATTTTTATCTTTTTTCAAACGGAAAATTATTTGAAATGTGTGATCTTAAAAAACTTCCTGTTTCTCAAAAAGTCAACGAAGATTTTACACACAACCCTTCATCCAAAGGCGACACTACGGGTTGCGGGGATAACTTTGCAGGGGGAATCATCGCATCTCTGGCACGTCAGATAAAAACTGAAGCAACCGGAAAATTGAATTTGACCGAAGCGATAGCGTGGGGTGTTGCTTCGGGAGGTTTTGCATGCTATTATATTGGAGGAACCTATATTGAGCGGGAACCGCGTGAAAAACATACGATCGTGGAAATATTTAAACTTCAGTATCTTATCCAAATTTCTACGAGGTGATTAATGATTCCGAAAATAAATTAGTCCTTTTTGGAGCGGGTAAAATTGGCCGCTCCTTCATCGGTCAGCTCTTTAGCAGAGGTGGCTACGAAGTTGTTTTTATTGATGTTTTTAAACCTGTGATTGACGAATTGAATATCCGTCACTGCTACCGTGTTGTAGTCAAGGACGATGTCGAATCTGTCATTATGGTAGACAATGTTAGAGGGGTTTTTGGAGGTGACGAGGATCAGGTAGTTAACGAAATCGCAACTGCACGAATTTTAGCAGTTTCGGTTGGTTTACATGGCTTAAAGGCAATCATGCATTTGATCGCCAAGGGTTTGGTGTCGCGATATGAAGTACCGGATGCAACACCTCTTGATATCATAATCGCTGAGAACCTCCGGAATGCTGCTGAGTTTATTTATGAGGAGCTTAAAAAGCATTTGCCCGAAGGTTATCCTCTGAATGAACGGGTTGGCCTGATTGAAACAAGTATTGGCAAAATGGTTCCGATCATGCTGAGAAAAGAGATGGAGGCAGATTTTTTGCAGGTTTTTGCGGAACCATACAATACGCTGATTCTCGATAAGCGGGCATTTAAAAATCCGATCCCACAGATCGAGGGGCTTGCTCCGAAGGAGAATATGAAGGCATGGGTCGACCGGAAACTGTTTATCCACAACCTGGGTCATGCGGCTACAGCTTATTTTGGTTTTATTTCCGATCCTGAGTCCACCTTTTTATATGAAGTTTTATCCGATCAATCGATAAAAGAAAAAGTTCGACAAACCATGCTGCAGGCTGCTGCCATCTTGCTGGCAAAGTACCCTGATGAATTTACGATGGATGCACTTATTGACCATGCGGATGATCTGATCCGCAGGTTTCAAAACAAAGCATTGGGCGATACGGTTTTCCGTGTAGGCTGTGATTTACAACGAAAACTTGGAAAAGAGGACCGGATGGCTGGAGCAATCCATCTGGCGCTTGAATTGCACCTTCCGTATGATTTGATATTGCAGGCCTTGGTTGCAGGATTTCACTTCAGGGCTAAGGATGAAGCAGGAAATCTACTGCCTTCAGACATGGAATTTGCGGCTATTTATGCGAAAGGTATAAAAGATGTGATGACCACTGTTTGTGGATTTGATGTAAACCCTGATGGTGAAGTGATTAATGGAGCCATTGAACTTGATAAAATATTAAATCAATAATACGGCAAAAAATCATTTTAAAAAAATGAACGCGCAACAAAAAATATCCATCCGTTTTTTTGATGACCGCGAGGTGCGGGCTATCTGGGACGAGCAAAACGCCAGGTGGTGGTTTAGTGTGGTTGATGTTGTTGGTGTTTTGAACGAGGAAGCCGATTACACCAAAGTGCGGAACTATTGGAAATACCTAAAAACAAAACTCAAAAAAGAAAAAAACGAGTTGGTTAGTGCCACTAACCAACTGAAATTATCGGCACCTGATGGTAAAAAATACCTGACCGACACTTTGGATAGTGAAGGTATTATTGCTTTGGCTAAATATTTCGCGAACACCAGGGCAATGAAATTTTTAGATTGGTTTTTATATAGCGATAACAGTATTGCCGGGCAAATCAGGCAAAAAAACATTTCGAAAGGCGGTTTCCAATTTGCAGTATCACAATTCCTTGGCGCCACATTAAAGCAAATAGAAGCAATGAAAATAAGCGGACTGACCCTATTTCTTCTCGTTGTTTGGTGTTGCCTGCATGCTCAGGTCAATGTTGACCAATCTGATACATCTGTTCCTTTTAAAAATTATTGGACTAGGGCACCTGAGCGGATACCAAGTGATTTCTCTGTTGATGCCCCATTGATGGGGAATGGTGACCTGACAATGAGCATCGGTTTTCAGGATAATTTGCTGCGATTTTATCTTTCCAAAAATGATTTCTGGAGGCTGCGTTCTCAGGCTGATGGGTTATCGGGCCCGCGGGTGGTGGGATTTGTTGATCTTAAAATTGACGGGTTTGATAAAGCAGATTTTTCAGCAGAGCAGCTTATTAAAAACGGGATTACAACCTGTCAGCTTAAAAACGGGGAACAAAAAATTGAATCCAGATCGTGGGTTTCGGCTACCGGAAACCTGATCTTCATTGAAATTAACTCAAGGGATAAAGAGGCTCAGATTACTCTAAATCTTACCGCGCCGGAAAACAGGCAGGCTATTTTAAAAATAGGCAAGACAAATGATACTTTCTGGCTGACCAGAGCATTTAAAGATAGCGTTGATATTCCGACAGAGGTCGCGGTAGCCTTGAAGGTGTTTAATTACAAGGGTGAATCGATAACGGTTCAACCGGGTAAAAAACTCGTGATTGCTTTAGCTGTTGAAAGCAAATTCAAAAAAGAAGACCCGTTGGGATATGTGCAGAACCGGGTAAAAATGCTCAATACAAATTCAGAGGCTGCATTACTTATTAAACACAATCAGTGGTGGCAGAAATATTGGAACAGGTCCTCTGTTTCACTTGAAGATACAGTTTTGATGAAGTCTTGGTACCAGGGACTTTATACGATGGCTTCCTGTAGCCGTAATCCGAAATTTCCACCCGGGCTGTTTGGCTGGACAACCAATGATACCCCTGCCTGGAACGGCGATTATCATCTGAATTATAATTTTCAGGCTCCGTTTTATAGTCTTTGTTCAGCCAACCGGTTAGAACAGATTGAACCTCATGATCAACCGTTGCTTGATTTTATGTCAAGAGGGGAATTCTACGGCAAAAATGCCACAAAAACCAGGGGTATACTTTATCCTGTTGGAATCGGTCCTTTGGGCATTGAGGTAACCCGCAACTTTGCCGTCGGTGGTTATCAGAAAAATGACGATATCGAATTCGAAGGGTTGTTTTATGGTCAGCGTTCAAATGCAGCCTATGGATTGATCAACATGGCCCAGCACTGGCGTTGCACCTATGATCCTGAATATGGTAAAAAGATTTATCCCTATGCCTTAGCCGTTGCCAGTTTTTGGGAAGACTACCTTAAATTTGAAAACGGGCGGTATGTGATCTATGGTGACGCGATACACGAAGGTTCCGGAAAGGATAAGAATCCTGTTTTATCACTGGGACTTATCCGTAATGCACTTGATCTGATGATTGATCTTAGTTCTGCTTTGAAAAGAGATGAAGATCGGCAAGCAAAGTGGAGGGATATTTTGGCCAAGCTAAGCGATTTCCCAATTCAACAGCGGAATGGAAGGGAGGTTTTTCGGTATACGGAAGAGGGTCTCGACTGGGTGGACGGAAATGGTCTGGGGATTCAGCAAATATATCCCTGCAATGCAATCACCCTTGACAGTAAACCCGAATTATTGTCCGTTGCACGAAATACGATTGAAATGATGCAGCGGTGGCACGATCAGAATACAAGTAATAGTTTCTTTGCTGCTGCAATTCGCGTCGGATACGATTTCTCTAACGTGTTAAAAGAGTTGCATAATTATGCATTACATACTTTCCCAAATGGTTTTCAGTCAGGCAATCCCCACGGCATCGAAAATAGTTGTACCGTGACCAATGCGATCAATGAGATGTTCTGCATGAGTGTGGGAAATGTAATTCGCATTTTTGGCCATTTTCCAGGTAATCAAAAAGCAATTTTTAAGAATATCCGGATGTGGGGCGCTTTTCTGGTTTCTGCGCAAATTTCAGGTGGATTAGTATCCAACGTAAGTATTTTAAGCGAAAAAGGGAAGCTTTGTACATGTATTAATCCCTGGCCGGGTAAAAAGGTGGTTTTGATAAGAAACGGAAAACCGGAAGAAACAATTTCCGGTGACAGAATCTCCTTTGAAACATCTGCCAATGAAAAAATCGAACTAAAATCTGAATAGAAATATCTCCGCTTTATGAAAAAATCGATACTTGTAATTCTAACCTTTCTAATGATCATCAAAGCGTTTGGTGCAGGTGATGACTCTGATCAGAACCGCATGAAATGGTGGCGCGATGCCCGTTTTGGGATGTTTATCCATTGGGATATGTCCAGCGTGGCAGGAACAGAGATCAGCTGGTCACGACTCGGTCCAAAACCATTGGACGGTTCATGGGGCGCTCCGGCCGGAACAGGTGGTGATTCAATCTATGATAACCTTTACAAACGATTTAATCCTACCAAATTCAACGCAAAGCATTGGGTCGAAATTGCCAAAGATGCCGGGATGAAATATCTGGTTTTCACAGCTAAACATCATGGAGGATTCTGTATGTGGAATACTAAATATACCGATTATTCCATCATGAAAACTCCGTACCGAAAGGATATTATTAAGGAACTGGCAGCTGAGTGCAAAAAGGCAGGTATCCGCTTTGGAATATATTATTCACCCCGCGACTGGCACCACCCCGATTATGGGATGGGTGATAACAGTAAATATGAAAAGTATATGACAGGTCAACTTACGGAGCTGCTTACAAATTATGGGCAGGTAGATGTAGTCTGGTTTGATAGTTTCGGAACTGGTGAATCGATTAATTACTGGCATGCTGATAAAGTGCTTGAACTTGTAAAAACACTTCAGCCTCAGGCAATCATTAATAATCGGTGCAGTTTTTTTGGAGAAAATATACCTTCGCTGCAGGCCGATTTTGATACACCGGAGCAGAAAATAGGATCTTATCAAACCACCCGAAACTGGGAATCGTGTATGTGTGTGGTTGATGCTCCGGGCGGAGGATGGTCATACCGGAAAGATGGTAACGTCAAACCCTTTGCCGAATGCATCAGAAATCTGGTTGGTTGTGCAACTGGCGATGGGAACCTGTTGCTGGATGTTGGCCCCGATGCATCGGGTGAGATTCCGGCTGACCAGGCAAACAGACTGGCAGAATTAGGCCAATGGATCAGAAAATACGGTTTTACAATTTATGGCACTGCCGGTGGTCCGTTTCGTAATGGAAAGTGGGGCGGCGGAACGTTTAAGGAGAATAAGGTCTATGTTCATCTTTTCAAATCTGCTCCTGATAAAATTGAATTACCAATGATGAACGAAAAACTTATCGATTCCAAAAATCTTACTGAATCGAATATTAAAGTTACGTCCGAAAATGGTAAGATCAAAATAGTAAGTACACCAAAAGATCGTAACGCACCCGATACAATTGTTGAATTGACATTTGATAAGCCTGTGACCAGAGTAGACAACTAATAATCTCCTATCAATTCTAATTTAAGTGATATTTTATATGAAGAAGTTTAACCTCCTTATTTTAATGCTCTTCACGCTGGAAACATTTGGTCAAAATATTCCGTTGACAGAAACTGGTTTAATGTTTCCAACAGCGGTGAACTGCAAGCCACAGCCATATTACCGCTTTCGCCCTGATGGAAAACCCGGCAGGGAGATCACCCTTGATTTTAAAGGGGGGAAACTTTCGGGTAAGGTGCTGGTTGAAGTGACTGCAGATAAGCTAACAGAGTCTACTGAATTGTCATTCCCAACATCGGGACAATCGGATGTTCCGATTCTTTTGCCCGCCAACGTGGGTCTGAAAAAAGAGTCCCAGGTTTTGGTTACGATTCGCCAGGGTAAAAATTCATTAAAGAAGAGTATTGTCGTTCCTGTAATGCGTAATTGGACGGTTTATATCTACCCGCACTCTCATGTCGATATTGGCTATACAAACACGCAGGCCAATGTTGAGATTCTCCATAAACGGAATATTGATGAGGGTATCAGGCTCGCTCAGGCGACAAAGGGCAATCCCGAGGGGTCACGTTATCGCTGGAATCCCGAAATCACCTGGCCTTTGGAACGTTACTGGCAAACTGCTAATCGGGAACAAAAAGACCGGGTAGTTCAGGCGATCAGGGAGGGTTCACTTTGCATTGATGCCAGCTATTTGAACCTGAATACAAGTAGCTGTTCGGGTGAAGAGTTGTTCCAGGTATTGCGGTTCAGCCGCGAAATGCAGAATCTTACCGGAACTCCAATGAAAACCTATCAGCAAATGGATATTCCTGGTATATCGTGGGGTCTTGTTCCAGTAATGGCACAACAGGGTGTCCGTTACATCATGATGTGGCCAAATGGTTGCCGTGCCGGGAATGGTCATGGTGTGGATGAAAAACCGTTCTGGTGGTTAGGGCCGGACGGAAAATCAAAAGTCCTCTTTTTTCAACCGGGAAGCTATGGCAACAGCGGAAGTATGTCAAAAGGTGGAACAACCGGGCGCCCCTGGTTTGGTCAGCGTGATCTGGACAAGGTTCCTTTGGTAATTAAAACTGATAGCGCGAATGTGAATTTCCTCTCTGCATTGGTAAAACGTGAAAGGTCTGATAATCCCTATAAATTCTATGTTGTTTCGTGGTGTCTGTGGGATAATTGTCCACTCGATGCTGATGTTCCGGATGCTGTGAAAAAATGGAATGAGCAATATGCCTTTCCTCATTTGGTGATCGCGGGCGGGACAGAGATCATGGAGATGATCGAGAAGAACTATGGAGATAAGTTACCCGTTGCTAAAGGTGACTTTACCGAATACTGGACCGACGGGTTAGGCACTGCTGCCGGCCTTACCGCAATCAACCGCAATGCCAGGGAGCGGCTTGTTCAGGCCGAGACACTCTGGACCATGCTTCGTCCGGGGAAAGGGGCCCCTCGTGCTGAATTTGATGATGCCTGGCGCTTTATCGCCCTGGGATCTGAACATACCTGGTGTGCCGAAAATCCAACCGAACCATTCTTTCAGGATGCCATCTGGAAGGTTAAACAAAGTTACTTTCATACTGCGGACGAACGGACTCAGACACTTTTAGAAGAGGCAATCGCACCTGCCACTGACCGGTCAACCGGCGCACTCGGACCTGCTGAAGGGCCCTCGGAGGGTGGAATTGCTGTGATCAATACCCAGTCATGGCCACATAGCGGACCGGTTACTCTTTCAAAGGCTGAAAGTTCACGTGGCGACAGGGTTACCGACAGTCAGGGGAAAGATGTCATGTCACAAAGACTCTCAACAGGTGAACTGCTCTTCCTTGCGAAGGATGTTCCTGCATTTGGTTCTGATCATTATCAGGTGATGGCCGGAAAATCTCCGCTAAATGAAGGTTGTAGCTTAGCCGGAAATACGTTAACGAATAAAGATCTTCAGGTCAAGATTGATCCTGTTTCAGGAAATATTACGCAGCTTCAGAATCGATTAACCGGACGCAACTTTGCCGATGTGAAAATCAACGGAGGACTCAATGCCTTTCGGTGGCTGTCGGGCGACAATGATAATGCCATTGCCGACTCTGTGATTTCCATTTCCACAGTTGAAACCGGCCCTTTGGTTGTAGAATTGAAAGTCACTTCAAAAGCACCAGGATGCCGTTCGGTTTCCCGTTCGGTCAGGCTTGTTCATGGGCAGCCGTGGGTCGAAATATCCAATATTGTGGATAAGCTCCCTCTGGTCGCGAAAGACGGGGTCCATTTTGGTTTTGGATTTGACATTCCTAAAGGGATAACACATGTGGATATTCCATGGGGCGTGATGGAGGTTGAAAAAGATCAGTTGCCCGGAGCTAACCGGAACTGGCTGACGATGCAGCGGTGGGCCGATATCTCCAACGAAAAGGATGGTGTCACCTGGTGTTCTCTCGATGCTCCATTAATTGAAAGTGGTTCAATGACTGCAAATCAGTCAGGCACCTGGAGCGGCGAGCGGAAACCATGGCTTAAAAAGCTTGAATCAGCTCCTGCAATTTATTCATGGGTAATGAATAATCACTGGTTTACCAACTTTCCGCTTACGCAGGATGGTCAGGTTGCATTCCGTTACCGCATCCTCCCTCATGGGGGTTATGATGTAGCTGCAGCCAACCGTTTCGGATTGGAACAGGCTCAGCCTTTGATCGCTTTTGCAGCAAAAAACAACGCAGTTTCAAAACCGTTGTTTGCGCTCGAAGGATCACCGGCTGTGACAGTTTCAATTCTTAAATCACCCTCCTCCAAAAATTCAGTGATTATACGTCTGCGCTCGGTCTCGGATAAGGATGAAGCGGTCAAATTATCGTGGCCCGCCGGAAATCCTTCTTCTGTAAACCTTTGCGAAACAGAGGAGGTGGCTGGACCAAAAATCAATAATGAATTAACAGTCCCAGCAAACGGGATGGCGACGTTAAAGGTTATTTGGTAATGCATTAATAGGTTTACCTTTACCTTAATAACAATATCTAAAACGATAAAAAATTGATTAAATTTGGGAATAAATTCTTACGCCATGGACAAACGAGTAATAAATATTGATCCCGATATTTTAGGTGGCACCCCAGTATTCTTTGGAACCAGAGTCCCTATAAAAAATCTTTTTGATTACCTGGAAACCGGAGATTCAATTGAGGTCTTTCTTGATGATTTTGAGGGAGTAAGTAAAGATCAGGTTGTGAAAGTCCTTGAGATGTCCCAAAAGCTGATTGAAACATCAACAAATATTTTGAATGAAAATTTTGCTTGATGAGTGCGTAACAAAACGCCTGAAAAATTATCTGGAAGAATTTCAGGTCCAAACAGTCAGAGAATTGGGTCTAAGTGGAATAAAAAATGGTAAGTTAATGGT
>Ga0118677_10015095_pt1 | contig 10780 bp, 8 predicted proteins | sample AliMusrvi5mmetaG_FD_86154 | JGI IMG/M metagenome (GOLD analysis project Ga0118677, IMG submission 86154)
GGACAGGCTGGTACACATTTTCCACAGTTCCCTTCTAAACGTAAGACAGCTTCATTGAAAATGTGATACCTGTCCCCGCTTTTCGCGTCGGTTTTTAGTTTGCCACTTTCGTATAGCTATAATCAGACTCTAATGTTGCTCTGAACGACAACTCAGGATCTTCCCAGGTGTCACGACAGCGAAAACGGATGCGACCACAGACGGGCAACTCAAATTTATAACATGTTGTCGTTCAGAGTAACATTAGAGTCTATTTCCCGCCATGCCGGCGTAAGAACGTGGCGATCTCCTTATTACCGAGCATCTCGGCGAAGGTGGCGGGGGTGGCGCCGTCGGCTGCTCTGGCATTGACGTTTGCCCCGCGCGCTACCAGCAGTTTTACCGTGTCCGGATGGTTGTTGATTTCCGCGAAAAGAAGCGGGGTATAGCCATCATGCTGCCGGGCGTCAATGTTGGCCCCATGGCGCAACAGCAAGGTTACCATGGCGTTCCGTCCCTGTATGGCTGCTTCGTGCAGCGGGGTTTCTCCGGTGAAATTCCCGGCATTCACCTTTGCGCCGTGCGCTAACAACAGCGCGGCCACACCGGTATACCCCAGGCCGGCGGTCAGGTGCAGCGCGGTCTGGCCGGCATATAGATAGAGATTGCAGGTCGCATCCACTTCCGCGCCGCTGGCCAGGAAGAAACGCACTATTTCCACATCATCCTGTACCGCTGCCAGTTGCAATCCTGTCGCACCTTTATGATTTCGCATATTGACCAGCGCGGGGAATGTGGCGAGGAGTTTGCGCACTTCCGCCAGGTCTTTGCGTTTCACCGCTTTGAAGAGATTCAGGTTGCTCGCGTAGGGTATGTTCCCCGGCTTTTTGGTAGCTGGATCCGGCAGATTGGGCGGCGTTTCCCGCATATCGTCTCCGCCGGATAATGCTTCCGCGAGCGATTGGGCAGGGAGAGAGGGCTGTTTGGCATGCGAGGGCGTGCGACCAGTGTTTTGCGGGGGAGGGGGAGGCGGCGGGATTTCTTTCGGTACTTCGACAGTTGGACGCCGTAATGTTTGCGTCGTTTTCGGTACCGGCGATGGCCGTTGCAGGTGCATGACAAGGGTGAGCGTGAGCGCCAGCAGAATCGCTCCGATCCCCAGCCATGGCCAGGGAGGTCGAAAAGTGGGGACAGGCACGGATGTCCCCATTTCCACTACGTGGGGGACATCCGAGCCAGTCCCCATTTTTCGACTGGACAAGGATGGCGTGTCATTCATCATGCTTCCCCTGTTCCAACTCAGATGAGATGGGCTTATCCACGTTCTTTGCCGCATTGCGAAAGATGGTGAACGTCTTCACGCAAAGGATAACCGGGAAGATCATCGCGAAAGGCGATGTCTGCTGCTGCGGGGGGAGAAAGCGTTCCGCCACGATGATCCCGGCAAAGATGGCGAGGAAGAGCATCCCTTCGCGCAGCGTATGAATGGTGAACGCCTCCAGACGGCTGCGCGTGATGCCCAGCATGAGCAGCGCGGGAAAATATAGCAGCAGCAACAACGCGAGCGGATAGCTGAACATTTTATCCAGACGCTGCAACACCCACCCGATGCCGAAATAGAGCGAGAACAGCACCATGTATAGCGCCGTCTGTTGTATCCTCTGGAGAATTGTCTGGAAGAAGTTCTTCATTATGCGTTATCTGCTATATGGCGGGATTAATGGTATAAATGTGGTCAGACCAAATACCTGTGACTTAAGCTCATCGTCTTCGTGCTCGAAACGATGAGGCGATGAAGGATTTTTCGAGCACGATTACGAGCACGAGCACGATTACGAATCGAATACGAAGGGCTTAATTCACCGGTATTGGGTCAGACCCAATTATACCCGAAGTTGCCGCATCTTCCAGTATCAATTCAACGGTGATACGCATTCCTGCGATCACTGGTTTGCCTATCGTCACGCCGGGATCTGACACGATAGGTTGGGTGGCCATGGCCGTTACTCCTGAGAGAGATTCCGCGCGTTTCACACATGCCAGTGCCTGACCTGCATTATGCATATCAATTTCGAATAATGCTCAGTTAGCCCGGCAGTCCTTACTTCTCATGAATAACCCGGGCTAATTACTGCAATCATACTCGCACATTATTATTCGGTCAACTGAATATCGGGGACAACCAACGGAACAGGTGGAACCACTGGCTCCCGGTTGCATCAAAAAAACAATGGGATGCGGGGCTTTTAGCCATGCAAACGAGCATGAAAACCCACAGATAGAGAGTAACTATGAGTCGCCATTTATTCTTTCTTTCACGCAAGTTCCGTTCGCGCAATAAGTTCTTCTTGTTCCATTGGCGAGAGGGCGACGAAGTATTCGCTGTAACCATACAAACGTACGCATAAGCTGCGATACCGCATGGGATTAGCCTGTGCGGCCAGCATGGCATCGCGTGTGATGTTGGTCGTGCCCAAATGGATGCCGCCAAGTCGGAAGTAGGTATTAAGGAGCGCGGCGAATTGCGCTGGCGTGATGGTCCCACCAAATTTGATATTGAGTCCTCCCATGGCCGTGCGTGCAAGCGGTAATGCTGCCACACTGTTGAGCAGAGCGGTGATGCCTTGCGTATCGGTGCCATAGACAGGCGACTGATTTTCGCTCACCGCTTCGCCGGCGAGACGGCCATCGGGAGTTGCGGGTAAGGCATGTCCCCAGGCATGATGGCAGTCGAGCGAGTAGAAGCCCGACAGCAGGATCTGGTCAGGGGGGAGCGGCACCGTTTCTAGTGCATCGAGGAAGAGTGTCCCTACTGTGGATGCCAGCAGATTGACTTCGGCATCATCGTTGCCGAATTTGGGGAGCCGCGTGGTAATCTCCACGCGTAGCACCTCCTGCCCGGCGAAATTTGCCTGCACTATCGCCAAAAACGCGGGCAAGGTAAAGCGGTGCTCATCATACACCAGCCGTTTAACCGCGATTAGCGAATTGACGACCGTGGCGATGCCGCCGATGAAATGTCCCTGGGGACGATAGCGTGCTCCCCCGGCCTGATAACTGCGTCCGTGTTCGATACAGTCTTGCAGCAACAAGGATTCCATCCGAAAATCGGTGTCTTCACGCAAGCTTAACTGCTCGGAGGCAGCGGTGACTGCGGTGGCGAGTTGCTCGGTGGCTACCATGCGCAGTTGCGCCAATAGCTGGTCAAATGTGGTCAGCATTTCCGGGGCATCGTAAAGTGCGGTCAGCATCCATTGGGTCGCGTTATGGTAATGATACGCGAGCATTCTGCCGTCATCCATGCACCCTCCGATATCAGCACGGCAGCATCCGACCATCGTATACTCCGCCGCATCCGTCTGCGTGACGCCTGCACGTCGTAACGCAGGAATGATCACGGCATCATTAAATATCTGCACCTGCGACTGGAGCGCCAGAGTGGCGTCAGCCACCATCTGAAAGATCGTCGCGGAGTGGCCAGGATCCAGGCGGATCGTCAGCACCGGTTCAGGCATCTGTATGCGTATCGCGGCCGCAATAATGTGGCGGGTGAGATCATTGAACGCTGACTCGCCTTGCGCGTCGCGGCCACCCAGCAGCAGGTAGTGCTTGGAGGCGACGGATGGGATGGGTTTGGCCTGGTAATTCCATGTGCTGGTACCGGTGATCTCATTGGTCTTGACAAAGAAATGTGCGAGAAGCGCTTGCGCTTCAGATGCTGACAAGCGACCGTTTGCCACGTCATGCTCGTAATAGGAGTAGAGATATTGATCCATGCGGCCAAAGGCGAAATCACGCGCCCCCAGATAACAACTGGTGATAAGGTGAACCAGCCAGATGGACTGTAGCGCAGTGAAGAGATCGGTGGCTGGACCATATGGCACAGATGAAAGTGCTTGCGCTGCGCGGGTTAGCCGCGCACGCTTCTGTGGATCAGGCTGTTGCGCGGCACACTGCATGGCGACCCGTGCGTAACGTTGAGCATAAGCCGTCATGGCCTCTACGCCCCGTGCGGCGTCGTGCGCGAAGGCGTGCGCCTCCACGGTGCCTAACCGCCTCGCGCTCTCCCAGGCCTTCTGCACGAGTGCCCGCAGTCCCTGTGAGAGAAGCACCGGCCAATCCAACGTCATATGGCCATTGGAATTGAGGATCGCATACCAGATCGCGGGCCGGGAGCCGGAATCCGGCCAGCGACCCTCTACTACGCGCCCGAGAAAGACATCGTCGTCCACGACCGGTGTGCTGACCTCTGCCAGCAGGATGTCCAACGCATCCGTATAGGATACCGCCTGTGCCGGCAGCCGCTGCAAAATCCGTTCACGCTCCAGAAAGCAGGCAGCATTATCGCCCGCGAAGATCGCGTCCTTCAGGCGATTAAGCACAGCGTCGTCATCTACCGATACCTGACACAATGGCATGTGGCAATTATACCAGAAGAGAGTAAACAGAATAATAGGGTCAGCATGCGAATGTGGTATAATGGATGATAGGTGATGAGCATGACCACTGAGGAAATCATTAAGATTATTGAAGTGTTGCCGGAGGAGAAGCAGCGAGAAGTATGCAATTTTGCCGAATTCATCGCACGAAAAGAACGACGGCAGCATCGACGCAGTAACAGAAAGTCCGCAGTTTCTGAACGGGGTGCAACGATACCGCAGATTATACATGTGGATTATGATGAGCAAAGCCACACGGGCGAAACAAGCTTCGATACCAATGCACGGCCAATTTGGGAAACCATCACGGAGCTAGGTCAGTCCATCCCAGCAGAAGAATGGTCCAAGATTCCAACCGACTTAGCGCTGAATCTTGAGCATTATCTTTATGGCGATTCAAGTGAAGATGAGGTATGAAAAGAATATTCGCAGACGCCTGTTAATGTGGAATGATGAAATTGTCGAAGAAATACGGCAAGTTGCTGATCAATATGCCAAAGAACATCATTATAACATTAACGAAATCTATGATGACTTAAAAACCAAAGAGCAAGCAAGCGGACGACAGATCGTGTGCTTTACACCGAAACGACCACTACAATATGCCGTGCCACCAGATAAAAAAGCAGTCGCCGCGTAACTTGAGCATTCGCGAATACAGGGAGACACGTGCGTTATGCATCGCGATTCCGCGTATTACCGAATTCGAGATTCTGGCACTGATCACTAGCATTGATGAATTTGTAAATACATAGTCGCAGTAGGAATCGTAGTGTTTGCACACTACGACCCCCCTGCACAGATCCCTGCGAGCAGAATTACCGCACAAGGCTCCTCCCTTGGGTCGAACGACTAACGACTGCCGGGATACGGGTGGAGGATACGCGGACGGGGTAGCCATTGGTTGGCCAGCACGTGCATCATCTCCCAATTGACGTAGCCAAGCTGGGATCGACGCGAGAGCGTTTTCTTCCAGAGGTAGGTCACTTGGTCGCGAAACCAGGAGAGCGCGGCGAAGTTACGCGGCACGGCGTAGTATTGATAATGACCACGCAGCACTCGTTGTAACCATTGGCCCACGTCCTCCACAGGTTCCGTGATGCGACGACGGAGAGTCCGGGCAATCTCCTTCATCTTCGCCGTCACCTTGTTGCGCGCGCTTTTCCGCAGCACGATGAATCGTTGCCGACTATCCGTGCCGCAAATGTGGGTGAAGCCAAGAAACGTAAACGTCTCAGGCTTCCCCAGACCCCGTTTTTGCCGGTTGGGGGCAGCAGAGCGACCGAACTCCAGCAGACGCGTTTTCTCGCCGTGGAGTTCGAGGTGAAATTTCGCCAGGCGCTCACGCATTCCCGCATGAAAGCGCTCGGCGTCGTCTCGGTACTGAAAGCACACCACCACGTCATCGGCGAAGCGCACGATAGTCACTTCCCCGCGAGCATGTTGACGTCGCCAGACTTCCGCCCACACATCGAAGGCGTAGTGCAGGTAGATGTTTCCAAGAAGGGGGCTGATACTGCCGCCCTGAGGCGTGCCTTCCTCGGTCACCTGCACTTCGCCGTTTTCCAGCACGCCCGCCGCCAACCATTTCCGGATATGACGAAGGACGCGGGTATCTGCGATCCGCAGCTCAAGCATACGAAGCAACCACGCGTGATCAATGGTATCGAAGAACGCGCGAATGTCCGCATCGAGCACCCAGCTCACCTTCCCCTGTTGGATGGCCACCGTCAACGCATCCAACGCGTGATGGGGGCTTCGTCCCGGACGAAAGCCATAGGAGAAGTCGCGAAACTCGGTTTCATAGATGGCCTGCAACACCTCGGCCGTGGCGCGCTGGACGAGTTTATCTTCCAGCGCGGGTATCCCGATGGGCCGTTGCCGCCCGTCCAGTTTGGGGACATATGCCCGTCGTACCGGTTTCGCATGGAACGCTCCGCGCCGCAACCGTGAGGATAAGTCCTGCAAGTTCGCTTCCAGGTGGGCCTCATAGTCGCGCCAATGCACCGCATCTACCCCCACCGCCCCGTCTTTGCGTAGCTGATAAAACGTCTCGCGCAGACGGTCGATGTCGTAGACATGATGCCAGAGCGTGGTGAAGCGCAGGGACTTCTCCTGCGCTGCCGCTTGTCGTACGCGCGCCAACGCGTCTTGCAGACGTGCCCGGTGCTGTGCCCGGAGTCTGGCGGTTGGTCGCCCGTTCCCCTTGGGCACCTCCCTTGGCTCCCCCGTCTCCGCGGCGAGTGCTTCGCCCACCTTGTTCGACGGATTCACGGCTACTATGGAGGTGTCCGACTTCCTGCCATCAGGCATGTGTCATGGTCCTTTCAGCTACATGTGCTCCTGCGAGCAGGATCTCCCGACTCCCTGCGCAATAGACCTCCCGACATGCTAAGGGTCTCTGACCTCGTGGGCCCGGCAGCCTCTCGCGGAAACGAAGCGTGCCGATGTAGCCTTCCGTAACAGGTACGACGTCGGCGCCCAGATATATTTCGGCGGCTCAATACCTCGCCTATCGGGTGCCCCGGCAAACGCTTGCGGCCTGACCTTACGGCCAGACTGCCATTACATCGGGGTCGGTGTGGCTCGCTAAGCCTTCACCGTGCAGGACTCGGCCTTCCCGGCCTCTCGCCGCGTATACGGACCCAGCCAGCTTGTCGCCATGGTAACCCTTGGCCAAAGGGACTCTGTAGTCTCCGTACCGCGCGGCTCATACCCGCTATCTATCGCCGGTTTTCATCGGCGCTATCACCTGTCCCTGTATTCAATCACCAGGTATAAATTCGGATTTCGCCATTGTTATCATTCTTACTTCCAAAGTGAATGGCCAACCGCTTGCCGTCAGGAGATAGTGCCCAGCCTAGAGTACAATGGCTTTTTGATCCCTCCTGTATTTCCTGGCCATTGTAAGGGAGTCTACTATTAAAAGTAATTGGAATATTCGCACATTCAATTCCAGGAAACTTATAGACAGTTAAAGAATATTCTTGATGAGTGAAGATATTTTTGAGAATAGGGCAGCGCATGGGCATTTCTTCCCATCGATATACAGCTACAGTTCTACCATCTTCAGAGCACCACCCATCATCAACCAACCAGCGACGATCCTCCTTCGTATGAACTGGTATTGGCCATGATTTTCCTGTTGTTGGTGTAAAAAGTCGATATTCTGCATTGAGATTAAATCCTACTTCACTAATGCCTTTAGCTTTATCCTTGATATTTTCCCAAGTTTTCGCTCTATCACGTTGAATCAGGCTACCTGAATTTCTATTATTGACAGAGAGATTCTCCCATGGATCTTTTGCTGCAAGCAAACCGGTAGCATTTAATAAGTTTCCATACATATCTATAGCGCAATTATTTATTGTCCAAGAACATATAGATATAGCACTTTTAACTATATACAAATTTTTTACATTAATTTGTTTCCCAACTATTTCAACAGTATTAAATTCAGTATATTTATTTACATAAGAAGTAGATAGTATTAATATATTCCCATCTGGGGAGAGGGAATATGATTGATATCCAGCTAAATACAGATGCATAGAAGACGTATAGTTCCCACTTGAGAGGAGATTATTGTAGAATGTCCATAATTTGCATTCTCCTTTATTTTGAAAGATTATCCATACTCGGCCTGTATTCAGTACAGAGAAATAGCATTCATTACTGTAATTGGTCATATCTCGAGTAATGGATATATTGGTACTGTCTAGAAAATGCCCATCGCGCCAAACCCAAATCTGTAATGTCTTCCCATTACCAACAGATAATGCTAGTATGCGTCCATTCGGCGATAGCGCAATAGCATGGTGCCCACCTAATGTCATTTCACTCCATTCATTTTCTAAAAAAATTAATTTGTGAGTTGGCATTACAGCTTTCCATCGGGGCTTTTTATCCCAACCAATAAGAGTAAGGGAAGAAGGTTCACGATTATTAGCAGGTGTGTCTCTTTGCAATATCAAACCTGCTTGAGGAAAACTGAATAGCAAGTAATCGGAAATTTCAGAGAATGGGATTCGATCTAATAATGCCATGGAAGCTTTTCGTTTCTTATTACACAATAATATTGCCAATATAATAATAATTAATAAGCAAAATACAATTAAGCTTATCAAAATGTGATAATGTTTGATCGTATTTTTTATTGAAAGCTCATCGCTGTTGCACTCAAAACACATTATAGTTACTCCTTGTTAGCCCGGATTATTCATGAAACGTAAGGACTGCCGGGCTAACTGTGCATTATTCGAAATTGTTATGAATAATGCAGGCTAGATATAGCAGCCTGACGTTGCCTGTAGGATACCATGACCGCAAGGATGCGGTCATCCACCCCGAAGGGGTGACAGCCGGTAGCCCAGCCATTCGACCTGCTCATGATCTATGAGGTAACAGGAAGTGACCCTGGGTGAGATGGCCCTCACCTCACCCGCCGACAGGACGTCGGCGGGGAAAGCGCAGGATGCACGCACGGAAACGTTTCTCGCATCCTGCGATCCTTGCCGACGTCCTGTCGGCGGTCTCTTTTGTGACCATGACCCAGGGTGACATCGCATCACCCTGGGCTACCGAATTGCACCCCTATCGGGGTTCACAACCGCATCCATGCGGTCGCATTAACTTGTACTACCCGACTATAGCTGCTTACCGGTTCTGCCAGTCGTAAATCGATGGCGGGTCGGCAAGCGGGCGGGCAGGCGGCTCGTTGGGCAGCGGCAGTACGCGGTTATGCTGGTTCAGTGCCAGTTCGGGCACTCCTTCATATAGTTCACCATTGCCGCCATACAGCGTATTGCCGTGCAGCTCTACGCCGACGCAATCAGCAGTCTTCAGCCGCAGCAACGGCGAGGCGCCGTCCTTGAGCAGGAAGGTATTGTGGCGAATGATGTGATCGAAAGCTCCGCAGGTGCCAACGACTCCCGCGCCTTGCTCCACCTCGAAACGGTTATGCAGGAAGAGCCAGTTTTCGTTGATGCCGTTCAGCATGACCCCGCTATTGGGTGAGATGAAATCACAGCCATAAACGACATTGCGCGGCCCGTTCGGGCCGTGCCCGGTATCGTCCGAGCCGGTGGCGTAGGCGCCGTAGCCGTAGCTGCCATAGGCGCCGCGAGCGTCGATGATGCAGTTCTCAAACAGGTTTTCGGTGGACCAGCCGGCATGCCATTGCGCATCGCTGCCGTGGAACACGCTGTTGCGGATGACATTGCCCTGCGCGGCGAACTGCACTTGCGGCCCATGGCGGAAACGATGCCAGACATTGTCCTCCATCAAGCAGTCGCAACTTTGCGTGCACCCGGCGTAGCCCCACCAGGTCGAATGGGCCACATGCACCGCCGGATCGAAACCGGTGAACGTGCAGTCGCGACACTCGCATTGTTTGGCCGAATGGAAATGCACGCCGCTGCGACCGCAGTCGATAGCATCCACCCGGCGCACCCAGCAGTGCCATGCCCAGTGGGTATTGACGGTGTGAAACGGCATCCGGCAGGCATGGATGATGGCCAGGTCTTCCACGCCGCAACGTTCGATGGTCTGAAGCCGCTGCAGGCGGCTCTCATCCGCGACGGGAAAATCGATGCGCAGCGGTTCGCCAATGTCAATGGTCCGGCCACGGATGGCACGAATCTGGTAATAGTTCACCCGGCGACCCCAGACATCCCTTGACCGGTCGTTGCAGAGCGCCTTCCAGCGCGGGGTATCCGGCGCACGCAGCGCGAAACGGTCACCCGGCGCGAGGTCGCCGATGTCCGCCAGTTCCAGCACCGTGTCGCCGCGTTTAGCATCACCCGCGAGAAAATAATTCCGCTCTTCGAGTCCACCGCCGCGCAGCAGAAAAACAGCCGCTTCCGGCCAATGACCGTCGCCGGGAAATCCTTCCCCCGGGTGCATAAGACTGTAGCGGAAGACCAGCCGCGTCTGCTCGCGGCCTGCGCCGCGAATCACCACGCCGCTATGCCGCAGGATAACCGGATTGTCGAGGTAATAAGTGCCCGCACTGATGAGAATCGCCCCACCACCCTGTGCGCCCACCTCGCGGCAGCACTGCTCCAGCAAGGCGGAAATATCGGTGTCGGGCCTGGCGCCCGCGTCTGCCAGCTTCAATGTGACCGGCAACTCCGGGATGCCGTCCGGCACGCCTACCTGCGTCCAATTCGGATAGACCAGGCCATCCGGGCCTACGACATCCGCCAGCGTCAGCCGGTCCTGCTCCTCCGGCCGCAGCTTGTATTGGCTTGGAAACGGCGGAATACGCAACGGCGGTCGCACGAACTCGAAGTCGTCCACGTAGGCTTCAACCTTTTCATCGCCACACGCCCAGGCGATAAACTGAAGCCGCAGGAACGCCG
>Ga0118677_10015096_pt1 | contig 10780 bp, 8 predicted proteins | sample AliMusrvi5mmetaG_FD_86154 | JGI IMG/M metagenome (GOLD analysis project Ga0118677, IMG submission 86154)
GATTATCAACAATCCTTGAGTTTGCAATCAATTAAGCATTTTCTCTATGAAAAGGTACGCATTTGTCGGATGAACCAAAAGGTTACGAGATTCATCTAGTATTCTTATGGCTTGATAGCCCAGATCTTGCAATAAAAAGAGTTGCTCAAAGGGTAAAACAAGGAGGTCATAAGATTCCTAAAGAAACAATCAAAAGTCGATACTTTGCAGGATTAAAAAACCTTTTTGTTCATTACTTAAAACTTTCTGATACAATACTTATAATTGATAGTTCCTTTGATACCCAAAGGATAATAGCTAGAAGTAATATTAAGGATGAACTACAAATCAAAGATAAAAGAGCATGGTCAAAAATGCAGGAGTTAGCTAATGGCTAAATCAGATAAGCCCGATATCAATGATATTTTACTTAAAGGGCATAAACTTGGCATTCAGAAAGCTAAAGACATTGCTAGTCGGACAAATACATCTTTAATCGTCCAAAAAGGCGATAAGATCGTGGCTGTTAAGCCTAAATATAAATATGTCCGAGTACGTGTAAATACAGCTAAAAAGAAAGTCCAACTCAAGCCTAGAAAAAAAACTGTATTAAAGTCTTAATCGCTATAACATGCATCAGTATTGATATTTAGAATCGGTTGCCTTTTACAATGTAATCTCTGTTTAGAATGCATGGACAACTGGGTTGATAGCAGCCCATGCAATGGTGGGACTTTAACTAGCTATGGTAATGTCCTCTAAAAACGATCTCAGTAAGAGGTCGTCTTCCTGAGGGTACTTCCTTTTCTTGAAGTTCCGGCGATAGGCTTTCTTTAGGGGCCTTTTTACCTACAGCAAACATAGCATTAACTTCGAAATCAGCTGGTAGTTTAGTAAGTATTGCCGCTTTTTGATAGTCGAATCCTCCCATTCCATGTACTACAAGTCCGCGGCTAGCTCCTTCGAGAGCAAGGTTCATACAAGCTGCGCCAGCATCAAAGCTATGTGTCTGTGAAGGTTTTTCATTATGCTCAAATTTCTTTCTAGACGCGATTACAATGAGAGCTCCTGCTTTTTTGCACCAAGACTTATTAAATTCAACCAGTAGGTCTAAGTAGTCATTCCAAACCGGATCATGGTTAGTTGCATAGACGAAACGCCATGGTTGGTCGTTATAGCACGAGGGGCTGAGTCTTGCCGCTTCAAAAAGGGCCGCGAGTTCCTCATCAGTCAGAGATTCTCCTGTCATGCTACGAGGAGACCAGCGATTGTGAATAAGTGGATGTATTTTTGAAGATATAGGTCTATATTTTGCTACCATGTCATCCATTGTTTTCTCCTAGAATAAGAATTTTTGTTTTTTCATGATCAGATAAAGAATCTGGCTCATAAGAGAGCCAAGGACCGTCCCGGCTACTATATCGCTTAAAAAATGATCTCCCACAATGACTCTGCTAAAAGAAATCAGGATTCCTGTAAAAAGTAGAGGCCAGGTATATTTTGGCATAAAGCAGGCAAGGGATCCGACAATCGCCCCAACAACACACGCATGGCCAGAAGGAAAGGAAAAATCTCCGTTGGCTAAAAGTTGAAACCCATATGTTCCATCAGCAAATAGCCTATGGGGTCTATCTCTGGAAAGAAGTAGTTTGCAAAGTTTAGTAACAGCAAATGAAAAGGGGAGAGCAAATACTAAAAGTTTTAAAGGTTCATAGAGTTTTGGATTTTTCCAGAAAAGCTTATTTAAGAAGTAAAGAATCGGAAGGGTGATAAGGAGAAAAACAGGGTTAATAAAATCTGAAACTTTCTCTGCTATCGTTTCGAGGGAGGTGTTGTCATTGTGAAAATATAGAGAAATTGCTCTATCTAAATAGAAGTAGCTGATAAGTACAAAAAACAGTAGGGCTATTAGTATTTTAGGGGCAAAGCTAACGAGCACAGCCGGATAATATTTAGGCTTTGGCTTCAAGTTGAGTTTAATAATCATAAAAATACCCTTTTTGAGCATAATAGAAAAAACTCTCTAAATACGTCTACGTTAAATCTTTAAAGGAAGCTAGTTTTTATGGATGCTAAGAAAATAACAATTATCCGGCACGGAAGAACAGATTGGAATGCGGAAGGAAGAGTGCAAGGCTCGATCGATCGACCTTTAGACGAAGTAGGAATGGCTCAAGCTAAAATCCTAGCAGATACATTTTTTAAGCTTCCGATAAGCAAGATTGTAAGTTCCGATCTAGAAAGAGCTTATCATACCGCAAGCATCATAGCTAAAAATTTCCCTTCTTCCGTTGAAAAGCATCCCTCTTTAAGAGAGGTGAGATTTGGAGCAGTTGAGGGGATGCTTTGGGAAGATTTTCGCTTTCAGTACAAAGATAAGATTGAGGCTTACGAAAGACTTTCTTGGGATGAAAGAAAAAAATTTCGCTATACCGATACCTCTGAGACTTATGGAGAAGTGCTTTCAAGAGTCCTTCCTTTTCTACAGGATCTTTGCCTACAAAGCGCCTCTCAGCATATACTAGTGATAACACACGGTGGAGTCATCAAGGCCTTGCTTGCTGAAATAGCAGGCTTTGATGACCGGAAAGTGAGATCCCAAAATACCGGCTTCTTAACACTGAATTTTTCTGAAGGCCGTTTACTTTTGGATCATAGTCATGGGATAGATCTTAATTTGGGGGGGTAGCTTGAAAATTGCAATCATTGGTTGTGGAGTGATGGGATCGGCATTTGCTCGTTTTCTAGGTAAAAAGCACCAGGTATTTCTCTGCGGTAAAGACCCTGAAAAATTAAAATGCCTTTCTAAAGAGACAAATGCCCCTATAGCTACAACTGAAGAGGGCTGTAAAAAGGCTGATGTGATAATACTTGCTTTTAAACCTAAAGACTTGAAAAAAGCCGCTTTGGAATTCTCTAAGTATGTCACAGAGGGTAAGATCGTTTTAAGCATCCTATCAGGTGCAGACACAACCGTACTACAGTCTCTTTTTCCCCAAGCCAACATCGTTCGTACCATGCCCAATCTCGCCCTTACTTGTGGACAGGGGATTATTGGTGTGTCGGATAATCTAGACTCAGAAGTTAAATCCAAAGTGGATGCCCTTCTTACTGGTATGGGCCTTGTCTACTATCTACCTGAGGCTAAGATGGAGGCCTTTACTGCCCTTTGTGGATCATCTCCTGCTTTTGTGTTTGTGATCCTTGAGGCTATGATGGAAGGGGGAGTGGCCCTTGGCTTTTCCTTCAAAGACTCTAGTCAGCTTGTTATAAAAGCCTTTGAAGGGGCTATCGCTCTTCTAAAAGAAACTGGTAAACATCCGGCAGAGCTTAAAATGCAAATTTCATCTCCAGCTGGTACGACCATTGCAGGTCTTAACGAAATGGAGCTCCAAGGGGTTAGATCGGGTCTTATAAAGACCCTATTTGCTTGTTACGATAGATCTGTAGAGATGTCCAAGGAGCAGAAGTCTTAAGTAACTTTAAGAAGAGCTCTGGCTATATTATGTCCGCTCTGACGTCTCGCAGATATATCGATTATCAGTTCTTTGCGACTATTTTAGACGAAATTGTGCACAGAGGGATTGATAAGCCTAAATAAGTCCGTTTTTAATTTTAATTTCTTGGATGGGCTGGATGAGGAGCTGGTGTTTGTTTTGATTCAAGAATACTCGAGATTGTTCGCTTTAGCTCAATATAATTCTTTTCAAGGGCTATCATTTTTTTTGGGGTGTGTTTAGTAGGTCCACTTTCATTGAGTATTTTTTCTATCTCCCCGTGAGAGCCACTTGTTGCTAGGCGCACTGCAAAGGCCCGAGCTGCTTTTGAAATGGTTCCCATTCTAAAAAACTTTGCAATATTTTCTCTTATAAGAAGCAATTTTACGATCGGTATATTTCCCCTTTCAGCTGCAAACACAGTAGCTATATTTCGATATTCCTTAGGAATAGGTCCATTGCTTAGTATTGTTGCTACGATATCCTCATGACCCAAGGCTGCTGCTAAAAAAGTTAATGAACCTCTTTGTAAGTTGGAAATCGGTGCATTTGTAAGGAGTAATTTTAGGGGCTCTATATGTCTATTTGAAGTTGCAGCCCAAAGTGCATCACCTCGAGCCTTTACTGTAATTGGTCCCATGGCAAGGAGCGATCTTACAATCATAGAATGGCCATTTTCTGCCGCAATGAGTAGGGCTTGTTCTTGTTCCATTTTTGAAATAGGTCCATTTGCAAGGAGTGATGTTACAAGATCATGATGTCCGTTAAGATAAGCTGCGATAGTTGCTTGACTACGAGCTTCTTTTGAGATAGGTCCACTTTCAAGCAGTAATCTTAGAATCATAAAGTGGCCATTTGCTGCCGCAATGAGTAGGGCTTGTTCTTGTTCTATTTCTAAGATAGGTCCTTTTGCCAGGAGTAATCTTACAACATCATAATGTCCCTTAACACAAGCTGCAATAGTTGCTTGACTGCGAGCTTCTTTTGAAATAGGTTCCCTTTCAAGCAGTGATGTTAGAATCATAGAATGGTTATTTTCTACCGCAATGAATACAGCTTGTTGTTGTTCCATTTCTGAAATAGGTCCATTTGCAAGGAGTGATCTTACAACACCAGGATGTCCGTTAACATAAGCTGCGATAGTTGCTTGACTACGAGCTTCTTTTGAAATAGGTCCATTAGCCAGGAGCGATGTTACTATCTGTTGGTATCCAAGGTTTGCTGCCTTTTGAACCGCCATTCCACGATCCCATCTTAAAACAGGTCCCCGTTCAAGGAGCCATATTAGCATAGAAGAATCTCCTCTCTCAGCTGACTGGATAACTTTGCTACCTCGAATCCATTGCTCCTTATTTACGATCAATTGAAGCCGGTTTATCGATATAGCTTTTAAAACGGATTCCCCTCTGTCTTGTATAGGTAGTAGGGTCCATGTGTTTTTGATTCGATTAGACCTTGGCTCGCTAGGGGGGAGGTGATCTTTGAAGAAATAAAGGTCTAAATTAACAATTGCGAAATCACCATCAGGAGAGGTGATTTTAAGTTTTGTTTCATCAATGATTTCAAAATTTTCACGATTTGGATAGATGATCATATTATAATTATTTTATTTTTCCTTAATCTATTGCTAATGTAAATATTGGCTGTTCTTAGCCTTTCTAAACGAGACAATCTACAGAGGTTACTTGATTTTCCGCTATATTAACTAAGTATTATTGCAGCAAAAAAATATTATAATGTGAAAAGATTTATTTTGTGAAAATTTTAAAGGTTATGCACCTCGTATTGCCGTTTCAAACCCTGAGATCGGATTTTTGTGGCTAAAACTTCTGCGGCCATCTGATATCAATTTTCAATTAGAGCATTTTGAATCTCTAACTAGTATGGATTTTAAAAGATATTGGTTTCAATTTTTATAAGAATTTCGGTATAACTGCTATTTTCATTTTCAATGAGATCTAATGAATATTAATTCTAATGTTACTAGTATAATAAAATTTTATACGGCTTTGAGTAGAGTTTCCTCTAGTGATGTTCGGAGTGAAGCAGATAAAAAGGGGCTAGAAGGATATGTTCTAAAGCTTCTAAAGGAGATCGAACAAGAAGGGAAAACCGAGGCCTCCTTTTCTTTGTATTATAGGGTTCGTTTACATGCTGCAAAACATAAATATGAAGAGCTTCGTTCAATTCGCGTATTTGAAGGTACTTTTGGACCTAATAAATTCGCTGTTTTAATAGATAAGCTCTTTTCTCATCCGAAAGTAACAAGTCTGATGAACTGTGGGTACATCGACCCTTCTTCGAAGGAACAATCTAAAGAAAATTTTATCGCCGCAATTAAATTTTGTTTAAATGGGGTTTTTTCCCAAGAATTAAGAAACGGCTCTTGGATAATGATCGAAAAAGTACTCGTTTCAAGGCCAGATATTTTAGTGGAGACTCTGCGAGAATTATCTCAAGATATTAAAGAAGTTGCCACTCACATAGAAGGCATCTACAGGCTGACCCGGGAAAAACAGATTCCAGCTCCGTTGAGACAGAAAATGGTCTGTTATATAATGGAAGGGATTAAAACAGATGAAAAAAGACATCAGATTCTCCGGTTAATTGACCCTTCATTACGCGACTTTTTTTTGGAAGATTATGTCAATCACCTCTTACCAACTCTTGAAAGTAAAGACAAAGAGGGAAGAAAACGGATCTATCAAGAGATATTTCACGTTTATAAGGTCTTTTATTCTAAGTCGTTTTCTGAGCTTCGAAAACAGCTTGTTAGTAAGGAGTGGTTAGCTCTTTTAGTGTGCGTTGAGCAGCTTAAGCTAGATCCTAAGGATCTAGCTTTGTTGATAGAGCTAAGTTACTTAACCCAGATTCAGTCTCAGAAGCTTACAGGTTTTTATGAGTTATTTCGTGTTTTTACGATGAGAAAAAAAGACGGTCTCCATATTACGGATGCTCTTGATTATTTAAATAAAGATGTTGCTAGGCAACTTTTGGGTGCTATGCATATGGCCTCAATCGATAATAAACCGAACATGGGTAGTGTTTTTCACCTCCTTTTTTCAGGATACAGCTGCACAGAGGATGAGCTACGGAAAAGTGCTTTGGAATTTAATCCTCTACTTAAAGAAGGAGGAAAAATCGATTGTCGTCTAGTCCCATTTGTAAATGACATCCCCCAGAAGATAAAGAGTCCGAGGGATATGGCTCATTTATTAGAAGCTTTCACTAAATTAATAGATAGATGTGAATGCGAAGAAAGTAAAAAATTTTTTTTATTTTTTATAATTTGTGACTCTTATTATATGAGTAAAAGTGAATTTTTAAGAGAATCTATCCAATTTATGAATCCAGACTTCGGAAAAAAGTTGTTATCACCTCGTGTATATGACAGTGGATTATCTGGTGAGCCAATTGAACGATACATGCAAGATCTCTCTTTAACCTACAGAGAATGTTTTATGATGGAAGTTTTGCATCCTGGTTTTCTTTCATGCTACTTAAACGATAAGGATCCTTTGTTTCTTGAAAATTTTGTAAGGGGAACCCTTGTATTTTATAAAGGAATAAGTTGTTCCTATAATACCAAATGCTTTGGGCTCATCCCAGGTGGATTCACAATTCTTTATGAAATAGGATCTTTGTATGTAAGAGAAGGAAATCTAGTAGAAGCCAGAGAAATCCTTGGTTTACTTGATGAAGGAGAAAATAGAAGAGCGCTTGGAAATTTGCTATTTGAGGCTTATAAAACCGAGGAAGATTTTCCTGAGCCACAGGAAATCATACGGTTTGCTTGCCCTAAAGAAAAAGATCAGTTGCCTTATTGGGAGGCGCTAGTTGCGGTCTATTTAAAAAAAAATTGTTTTGGTCTAGCAGAGAGTCTTTATTTACGGGTATATGAGGGTTATTTAAAGGACGGAATTATTTCCCTAATTTTTACGGCGTATGTTGAAAAGGGGGATATACTGAATGCAGAGAGGCTATGCAAGAACTTCTCAAGTTTAGCTAAAAGATTGCATAGTACTCTAGAAATCATAAAAAAGTGTATCGATTTAAACGAGTTAAAAAAAGCTAAGGAGCTAGCCATTATAATGGATCGTCAGGACCATTATAAGGACATTGCTCTACTTTTACTTATAAAAAAATACATAACCCTAGGTGACGGAATCACAGCAAGGGGGCTCAGATGGTGTATAAAACAAGATGAATATAGTCGTGAGGCTATCCGATTGATCACTGAAGCAATGGAGCCGTCCCCTGGGATCTCCCGGTATTTTTTTTCTTTGCAAGAGCTTATGAAAGTCCATACCTGCTCTGATCAAACAGCGATGAAACAAATCTACTTTAGACTAGGACCTGAGAAGTGGAGAGAAGGTATTGACGGGGAAGATCATAAATGGGGTAAAGAAGTGTATGATAAAGGCCTTCACGGAAAACATATAGAACCAGGTTTTATCCAAAGCCTAGAAAATGCGTTTGTTTTTCTAGGTGAACATTTAGGGGCGCTCACAACTCCTAAACTATACTTACAGCTCCATAGGGTTGTATGCAGTCATTTTAGGGCAGCTGCAACCCATACCCTAATGGGGCCAGATAAGATTGGGGTTTTTAGAGATAAAGAGGTGAAGATTGGTTGGAGTGGTTTATTTGGAGTTTATTCGATCAGTGATGAAGCTGAAAAGGTCTTTACCGGGCTGAACCTTGGAACTATCTGTAAACCGAAAATGTCTTATGCGTGTATGGAGGCCTCTGAAGTAGAACTGTTATTTACCTGGTTCCTGCAGGAGTATTATGAGGAAATTATTGAAAGCAAGACTCATCGTCAGAAGCTAACAGCTATTGGTAAATTTACCCAGAGGTGTCAGTGGCTTCATGGTCCGCAAGATGGTAGTGGAAGAACGGATACTCTTATTTTAAATAAGCATTTAGTCGAAAATGGCTTTCATCCTGTTATCTTAGAATTTCCTTATAAGAGCTCTACACTGCCGCTTGAGAAATGGGTAGATTACCTGGAAGACGGGCTTAGGGCATGGGAAGAGTTCCAAAAAAAGTAAGATAATTACTCGAGCAGCCCCTATATTTAATTTATGTAAGGTGATCTGATGTCCATTAATTTAAGATCCTTAAATTTACAAAATTTGTACCAAGTTTTATCTGCAGTTGATTCGAACTGTCGTGCAAATCACCGAGATAAAAGGCTGATTAGTCGCTATGTTGAGAATCTCTTAAAGGAGATCCATTTAATGCGATATCAAGAAGATCTGCATTTAGGGATTCTTAGAAAGTACTCATTATCTATCGATGATAAGATTTATTTGCTAGCGGCAAAATCAAAATTTGAAATTCTTTCCGCAGAACATGTATTTGATGGGTGCTTTGGAACAAGTAGAGTAGTCCCTTTAATGAAGAAGCTGTTTTTTCATCCGTTGCTAAATTCAATTATTGAGGAAGGCTACGTAGCTCTGGATTTCAAAAAACGTAATGAGAATTTTGTAAGTATTATGAATCGCTATGGAGATCCAGAAACTCTTCCTTCTTTAAAGAATAGCTGCTGGATCTTGATCCAAAAAACAATCGAATTTTATCCAGTGCTGTTATTAACGGATTTATCTACAAATGTAAGTGAGTATGCAAGATTTAATTTTATAGAAGATCTTGTAAGTTTCATAGAGGGGTTTTATAGGTTGTCCTTGGAAAGGGAAATGCCCGAAAGTTTTAGATCAAAAATGGTTTTTACCTTAATAAAAAATCTCAATAGTGAAAAAAGAAGAGCGGTTTTTCAGTCAATGGATCCCTCTCTTTCTGATTTTTTTATCGCAGACTTTGTAAACTGTCTCCAGTCAACTCTTATAGATCAAGATGAGTCTTATAAAAAGAGTGGATATTTCGAAATACTGCAAATCTACTATTTACGAAATACTGCACCTATACCTAGACTTCATAAGCTAATGGAAGAGATCTTTACAAAGGATTTAGCTGTCTTGATAGATTCCTTGAAGTCCTGCAGCTCAGATCCTCAAGAAGTAGCTTCGTTTGTCGACTCTTTTTCTATATTGCTTCCTGAGGATAAGCAACTTAGTGCCTTATATCAAGTAGTTCAAGCTTTTAGTGTCCCCGTTATTTCTCAGGCAAGAAAGCTTTTAAATCCAGTGCTAGCTAGGCAGCTCTTTGGTGCCTCCTCTTTTATTTTTCTCGATAAAGAAAGGAATAAGGGTCCTCTTTTTCATTCACTTTTTTCGACTGGTGCTCATGATGAGGAGCAGCTGTCAGCCTCTGCACGTAATTTCGAGTCACTCATAGGAGAATCAGAGGAAATAAATCAGGACTTGCAAGCTTTTTTATTCTGGCTGCCTAGATCAACTATAGCTCCTAAGGAAACAGCATATTTACTTGAAACTCTTATAAAAATTATAGATCGATGTACATGGGAACATTCTAATAAAGAGATCCTATTTTACATCGTTTTAGAATCATTCCGAATCAATTCGTTAAGTTCTATCAATGAAGTGATTGATCTTATGGATCCCTTATCTTGTCGTATGGTGTTAACAGATGTAGTTTATTCCCATTTACATTCTTTAGATTCTCTTGCAGAACAAGCAGAGCGACTCTTTCTAAGCTGCCGAGAATGTTTTATGATAAGAGCGTTACATCCTGATTTATTTTCTTTTTACTTAACGCGTAAGGATTCCTGTTTTTTGGAAAATTTTGTTCAGGAAAGTCTGGTTTTTTTACGCCGTCTGAGGCTAGATAAAAAAATTCAGTGCTTCCAGGGTATTCCTGGCATTTCCTCTATTCTCTATAAAAAAGGATCTTTGCTTGGAAGACAAGGAAATCTAGTTGAAGCTACAGAAATTTTAAGTTTACTTGATACAGAGAAGCATAGGAGGGAGCTCGGCCATCTGCTATTTGAAGCTTATTCAATTAAGGGAGATTTTTCCCAGGCGGAAGAAATCATACCAATTGCTTGGTCTGATGAAAAAGAGCAGTTATATTATTGGCTGCAACTGGTTGAGGTGTATTTACACAAAGACCGTTTTGCTTATGCAGAGGGTCTTTATCTAAAGTTGGATGATGATTACTTAAGGGATGGAATTATTTCCTTCGTTTTTATTGCCTATCTTCAGAAGGGGGATATACCGAGCGCACAGAGAGTAAAAGAGTACTTTTCAAGTTTAGCCAAAAGATTGCACGCTACTTTAGAAATCATAAAAAAGTGTATCGATTTAAACGAGTTAAAAAAAGCAAAGGAGCTAGCCATTATAATGGATCGTCAGGACCATTATAAGGACATTGCTCTACTT
>Ga0118677_10015098_pt1 | contig 10778 bp, 7 predicted proteins | sample AliMusrvi5mmetaG_FD_86154 | JGI IMG/M metagenome (GOLD analysis project Ga0118677, IMG submission 86154)
AACCGATTCGGCCACATGCCGGGCGCAGTTGCCGCACGCCATGCCGGTAATAGCAAGCTCCGTCCCGGACGCGGGCGCCGTCCGCGCCTCACGCTGCGCTTCCAGGTGAGTTGCCTGTTCAGTCCTCATAGTTCATTGGCTGGGTAAAGCTTACCCGAATGGGGAACAGTGTCTAATGTCCGGCGCCTGATAATCATCGCTAGAAACCTCATGCCTCCGGCTTTCCCGACAGAAGCCGGCCATGAAACAGAGGAGCTGACGCCGAGCACCTCAGCTCCGAGTCAACTGCAGCCCCGCCTGCGAGAGGCTGAAATCAACGAAGCGGGCCCGGGCGTTCGGGGGATCGCTGGTCAGCAATTGCTTGATCCTGGCAGCCGCCGTTTCGTCTTTGCCGAACAGCAGCAGGTAGCCGCCGCCGCCGGCGCCGAGCAGCTTGGCTGCGCCCAGATAATCCTGGACCCGATCGAGGATTTGCTGGACCCCCGGCGGGTTGGTGCCGGCATCGAGGCGCTGGTTCAGCGACCAGCTATTGCGAATGGCGGCCAGGAGCGCTTCATAGTCGCATTTCTGAATGGCGGCTCGGGCAAAGTCAACGTTCGCGCCGATGTCCGCAACGATGCCCAGGCGCGACGGCGAGTTGAGGAAGATGCCGCGCACGATCTCGCCGAGGATGTTCTTGGCGAGGCGCGTGATGCCGGTGTAGTAAAGCAGGATCGAGCGATTGGCGTAGTCGTGGTCGAACAGATGCTGCGGCAACCAGCCGATGACTGGTTTCTGCGCCAGGCCGGGCACCGTCTCGATCAGTTTGATGCCGCGGAAGATCGCGCCGGCCTGGTCCTGCCAGCCGCCGCCGGTGGTGAGCATCTGCTCCAGCGACAAGGTGCGAGTGAATAGAGTGTTCCGGTCCCAGTCCAGGCCGCACAGGTCGCCCAGCGCCGCCAGGACCGTTGCCGCAAGAATGCTGCTGGTGCCGAGGCCCGAGCCTTTCGGCACGGCGGCGAGCAGGGAGACTTCAATGCCGGCGCCGAACTCGCGGAGCTGCTCCTCCAGCGAAGCGAAGCCGCCCTGAGAATGGAAGCGCGGGAGGAAGCCGGCGAGGGCGAACGCCGCCTTGGCCAGCGCGAACGGGCTGTCGGGCCGCGCGAAGGTGTCCAGCTCGGCATAAGTGCGCACGCGCTCTTCGACCCCGAGATCAATCGAGCGCATGACCAGTTCCGGGCGCTCGGAGAGCTTGGCGAAGACCTGGATGGGCGGCTGGCCGTTGAGGTCGGCGGCGAGGTTGAGCACCTTGCCGCCGTGCTCGATGCAGTAAGGGGGCGTATCGGTCCAACCGCCCGCCAGATCAAAGCGGATGGGGCTGCGCGCCCAGACGATCTGGTCCTCCATGACGCTCCGGCGCGGGCAGGCGGGCGAGAGCCGGGCTTCGTGGACGATCATCTCTCGCAGCCGGGCGAACGCGCCGTCCTCGAATTGCTCCCAGCCCGGCGCACGGCGATGCCGCAGGACGGCGGAGCGGAACATCTGGTCGTGCACCAATTGCATCGGATCGTCCTGCTCCTCGAAGCGCAATTCCGGCACGGCGTCGTTACTGGCGGTGAAGGCCCGCGCGGTCGCTTCGAGGTCCAGCCGGAAGAAGACGCTCCAGCGGAAGTTCTTGAGCATCGGCAGCACGCAGGCCTGGCGCAACCGCGCGCGCTGCTCATAGAGCCGACGCAAGTTGACCTCGTCTGGAATCTGTTGCCCCGACAGCCGCTTTGACTCGCGCCAGCGGCGAGCGAACCCGGCTTCCGGCCGGGGCGTGGCGGCAAAGAGCCATTCGATGAAAGCCGGTTCCAGCTCGCCGGCGGGCAGGACGGGAAAGAGCGGACACGAATGGATGTCGGCTCGCGTGTCGATGCCGCACTCTTCCGGCTGGATGCCGCGCGCAGCGAACCAATCGCACGCCGCCCGGCCAAGCCAGCGGGTGGCCGGGTCACCCAGCGGGCCGCCGAAGGGGTCATTGAAACCGTATGCCCGCACACAGAGCTGGTCCTGGCCAATCGGCACGAAGTCGAGGCACACGCCAGGGCTGAGGCGGAGGGTCCAATCGTTCTCCGGCACGCCCGTGAGGACATGCTGGGAGGCGAGATGCCAACCGGACGGCACCACGCTGTTCTCGACCCAGAGGGTATGGTTGCCATCCCGGCGCAAGGCGGCGTCAAAGCGCGAGTTCTGCGTGACCTGGTCCGGCTGCTGTCGCGCGCCGGTGCGGCCCACTTTGGATTCGTCCAGCTCCAGGTTCTGCAAGGCGGCCACCGATTCAATCATCTGTCCGTTGGCGCCGAAGTGGTAGAATTGCGCCTCTGGCAGCGGCACCACCGCGCAGGTAAGCGCGCTAACCGCCGCGTCCCACACCGTCGGCGATTTGCCCAGGGCGAGGCCGAACTCGGCGTAGAGCTCATAGCGGCGCGCGGTGCCGCCGTTGAACCCGCTCCCCTCCCAGCCGCAGCGCTCCATGAGCACGCGCACGGCCCGCTCGCTCAGCAGCCACATGCCGGTGTCCACCAGGCAAATGTGATTCTCCGCCAGCGCGCGGATTTTCGTCGCGGCCGGTTTCTGGAGGAAGAAGGCCAGTTCGGTCGGCTGGCCGCGCGGGGAGAAGAATACGCCAAAGTCCTTCGCCTTTTCCGCGGCCACCCGCATGCCGAGGCCGAGCACATCCACCTCGGGGAAGGGCGGCAGTTCGCGAGCAAAGCGCAGCAGGACGTCACCGCTGGTGATCAGCGCGGCCGTGCATGGCCCGGCGTGGGCCAGCACCCGCTGGTAGTCGGCAAGCTGGAGGTCCAGCAGCGATTGGTCGAGGCGCTGCCCGCGCGACCAGCGGAACACGGGGATCGGCATGAGCAGTTTGCCCACAGGCGCGTAGGCAGGCAGGCGCCGGCTCAGGCCGCCCGCGTGCAGGATGAGCTTGCGGCTCTGCCGCAGCCAGCCAGCGAACGGCTCGCCGGGAGCCGTCGTGCGCCAGGCCTCGGCCAGGAGATTGGCCGTGCCGCCGCCCGAGCCGAGCGGTTGGCCGGTGGGGTCGGAGGTGGCAAACCAGTTGGGCCGCCGCCGGCCTTCCAACGCTTCGAATTCGGCCACCATGCGCGGTGGAAGGGTCAGGAGATGCTGAACAGAGATTTCGGTGCCTGGCATAGCTCTGGCCCGGATGATGGAAAGAAACCGCCAGCCTTGTCGAGCGGATTAGGGCGCCCGTTTGCAGGGCTAAACACTTCATTGACGCTGCACTTGCCAGGCGGTTGAAACAGACTAATCTGGGACTATGAAGCTTAACCGTGCCATTGGAGCAGTCCTGCTGTTCCTGGGCGTCGTCGTCGTTCCATTGCTGGGCCAAACGACCGACGCGGAACGCAAACAGTTCGAGGCGATCAAGGCCAAAGCAGACAAAGGAGACTCCGAGGCGCAACTGAGCCTCGCCTCCCGCTATGCCACTGGCGATGGCGTGTCCAAAGACCCGGCCAAGGCCGTAAAATGGCTCCGCAAGGCTGCCGAACAGGGCTCGGCGCACGCGCAGTGCCTGTTGGGGCTGAAATATGCCAACGGCGACGGCGTGAAACCGGATAAAGTCGAGGGCGCGCGGTGGCTGAAAAGGTCCGCGGAGCAAGGTCTGGCCGAGGCCCAATTCGATCTGGGCATGTGTTACGCCAACGGGGATGGGGTGCCAAAGAATTCCGTCGAGGCGGTAGACTGGTATCGCAAAGCTGCCGATCAGGGCTTGGCCGATGCCGAATGCGAGCTGGGCACCTGTTACCTGGAAGGCAATGGCGTGCCAAAGAATGTTCCGGAAGGCATCAAGTGGACCCGGAGGGCCGCTACGCAGGGATTTGCCCAGGCTCAAAACGCCCTCGGCCTGTGTTATACCAAAGGCACGGGCGTGGCCAAAGATTACGTGCAAGCCTACCTGTGGTTCAATCTCGCTACGGCCAAGGGCGACCAACGCGCCGACGACGCCCGCATCAACCTGGCTTCGGCCGAAAGGTACCTGACGCCCGACAAAGTGGCGGAGGGGCAGCGGCTGGCGAGTGAGTTCAGGCCGCACAAATTTTCAGCCGCGGAGGAAGCTTCGTTGCCGCCGGCCAATGCAGGCTCACCGCCTCTGAGCGGAGGCACAAATGCCGTCCCTCACACCACGTCCGGGTCCGCCGCGGCTTCGAAGGTCGGCGTAGTGAATGTGAAGGCGGAGGACGACAGTTACGAGATTTTCGTAGACGGTGCCTTTGTCGGCAACACGCCCGCGATAGTGAAGCTGGCTCAAGGCGCGCATATGGTTGAGGTGAAAAAGCCGGGGTTCAAGGATTACCGGAGGCAAATCCAGATCACGGAAGGGTCGGAGCTGACTTTGCGAGCAGTCCTGGAGAAGCAGTAACGCCCGGATCGGAGAACAGGCTTAAACCAAGAATGTGAAGATCTCCATCGTCACCCCGAGTTTCCGCAATTCGAACTGGCTCCGGCTCTGCGTAGCGTCGGTGGCTGACCAGGCGGGCGTCGAGGTCGAGCACATCGTGCAGGACGCCCAGTCAGACGACGGCACGCAGGAATGGCTGGCCAAGGATCGAAGGGTGAAAGCTTACTTCGAGAAGGACACGGGCATGTACGATGCCATCAACCGGGGCTGGCGACGGGCGACGGGCGAGATCCTGGCCTACCTCAATTGCGACGAACAATACCTGCCGGGGGGGTTGCGCGCCGTCGAGGAGTTCTTCCGCCGGCAGCCGCAAACCGATGTGGTGTTTGCCGACACGATCGTAGTTGACGCGCAGGGGAGGTACATCTGCCACCGCAAGTCGCTGGTGCCGTGGAAGAACACCATGTGGGTTCAAAACCCGGTTATTAGCAGCTCGATCTTCATCCACCGGCGGGTGTTGGACGAGCACGGCCTGTTCTTCGATACCCAGTGGCGCGCGTTGGGCGATAAGGTGTGGAACGTGGAGATGGTGCGCCGCGGGCTCAAAATGGCAGTGCTGCGGCACTTCACGTCCTCTTTCTCGGACACCGGTGAAAACCTCTGCCTGGCGCCCAACAGCCTCCGCGAGATGCAACAGGTCATGGCCAACGCCCCCGCCTGGGTTCGGCGCTGCAAGTTTCCGCTGTTCCAACTGCACCGGGTGCGGGCGCTTTGCCACGGCCTCTACTGGGCCAGGCCCTTCACCTACTCGATCTACACGCTGGCCAACCCGGATCGGCGGGTCGATTTCCATGTGCCCCGGCCCACCGGCATCTGGTGGTCGCGCCATTGAGCCGCTCCTTGCGGTCACACAGACTGCTTGCCTTTGCCCCCTTGGGAATTACAATACGCCCTCGAAGTTGCGCATGCTCAGAAAGACCTTAAGTAATTCTCCGCCCGCTCAAGCGCGCCCGCTGACGCTGCTCTCGATTGTTATCCCCGCCCGCGATGAGGAGGGTTGCGTCTGCTCGACCGTCGAGCATCTGCATCTCGAATTGCGCCTGCACAATGTGCCCCATGAAATCGTCGTCGTAGATGACGGCAGCAAGGATGCCACCTGGAAATTGCTGACGGACCTGCGCACCCGGCTGCCGGAGCTCACCCCGGTTAAGAACGAAGGGCTGCACGGTTTCGGCCGGGCGGTGATCTGCGGGCTGGACCGGATGAAAGGCGACGCGGCCGTGATCATGATGGCTGATGAATCGGATGATTGCCGGGATGTCGTGCGCTACTGGAACGAACTGAACCAGGGGTGGGACTGCGTGTTCGGCAGCCGCTTCCTGAAAGGCGGCGGGGTCATTGACTACCCGAAGTTCAAGCTGTTCGTCAATCGCATGGCCAATCTCTTCCTGCAGGCGCTCTTTGGCATTCGGCTCAACGACACCACCAACGCCTTCAAAGCTTACCGGCGCGAGGCCATCGATGGATGTCGCCCCTTGATCGCGCCGCACTTCAATCTCACCGTCGAGCTGCCGCTCAAGGCCATCGTGCGGGGATTCTCCTGGAAGGTCCTCCCCATCACCTGGCGCAACCGCCGCACCGGCGAGGCCAAGCTCAAGCTGCGGGAAATGGGCAGCCGCTACCTGTTCATCTGCCTCTACGTTTGGCTCGAGAAATACTTCAGCCGCGGCGATTACCAGAAACCCCGGGGAAGCTCCGGCCCGGTTTAAGCGGGTTGGCCGGGAATCTCACGGCCAGTGACAAAGTGGATGATAAGGACTCCAATCTGAAGCTGTAGGAGACGACGTAAGGAGTCTCTAATCAGCGTGTTCCGAGCAAGCACAGGTTTGGGCAGCAGGCCAAGAGATCAGAGCCTCCTAACGTCGTCTCCTACAAGGACGTAAGAAGACTTTGTCACTGGCCCTACCAGGAATCTAATGAAGACTGACCGCATGCGGCTTTGGTCGATCATCCCCCCGGGCCCAGGATAGGCCCGTCAGAGTGGCAGGGCCTTGCGGTAGAGAGCGAAGGAATTGGTCTTCACAAAGTCCAGGCGGAAGCCGTTGGTGCCGAGCCAAGCGAGGGAATCGACTGGACGTGCCGTGTCACCGCGGAAGCGGCGAAAGAGGCCCAGGAGGCCCTGGGGCGGGGCCGTAGGGAGAGTCACCAGAGCATAGCGGGCACGATTAAGAGCGGTTTGGCGGAGAGGTTCCGAAGTCTGACCAGCCCACAGGAAGGTAGGATGCTCCGAATAGTAGGCCATAACGGCGTTTTGCGGGTAATCAAGCATGTCAAAGCGGTGGTTCGGGCGGAATAACACCACTTCCTCTTGGGGCACGTGGTCGCGGGTCCACCGCGCCGCTTCGTAAAGCTGGCGGTCCTGGCGAAAGAGATAGAGAGTTCCCGGGATGGCGCAGGCGATCACGGCGCACGCAATTGCGGCACGCCAGAAGGCCGGCCGCGAGCGCAAGCGTTCGAGGTTGAGCAAAGCGCTGACACCCACGCCGAAGAGGCCGCAAAGCGGCCCGACGGCGACCAGATTGTAGTAGCTCTGCCTCGCGCCGGTGTTGCCGAACCAAAGCAAGTAGAAAACGGCCAGGGACCCAAGCCAGAGGATCAGAAAGCGGCAGCAGGATTGGCGGCGGCCGGCCGAGAGGCCGACGGCGGCCACGACGGCGGCCACGCCAGGAACAACAAACGACACGAGGTATAGGCCCAGAACGGCCCAGAGTTTGTAGTTCAACCGGTCCAGGGGCGTTCCGAGGAACAGGAGGAGCGAGTTGTGCGGGGTCCATTCCGACAGGTTGGGCGCGTTAACAGCCTCGACGTAACGGCTCCAGGCAAGCATCAGCGCCGCGCACAGGATGGCCGTGAGGACGTAGCGCAGGCGCAGCGCGGCTTTCCAACCCTCTTGCTGCACGAGCAGGAAAGCGATCAGCAGCCAGAGATGCGAGGTCGCCGGAAGTTTCACCAGCACGGCCAGGAGTCCGGTTGTCGCACAAACCAACCAACGCAGAGCGGTGGGGTTTTCGAAGTAACGCAGAGCGCCCAAGAGGAAACCCAGGCTGAGGGATTGGATGAGCATTTCCGGCATGAAGGCCTGTCCATAAAACACCTCGAGCGGGCCGATCACGAACAGAAGGTTGGCCCAGGACACAGCCGCGGGCGGCAAACAACGACGCCAGATGCCTTGCAGGAGCACAAAGCTGAGTCCCCAAAGACCGAGGCTGACCAATTTGCCGGCGAGGTCGAGGCTCAAGCCGAGGTTATACAGGGCAATGGCGAGGTAGTTGTAGATCGGCGGCTCCTGGACGTAGCGCGTGTCCAGGTCGCCCTGCCAGGGGATCCTGGCACTGAGCGGAAAGCCGGGCTGCGCGATGAGACTCCGGGTGGCGTCCGCCGTCTGAGTCTGGCGCAGCAGGTGGGCATCCAGAAGCGGCCGATTCAAGGAACCGCACCGCAATAACAACCCGAGCAAGAGAAAACACCAGACGGCCTTGTTGAAGAGCTTCATGCCACCGGATTTACAGGCTCATGGCCGGACAGGACAGCATTGTAGGTGTCGGGACGTCATTCAGAACGACCCTGGCATTGTAAGGCCAAACTGACGGCCATGGGAAGGAAGAACTTCATGCCCGTGCCGGGAAAACTACAGGACCAGGGCTGCATCAAGCTCTTGAGACGCTGGTTTTACGTGGGTCCGCACGGTTCTGGCAGCCCTCCGGGATGCAACCGTATTACCGCCTGCGAACCGGTGGTCGTTCCCCCTGCAACCCTGGAACGACCCACCGGCTACCTTCTGCCAACCCTCCGGGTTGGATTGGCCAGCAGAAAGCAATGGGAAGACCTCACGCAAACCCGCGCCGACATGCGCTAATCCGAGCTTGGTGCCGCCCTGCTACAGAACCGCCCGCCGGGATCCGAGCTTGACGGCGCCGCGCAGGCCGCTATAATAACCCAGTCGCGCTTAAGAGTGATCGCGCCGTGTATTCCAAGCCAGTTATGAAACAGAAACAGAGGCGGGCCAATCCACCCCGGCGCATCAAGCGTGTGATCGGGTTCCTGCGGTCGTTGGGACGACGCCGAATCGAGGTGCAGGCCGGGCTGCGGAAGAGGTCCTTTTACTGCGCCGCCCTGAGTGGCGAGTCCAATTACAACATCTCGGTGAACAGCGACATGACGGTTTCCTGCAACTGCCAGGATTTTGACCACACGGGTCGGCTGGGCGACTTGAGGAAGAACACGCTGCGGGAAGTATTCGACGGTCCGGTCGCCCGGGAGTTCCGGGATAAGCTGGCGGCCGGGCGCTTGCCCATCTCCCGGTGCGCCCGTTGCTGGGATTTGCGAACGGTCTCGCGGCCGGAAGCGGCGCAGCATCGCGACCACTACGATCTGCCGCGCACCGGCATCATGGTGGAAAACACCATCCTGTGCAACCTGCAGTGCTTTTCCTGTTGCAACCAGGTCGCCACCAAACAGCGGGTCGGCAAGATCATGTCGCTCGAGGACGTAAAGAAGATCTCCCGGGAGATCAAAGAGCATCAAATCAGGCGGGTGTCCTACTTCAAGCTCGGCGAGCCTTTTCTGTCGCCGCGCCTGAACGAGGAGCTGGCGATCCTGAAGGGCGACAACCCGGACCTCGTGATTTCGGTCTCCACGAACGGGGTTCTGGTGGACACCGATCGGAAGCGCGACGCCGCCCTGATGCTCGATGAAATCATTTTTTCCATCGACGGCATCGATGATGCCACCGTGACCCAGTATCAGGTCGGGAGCGACTTCGGCAAAGCCTACAAGAACCTGGCCGATCTGGTTAAGCACCGCAACCGGTTGAACCGGACCAAGCCGCTGATCGAGTGGAAGTATGTGCTCTTTAACTGGAACGATCGGCCCCGCATGATCTATAGCGCGATCGAAATGGCCCGGCAGAGTGGCGTGGACCTGATCTCGTTCTGGCCGACCTTGTCCCCGTTGCGCGGGATTTCCTGGCGCTACTATTTGGGCGGCTTTTTCAAGAAGATCGGGCAGCCGTCCTGGAAGGGACGCGAGGTTTTGTTCAACGACCAGTCCAGCCGGCCGCAAACACCCAAGCCAGCCGCCCTGGCCGAACCGGCAACGAGTGCCTCGGCGCTTTGATCGCGGAAACAAACCGATCATCCGTTTCGCCTCCTGCACGCGCTTAATCCCGAGACTGTCGCAGGTCGGGAGGCACTGCAACTTGGGAGGCGCTGCAACTCCTTGTGGTCCGCTCGTTGCGACCGAATGAATTGCTTCGAGCTTCACCTCGGTTGACGGCCACCGCGAATAAGCTTTAGCTTGACTCCCGACCTCCGGTCCCTGCATCATGCCTGCCAGTTAGCCCGTAAGCGGTGAGTGATTAGCGACAACCGCTTGGGTGAACAAGATGACCGGCGCGTAGACGAATAGAGACTTCAATTGAAAACAAAAGGCACCCCAGGTATCTGCACCATCGTAGCCCGGTTATTTCACACCCTTAAACGCCGCGTGAGGGCACGCGGCCTACAGCAGGGGTGCGCGCTTGTAGGCCGGGTGCCCTCACCCGGCGTCCCCATCTCCTCCATAATGAGAATTGCTGGTGCGACCCAGCGAAGCCCCATGTTTTTGTTCATCTCCCTCTTGAATAGAATGTTCACCCCAGCCGGCGTATGAGACTGACCCGATCGTTTGCAGCAGCAATCACGCTGGCAACCCTGACGGTCCTGGTCTCGAATGGCCGGGCTGCGGTGCCGACTGTCATCAGCGGCTCGGTGCAGCGAGAAATCTGGACCGGCACCGCCACCCCGCCGAATTGCCTCGACCAGTTGTTCAATGACCCACGTTACCCGAGCCAGCCCACCTACCTCGATTACATCCCCACCCCCTTTGGCAGCTACAGCACCAATCCAACCAACAACGAGTTCGACAACTATGGCATGCGCTACGCCGGCCATATCATTCCCAGTGTCAGCGGCCTCCACCTATTCCAGGTCCATGCGGATGATTCCAGCCGGTTCCGACTGAGCACGGATGTCCAGGCCTCCAATGCGGTGCAGTTGGTCATTCGGGACGGTTCCTGCTGCGCTTATGATCTGTCTCCCTTGGTTTACCTCGAAGCGGGACAGCCCTACTACTTCGACGCCGTGATGGAAGAAGGTGGGGCGGGGGACTACCTGGAAATCACCTGGCAGCCCCCCGACAGCACCGGCTTCAGCCTGATCCCGAGCACGAACCTGGCCTATATTGTTGACCTGGCGCCCGGCACCTCGCCCGCCTCGCTCACCGTGTCTAATCACTTGCCGGCCACTTTCACCGTCGTCCCTTTGGCTTACGGGGCAGCGCAGGCCGAGGGTAAGGT
>Ga0118677_10013994_pt1 | contig 10777 bp, 12 predicted proteins | sample AliMusrvi5mmetaG_FD_86154 | JGI IMG/M metagenome (GOLD analysis project Ga0118677, IMG submission 86154)
ATTTATGCCTATTTCCTTAACTTCGGAGCATTGGCCGTGCACCCCGTACTCGAGTACCACTGAACCAGCCCCACTTGATGGCATGAAGCCCGCAGAAAGTTGGCTCGCTAACCTACCTCCGCTTCAGTTCCGCACCTTTTCCATTATCACCGCAGGTGAGCACGAAGTTTCCGCGAACGCCAACGCTGGTCACAAAAGGCGTGAGGAGTCCGGAAGGGAATTGCACGGTGGTTCCGTCGGTACATGTCGCAACGACTTTGTTGACACTTCCGCGGTAATGCTGGAGGTACTCCTGGGCTGATAGGTGCAGGTTGAAAACAAAGCGGTTCAAAATGCAAACGTCATTCCACAGCCTTCACCAGATTCGCCGAAAATATTGGCAACCTATGACTTATGCCCTGAACGATAGTCATAAAGCCTTGCTTCACTTAGGCTTTGCGAGTGTGCTTTCCAAATTTGTTCAAAGCGCACCCTGTCGCGTCGAATCGCACGGTAGGCCAAAAGACTCACCACACCAATCAATGCCGCCTCCCACAGCTCAAAAGTGTCGCCAATGACAAGCGCAAGGCAAGCGGTAATGATGCTGTATCGCCAAGCATCCAATTTTGGCCGACTGCTCCATATTGCTAGTCGGGCCAGTTGCCGGAAAAATGCCCAAGTAACCGCAGCGCCAAGACTGACAAAGCAAAGCATTAGCCAATATTCGTTCATGGTGGTTTCTCTCAGTGTCACAACGCAATCGTAGCGAGGCAATGTAAAGCTGCCCACTGGCTCGTCGTTTTCACTGGATGGAAATGTGTTTGTGTTAGCGTCTCGCCCCATGAAAAGCACCTCCCCACAGCTCTCGGTTCCGTCAGAGCAACGCGCCTTCGGCTGGATTGATGCTGCTGTCATGCTGGCACTGTTTTCCTTGCTGTGGAGTGCGCTGCACTTTGGCAAGGGCATGTTGGTGCACTTTGATGACACGGTGGTTCTTCAAATTGACAGCTCTCCCAGCCAGATTCCCTACTATGCCGGGCGCACCCTGCTGCGTATGTGGATTGCTTTTTCTTTTTCCCTATTCTTTGCGATAGGGACCGGCTACCTCGCAGCTAAAAGCAAAACCGCCCGCGCGTTTATTCTTCCTGCTTTGGACGTGCTGCAATCGGTCCCTGTACTGGGGTTCTTGTCGGCGACCGTGGTCGGCTTCATGGCGCTATTCCCCGGTAGTCTGATGGGCGTAGAGTGCGCAGCCATCTTTGCCATCTTCACCGGCCAAGTCTGGAACATGGCCTTCGGCTTTTACCACTCTATGGTGACCATCCCAACCGACATGCAGGAGGCTGCGTCTACGTATGGCCTGAGCCCTTGGCAGCGTTTCAAGACCGTCGAACTGCCAGCGTCAGCCCACAGTCTGATTTGGAATTCCATGATGTCGTTTGGTGGCGGTTGGTTCTTTGTGGCCCAGAGCGAGGCCATCAGTGTCATGAACAAAGACATCAAATTGCCGGGCCTAGGCTCATATATGGCGGCAGCAATTGACAAGGGAGACAACTCGGCGGCGTTGTGGGCAGTGGTTGCGATGGTCGTTTTAATTATGGCCAGCGACCAATTGGTCTGGCGTCCATTGCTGGCCTGGGCCGACAAGTTCAAGATTGAACTGACCGAATCGGCGACACCGGCAACATCCTGGGTCTACAACCTGCTGCGCGGGGCCTATGTCTTCACCTGGTTCGACGAAAACGTGTTGCAGCCGATAGCTGATGCGCTCTCGAAGGTGTCACTTCCCGTCCCAGTGAAGGCAGCGAGATTGCGCAAACGCCACAAGCGGCTGCTATGGCGGGCCATTGGAGTGTTGATTGGCCTTTGGGTGGCATCCGAGGTGCTTTCTGGCCTTTATGCAGCAGTGCAGGTACTCCACGGAGCGTTGTCAGTCGAACTGGTGCTGCACGTCATCTGGCTTGGGTTTCTAACTTTACTGCGCGTAGCGGCCATGACAGTGCTGGCCACCCTTATTTGGACGCCTGTTGGCGTCTGGATTGGCTTTCAGCCCAAGGTCGCCCGTTTTGCCCAGCCTTTGGCTCAAATCGGCGCATCATTCCCAGTGAACATGACGTTCCCCATTGTGGTGGGCTTCTTTGTGGCGGCTCACATCCCTATGAACTGGGGGAGCATTCTGCTTATTGCCATGGGTACGCAGTGGTACATCCTATTCAACGTCATTGCCGGCGCAATGGCCATTCCCAATGACCTCAAAGAAGCGTCCCGTGTCTACGGTCTGCGCAATTGGGACCTTTGGCGCACCATGATTCTGCCGGCCATCTTTCCATTCTGGGTCACCGGTGCCTGCACGGCAGCCGGCGGCGCCTGGAACGCAAGCATCGTGGCCGAGCTGGCAACCTGGGGTGATACCACCCTGAAAGCGGACGGATTGGGCGCATACATTGCCGATGTCACCAAGACAGGTGACACGCCCATGATTATTCTGAGCATTGCCGTCATGTCGCTGTTCGTCGTGCTCATGAACAAATTCCTCTGGCGCAAGCTCTATGCTTTTGCCGAGCGCCGCTTCCGCCTTGACTAGCCCAGGACACCACCATGAATACAAAAGAAATCGCGCACCCCGTCGCTGAGCTCAGTGCTGTCTCCAAGTCATTCAAGACTGCGGGCGGCCACGAACTCAAGGTTCTGGAAAACATCGACCTCGCCGTCAACCAGGGTGAGCTGCTGGCATTGCTGGGCCAGTCCGGCTCCGGAAAGTCCACCATCCTGCGCTGCCTGACCGGCCTGGTGGAGCCAACCTCGGGCCGTGCCATGGCCAATGGCAAAACCCTGGACGGCGTCAATCCAAACGCATCGGTAGTGTTCCAAACCTTTGCTCTCTATCCCTGGTTGACCGTCGAACAAAACGTGGCCGTCGGCCTGATGGCACACAAGGTGTCGCGTGCCGACCGGGATGCCGCAGTAGACAAGGCCATCGAACTGATTGGTCTGGGCAACTACCATGCCGCCTATCCCCGGGAGCTTTCCGGCGGAATGCGACAGCGGGTTGGCATTGCACGGGCATTGGTATCCCAGCCCAAGTTGCTTTGCTTGGATGAGGCCTTCAGTGCTCTGGACGTACTGACCGCAGAAAACTTGCGCCAAGAGTTGATTAGCTTGTGGCGCAGTCAGGAAAATGGGTTGAGCTCCATCTTCATGGTGACCCACAACATCGAAGAGGCCGTGGAAATGGCCAATCGCATTGTGGTGGTGTTCCCCCGACCTGGACGCCTGGGATTGGTGCTGGACAACCCGCTGCCATACCCACGCGATACCAAATCTCCGGAGTTCCAGCGCCTGGTCAGCATCATTCATGAATCCATCACCACAATGACCCTGCCCGACCTTCCGGCCGAGGTTCCCGTGGCAGGTCAGCCCATCTCGCGCGGGCGCATGCGCATGGAATCCATTCCCTTTGTTCCGGTGGGCCAGATACTGGGCTTGATGAGCATCTTGAACGACTCCCCAGAGCTGTCCAACATCTATGACATCTCTGACGAAATCGGCAAAGAGTTTGGCGAGACCATCTCAATCGTGAAGGCTGCGGAAATCCTGGAGCTAGTGGATACGCCCAAGCAGGACGTCCGCTTCACGGATTTGGGAAGGAAGTTTGTGGCATCCGACCGCGTTGGACGCAGGAAGATATTTTCCGAGCAAGTATTCAAGCTGCGGCTGTTTCACATCATCATTGCACTGCTGCATGAAAACGAAGAAGTCGAGGCCGACCGGGTGATTAAGGACATTGCCAGCGCCCTCCCCTATGACAACCCCGAGCGAGTCTTTCAGACCATGATTGCCTGGGGGCGCTATGCCGGCCTCATGGACATCAACAACAAGACTCGCATGGTGTTTGTTCCGGAGGAAGACGAGGAAGTTGCTGCCGGTGATACCCGACACTGAAGCTCTCGCCGCCTTCCATCAAAAGGCCCATTGCAGCTAACTCGCACAGTTGGGTCTATGCATCCAACAGTCAAATCCAGTCAAAGGCCTTACTTATGAAATGCGATAAATGCCAATACTGGCGCACTTTTGACGCCCATACGTCGACAGAGCCAGTGCTTGGTCACTGCCACCGGCATCCTCCCGTCCAAATATTCACAGGGCACGAGGGGCCCAGCGTCAAACGGGATGCCAACGCATGGGCGTTCCCCGTGGTGTACTCGTCCTCGTGGTGTGGCGACTTCAACGACTCTGACCAGAATGGACCTGCTCCAGGTTAGGAAGTTGCGGACCAAGTGCATGTCGACAAGAGAGGCAATCGAAATTCAGCAGTGCAATGAGCTAACAAGGGCCAAGTATCCCGCCAACCAAGCCATGCAGCGGCATACCCGTCCAGATTGAAAGTAGCAACCTAAGGATTCCCCATGCTGATGTCCAATATCCCATTCGGCAGCACCGATTGGAGCACCATCGAACGAACCGAGCACAAAGGTGAATGCGGCATGGCCTACTGGCGCACGCAGAATTTTGGCAACATCCGTGTCCGCATGGTGGACTACACGGCGGGCTACCTCGCCGACCACTGGTGCAGCAAGGGGCACATCCTGCTGTGCATCGAGGGCGAGCTTCACACCGAGTTGGAGGACGGTCGCAATTTCGTGCTCACTGCTGGGATGAGCTACCAGGTTGCGGACAATGCCGAGCCTCACCGTTCGTCCACGCCGGTCGAAACGCGACTGTTTATTGTTGATTGAACGGCTATGCCGGGAGGTAACGAGGCTGTTGGTACTGCCCCAAAACGGAATCGCGGTTACCTATCGACTTCCAATTCCCAGAAACCGCTTCAGCATCTCCCGTGACATACCACCCTGCCGAGCTACGTACTCGGATGTAGTTTGGTTTCTGGCCACCACATAAGGCACTGCCAGGACATGGAACCGGTTTATCAAGTCAGTGTTGGACTTGATACTGGCATCAAGGTAGGGTGCAACCGCATCCTGCGGAAGTGTGCTTCCCATGCGTGCCGCCACGGGAGACAGTACACGGTCCATATCCTCCCGTGGACTGCTTGAGCCCAACAACATGGCACTTTGGGTTTTACTGTTGCCATCAAAGAAATTTACCGGCACCCACACGAATTTGATGGTTTCTGTCAGCCCCTTGGATTCTTCCCAAAGCCGCGCGCAATGCAGGCATTGGGGGTCAAACATCACGAAGACTGTGTAATCCGAAACTTTGGGGCCGATGGAGATTCCCTTTGCCCCCTTGACCAGGGCCGCGTACTGCTGCGCCGGTGTGCTGACTAATTCGGTCGACCCTGCCACGGACGTCGAATCAACTTTTGGAGAGCAGCCAGCCAATAGCAGAACCCCGATACAGAGGGCAACAAAAGGCTGGGAACCCATCGAACTCATTGACGTGCTGACATATTTTCAATCGGCACCACAAGCTACCGTGACATTGGCGCTTCGCGCTTTCAATTCCAGCCAATGACGTCGTAACCCTTGTCTTTCAGGCAGCGCTGAACATAGTGCCTGAAGGTGCCGCTGGGCTTCTCATGAAAGGCACCTGCCACTGCTCCAACTGAGCCACCAACGGCCACGCCTGCAACACCATTCTCGATGGCTCGGTCCGGACGCCCCCGTATCAGGCCACCAACCACTCCTGCAACGCCACCTACGGCGGCACCCTTGGCTGCGCCATGAGCAACCGCATTGTCCTTTTCGTCCGGTGTAAGGCCTGCACCTTTGGCACTGCTCATGCACTGGTCAGAGTCGCTTTGTGCCTGGGCATCGCCCACGCGATTGAGCGTGGCGTTCGGATAAAAGACTGGCCTGGCCGACGGACTAGAAGGACCGGTCGTCGCACAACCGGCCAACAGCGCGGCGCCTAGCAGCGCCGCGGTAGATAAGGATTTTTGCATCGTGCTGCGCAATTTACTACAAGAGCCGCATCATTCCTTGCGTTCAATGGCGTTGTGCTTCTTCTTGTAGATGGCGCCACTTTGACGGTCTTCCTTGCGTTGGATTCGAGCCTGCTCGTTCTTGCCAACATGACCGTCTTTACCGGCCGCGGCTTCCGCATGGTCCACACGGGCCTGTCCGGCTTCAAGTTTTCCCGTCTCGCGGTTGGTCAGCTCACCGGACTTGACGCCCTGCTCAACCCGCTTTTCCTGATTGATATTGCGCTGGACGTCAGCCTGCATGCGTTCTGAGGACTTGGACTCAGGATTGCCTTTAACGCCATTGGTCTCGGCCGCCTTGATGTCCTTGCTTGCGCGGTTTTGCGCGCGCTGAAGTTGAGCACGCTCCTGCGGACTGAGCTTTCCGTTCTTCAATTCCTTAGCCTGCAGGCGGTCAATCTTGCTCTGCTCGCTTTCCAGTCGGCTTGCCTCTTTGGTGTTCAGACTACCGTCTTTCAGGCCATTCTCGATACGGGTTTGCTGGTTAACATCGCGCTGAACCGTGTCAGCAGTGGTCTGGGCGGAAGCGCCGAAGCTGGCCAAGGCGACGAGGATGGAAGCGGCAAGGATGCGAGTTTTCATGACAATTCCTGTATGTAGTTGATAGCCGAGTCGGCATGCACTAACAACGTGCAAGCTGTGGCTTGAGGTGACAGCGGAATCGTGAAGACATGTAAAGGGCGCCGCTCATGAGGACTGGCAGCGCAGCCGGCACGCTTCAATTTGTCGGTCATTTGACCCAGGTGTCTACCTTCAGCAATGCCAATGCACCCATGACTGCGAAGATGGCCGCAGCAATGGAATGCACCAACTTCATGGGAATCTTCTTGGAGAATCGGTCGCCGATAAAGACCGCTGGGACATCGGCCACAATCATGCCAATCGTGGTACCAATGACCACCATGACCGGGTTGGGATAGTGGGCGGCCATGGCGACGGTGGCGATTTGCGTCTTGTCCCCCATCTCAGCCAGAAAGAATGTCACCAATGTGGCGCCGAAGACTCCCAGGTGGCTCGCGACCTTTGTCTCCTCGTCTTCAATCTTGTCGGGAATCATGGTCCATACGGCCATACCAATGAACGACGCACCAACCACCCATCGCAACGTCTCCGGCGTAAGCATGTCAGTAATCCACGCTCCCAGCGCACCCGCGAGACCGTGATTGACCACAGTCGCGCAAAAGATGGCAAGGATGATGGGCAAGGGCTTCTTGAAGCGTGCAGCGAGCACAAAAGCCAGGAGTTGGGTCTTGTCGCCGATTTCAGCGAGGGCCACGACACCAGCGGACATGAGGAGAGCTTCCATTTTTGGTTTCCCAGGCCGGTCCAAAGACAATTGACCACGCTCCTTCCCGGCCAAACCGAAGGTGCATGGTCAAAGGTCTTGCCAAGTCGGAAACCGCGTGTGCCATGGTCGTGATGACCAAGTATGTTGACACGAGCACCTTCGAAATATCGAAGGCCGGCTACTCCCCAATGAAGGGGCGATTGTACCCATCGTGCACCTGGGCATCCGGTAGCGACGATTGCCGCACGCTCAGCCGGAATGCTCAGTGCTTGTGGCCAGCTGGCAATGCTCCATGCCCTGAGTGCGCACCGTGCACATGCCCTTCCCGCCCATGAGCGACGGCCGGCTTCTTGGCAATCACGGTCAACTCATTGAGAATTCCGCAATGTTGGGCTTCTTGGGCGCACAGGCAGGCTTCGCGAAGGCTCTTTAGCTGCTTTTCAAGCTGCCGCAACTCCCGTACCCGCTCGGCAACGTGGCCGATGTGTTCGTCCAATAGTTCATTAACCTCTCGGCAGTTCTCTGTGGGGGCGTCCTTGAACCGGAGCAGCACCCTTATCTCATCAAGCGTCATGTCCAGGCTGCGGCAATGGCGGATGAAGGAAAGCCGCTCGGTATGCTCATCCCCATATATGCGGTAGTTGCTGCCGCTACGGCCAGGCTCCGAGAGAAGTCCCTCCCGCTCGTAAAAACGAATGGTTTCAACCTGCGTATTGGTGCGGTGAGCCAGTTCTCCGATTTTCATCCGTCTCTCCAGAATGGATACATCACATGTCGTGCTCGACTGGGCTTGACTCTGTAGTGGGTATAGGGTTTCCAATACTACATCCAAACATAAAGCGACATTCGTCCTACCTTCCCCCATGCCTCCTATCGCAGAACTCATTCAACAAGGAGCCACAAACCTGTGGGTCTTCATCCCCACGGCCATTTTGCTGGGTGCCCTGCACGGACTGGAGCCTGGCCACTCCAAGACGATGATGGCGTCATTCATCATCGCTGTGCGGGGAACCATTGCCCAGGCAGCGCTGCTGGGCCTTTGTGCTGCGCTGTCCCACTCGCTCATCGTGTGGGCGCTGGCCGCTGCCGCCCTCCAGTTCGGCAACGAACTGATTGCCGAGCAGGCTGAACCCTACTTCATGCTGCTATCCGCAGCGGTAGTCATCGGTGTTTCAATTTGGATGTTCTTGCGCACACGCGCCGACGTGGCGGCGGCCGATGCCCATCACCATGCACCCCATGGTGGTAAGGTCATCAATACAGGTCACGGCATTGTCGAACTGGAAGTTTTCGAGACTGACGCCCCACCACGTTTTCGACTGCACAGCTACGACCTCGCAATGGCAGCAAAAGCCTTCGATGCCCATGACACGGTAACCGTGGAGACGGTCCGCCAAGATGGCACCCGAGAGACCTTTACCCTCAGCCAATCCGGTTCGTTTCTGGAGTCCGTACAAGAGATACCCGAACCTCACGAATTTGAAGCCATTGTGAACATGGGGCATGGTGACCATGTGCACCGGTTTGAAGTGCAGTTCTCTGAAGACGAGCACGGCCATGCGCATCACGCCCATGGTCACGGCCATCACCATCACCACCAAGAAGGTAACCATGAAACACCGGATAGCGAAGATGGCTATCAGGACGCCCACGAACGTGCGCATGCCGAAGACATCAAGCGCCGGTTTGCCGGGCGGAAGGTAACCACGGGGCAGATTGCCATGTTCGGACTCACCGGTGGCTTGGTGCCCTGCCCGGCCTCCGTCACCATACTGATGATTTGCCTGCATCTCAAACGCTTCTCTTTAGGCATTGCCATGGTGGCAAGTTTCAGCATTGGCCTAGCCATTTCACTGGTGAGCGTAGGCGTAATTGCAGCTTGGGGTGCGCGCCATGTCGACAAACGCTTTGGCAACGGCAAATTTGGTGACATCGCCCGCAAGATGCCTTACTTCTCAAGTGCTTTGATGGGACTCGTTGGGGCGCTCATGGGTATCCAAGCCTTGCTGCAGCTCACCGCGCGTTGAAGGTCAAAGACCTGCCAATCCACTCTGATGGAGCTCAACAAACCTTTACCCTCACTTTATGCGAGACATACATAGTCCGGTTACAGTGACTTGGTAGCGAACTGACGCTCACTGCACTCCTCCCTGGCAGTGCCATCACTGCATGGCTTCAACCCAGCCCTAGCGCTGGGTTTTTTTCTGTCTGTTGCGCTCACTGAAAAACTTCGAGCTTTCAGCCCACGCCGTCCAATATCCGAGATACACCTTGGAACGGAATGCCAATAAATTGTCACCGACTACAGTCGCCGAGCGCTCGAAAAAAAGAGCCCTACTTGAGGGCTCTTGAAATCATTCGCTTGGGGACTTGGCTTCAACTGGGATAGGCGGTACCAGTGGAGATTAATGACCTAAGCAGCAACGGCAATGTTGGGAAATCCAAGTGTGTACCCGATTTCTGCAAGTGGAACGAGGACAGACATATCCACTGTCAGTACCGAAACGCCGTCCACAAGGCTATCGCCATAGGATGGTCGCCCCAGTAACTGAACTGCATCATCAAACCCGGCCACAAAATCCTCCATCCGTTCCAAGTCAATTGACTGCATGCGCCGAGATACAGCACCAATATCATCATCTGTTGAATTGACTTCATAGTTGAGCCCGAATCCTTGGTCAGAACCATTTCCGTAAAAGATGTTTACTGTCTCTATTGATGGACAGGCAAAAAACTCACGGACCTTCTTCGAGTACAGAGGCAACATAAATCGATGTTGAGCACTCCCAATTTGGGAAACAATCATCCCGTAATTAAGCCTGAATACCTGCGTATAGCGAGGTCCGCTGAACTAGTTCTTCGGGTCAACGCGTCTGTGCCGTAAGCAAATTCGCTAGGCCCCCGCAGTCCCTCGAAAATCCCCAAAGTGGTTCGGAACTCTTAGCGGTAAACTGCTGTCAAACAGGCCAAAAGGCACAGGGAGAAAGTTATGACGACAAACGGCAAAAACCATTTACTGATGCGACAAACCTCGGCAGTCGCTCCTATCACTGCCTTGGTCGTAGGCGGGTGGCTCGCAATGGGCTATGCACAGGCACAGCCAGCAACAGGCGCGACGTTCTCGGCAAAGGACTTTGGGGTTACGCAGGAGACGATAGATAGTTGCGCAAGCGCCTATACGGTGAAGTCACTGACGCCCTTGAGGGGCAAGATGCCTATGGGCTTCGCAGAGAAGCCGACCGCCGAAATGCGTGCCAACGATAAAGTTCCGTCCCCGTCCGAAAGGACTGCATTTGCAGCCTATTTAGCCGCCAGGGATAAATGCAACGCCATGGCCAGCGCCGACACGGATAGGTTTCTTGGGAAAGTGCCTGACGCCTCAACGCGACGTGAGCCTGATGATGAGTTCAAGCAACTGCAGGCAGGAAAGCTGACCTACAGTGAATACTTCCGAATTAGTGATAGGACCTCGGAGACGCGGGTTGCCAAGGCGGTGAAGTTTATGGAGCAGGACACTCACAGCTACCAAAACTTCATCGAAGCTTGGCTCGCTCCCAGCAAAGCCA
>Ga0118677_10015099_pt1 | contig 10777 bp, 8 predicted proteins | sample AliMusrvi5mmetaG_FD_86154 | JGI IMG/M metagenome (GOLD analysis project Ga0118677, IMG submission 86154)
GTCCTGAAGTGGTCTATTTCTACCATTCGTTCGGCGTCGCCGCCCAGTACTTCCAGCAGGACCAGCAGGCGCAGCTTACCGCAAAAACCCCCATCGTGGACGTGCCGACATGCACGGTCCGCGAGGGTGGATTACCTGTCGGCCAAATCACCGGCCCGCCGACATTCGTCACCACCGATACCGTGTAGTCGGCGGCGCCCGGCACAATGAATGCATAAATGCCGGCATTGGCGGTGACCGTCGTGTTGGTGTATCCGGCGTTATCCGTGATCTGTATCGTGACGCCCAGCATGGAGATCTCATCCTGGTCCACCACGCGGCCGCTGACGATTTCGCCGGAGTTCGTCGGCATCATATTGAAACCGACCATCAGTATATTGGTGTACCCCTCGCCGCCCTGGACCACCGGCAACGTGTACCAGATGTCATCGCCGCTGTTTCCATCGGCCATATTGATATGATGGAACATCCAGTTTTCGGGTTGAACCGGTTCTCCATTCACGGACCCGATCCCTAATGAATACCCATACCCATCGCAGATCATCGTGCTGACATAGGGCGCATCAGTATTCAGCATCATCTGCAACAGCACCGGAAAGCCAGCATCCAAATTGGCGTTGATCATGCCGAGCGAGCCGCCGATTGCAGGTGCGTTCTTGAGATTCTCATCGCCCGTCCAGAGCGGGTCGATGCCGGAGTAATACCGAAGAAACCCACCATTTGTGAATGCGTATACATTATGCAGTCCATCAGCCATGGTAAATGACGTGCCGTCGGGCAACGAGCCCCACAGACGCGCGGCGCCTCTGTCGGTGCCGTGCCGCACATCATAATTTGCATGAGTCACGGCAATGCCCACATCGGCGCAAAGCTCGGCCACAGCCTGTTGCTGTGTCAGCGTAACACCCGACGCCGTCGCATCGTCAACCATGTTTGACCACTGGTACGGGCCGCCCAAGCCATCGCCTCCACCCGTCCACAACCATTGCGGCGATTCGTTCACAAAATCCAGATAGAGTGCGCGGCCAATGCCGTTCGGCGGCCACTGAAAATGGCGAATGAGTTCCGCCAAACAAACCTCATCCTTTCCCACTGGGGCATTGCTGGGCGTATAGTAGTTGTACGGCTCGTACTGCGCCCAATGACTCGTGATCATCGGCGCCACACGAACGCGGCAGATTCCGGTGGCTGGATCCGGATGCACTACATTTGTAGATCCGCTCATGGGGGTGGGATTGGCTCTTGGGAAGGCCACGGCCTTTGCCTGTTTGGCCTGCGACTGCGCGGATTGTGCGTACGCCACCCGCTGCGGCAAATCCATCTGAAGCAGGTGGTAGAAGGTGCTGTCTGGCGAGGGATTGAACGCGCCTGTAGCCGAAAAAGAAATCACCGACCCGGCCAGATCGTCTGCCGCCACAATCACATACCCTGCGGGCCGCAGGGAAACGACATAGAAGGCGTTTGTGATGCCGTCCGCGCCCGGATACGCCATCACATCGCCGATGGTCGACGACAAGCTCGCATTCATCGGCGTGCTGTCGGCTGCCAGCCACGCGGTCACAGTCGCCACCGCCTGGGTGGAACTGATGGACGCCGCCTGCGTGTGGCAAGGCCATACCGCCAACAGGCCAGCCAGCACCATTGCCGCCACTACCCGACCTTGGAGGTGGAATCCGTCGTTCAAACGCGTCTTCCAGCCGCTGCTGTCATGCATGTCTATTTTCATGGGCACCCCGCGTCAGCCATTCAAAGTCCGATTGCCAAAGCTGGACCGACTCTGCGCCATTTACGGTTACTGCATCTTCTCAATGCTGAGAACAAAAAGCCAGAAGAAACATCCCCCGCCGGTTTACCGCAACGCCAAAACATGGCATACTGCTGCGCATTGGCTACGAAAGCCATTCTGTTTCGTTACCTGCTTATAATAAGCACGAATCAAGCCATGATCAACAACCCGCTGCATCTCTTCGCTACACCCTGGTTCTGGTCGGCGTTCGGCGCCTGGACACTGGCGCAGATCGTCAAGATGACCAACGCGTTGATCCGCACACGGCGCTTGGATTTTCATTATCTCGTCAGCACCGGTGGCATGCCCAGCGCCCACTCCGCCATGGTTTGCGCCCTTGCGACTTCCATCGGCATGACCGAAGGGTTCAATCAGGCAGTGACCATGCTGGCCGCCGCCTTTGCCGCCATTACCATGTTCGACGCCGCCGTCGTGCGGCGCGCGGCCGGTCTCCAAGCCAAGATCCTGAACAAGATGCTGGACGAGATCTTCAAAGGACATCGCATTTCCGAGCGGCGCCTCAAGGAACTCCTAGGGCACACCCGCCTCGAAGTGTTCGTCGGCATGGTGGTCGGCATTCTCTGCGCCATGATCGTCGTCTCCTGGTGGCATCGATGACCGCCTTCAGCCAAATCGCCTTATTGTCGCATGGCATGATTACTGCTGGTCTTCCTCCCGCGTGTTCAACGCAGAAAGCAGTCGGCATTGTTGCATTGAGCAAAGGCACTGGGTTTCCCTATTTTATGCGCAAAATCAGCTTGCAGACCTGCTTCGCCCTCCTGCTGGCGCTGGTCCTGTCCGCTGGCTGCCGCACCGTGCAACGGGCGCGCGCCGTGCAAAATCCGGCCAGCCTGCAACCTGGCGAACGCACCGTCCGCATGGCGGAGTTGGCGCTCGACACCCATGCAGTGCTGACGCTCGAAGAGGCGGTCCGTCTGGCCGTCACCAACAGCCCCGCCGTATTTCAGGCGCGCGCCAGTCTCGCCATTGCCGAATGCAATTTGCAGGAGGCGCGCGCCGACTACCTGCCGCAGGTGGGCGGGGCTGCCGGCTACACGCGCACGAAGGACTACGCCCCCGTCTCCGAGGCAGCCAACGCCTACAGCGCCGGCTTGTCGTTCAGTCAGGAGCTGCTCTCCTTTGGCCGCCAGGACGCCGCGCTCCACCAGGCCCGGGCGCAATGCGAAGCCGCCGCGACGCTGGTGCAAGCCGCCGTCAACAATGCCGTCTATAACGCACGCAAGGCTTTCTTCGACCTGGCACTCGCCCAGGATCTGCTGGGAATTTCCATTGAGAATGTGCATGACTTCGCCGTCCATCTCGACCAGGTCCGCATCATGGCGGAACTGGGCACACGCATCCGCTACGACATCACCAAGGCCGAGGTGGATTTGGGCAATGCCCGCCTCGCCGCCCTGAACGCCAGCAACACACTGCTCACGGCGCGTGTGACGCTCGGCCGCACACTCGGACTGGCGGAGGAGTTCCCCTGCCCCATCGCCGCGCTGCCCCCCGCGCTGCCTCCGGTGGCGGAAAACCGCGACGCGCTCTATTCCCGCGGCCGCCGGAACAACCCGGAACTCGCCGCCCTGCAATGCCAGGCCAACGCCGCCTCCGATGCCGTGGACTTCGCCATCGCCGATCTGCGCCCCGATTTGTCGTTCGACGCCGGTTTCTCCTGGAGCGGCGGTTCGTTCCCGCTTGGCCGAAGCTGGTCGTTCGGCCCCTCGCTCGACTGGAGCCTTTTCAACGGCTGGCGCAAGACCAGCGCGCTGGACGCTGCCACCGCGCAATTGCAGGCCAGCCGGTCCCAAATCGCGGATCGCGAGCAGAAGCTCTTCCAGGATCTGATTACCGCCCTGATCCAACTGCAGACGGCGCGCGCGCAGGCTGGTGTCGCCGAGGTTGTCGTCCGTTCGGCGCGCGAAACCCTTGACCTGGTGGCTTCGCGCTACCGCCTCGGTCTGGCCACGGCCGTGGAACTGACCGACGCGCAAACCGCCGTGGCGCAGGCGCGCACACAGCAGGTGCAGGCGCGGCACGACGAACTGGCGGCGCAGGCGCTGATTCTGTTGAACACGGGGGAGTAGACTACTAATTGGAATTCAGAATTCAGAATTCAGGATTCAGAATACGGTCGCAGGCAACGAGCTTTCGCGCCTCATTCTGAATTCTGAATCTTGAATCCTGAATCCTGAGGAACCATTCATGAACCGCTGGATACTCATACTCATCCTCCTGGCCGCCGCCGGCGGCGGCGCGGGATTCGCGTGGCACAAGTGGGGGCATCGCGAAAAGGCGGCCTCGTATCGCACCGTGAAGGTCGAACGCGGCGATGTCGTGCAGATCGTGCGCGCCACCGGCACCGTGCAACCGGTCAAGCTCGTGCAGGTCGGCACGCAGGTCAACGGCATCGTGCTCAAGCTGAACGCGGACTTCAACAGCCGCGTCAAGGCCGGCGACGTGGTGGCGCAGATCGATCCGGCCGTGTATCAGGCCAACTTTTCACAGGCCCAGGGCAATCTGATCCACAGCCAGGCCTCCGTGGACGCCGCGCGCGCCAATCTGCTCAAGGCCAGCAACGATCTCGCCCGCGCCATCGGGCTGTCCAAGCGCGATTTGCTGGCGCAATCCGATCTCGATACCGCCGTGGCCACCGCCGCTTCCGCCGAAGCGGATGTGAAAGTGGCGCTGGCGCAGGTGCAGATGAATACGGCTGCGTTGCAACTGGCCAAGGCCAACCTCGGCTATACCACCATCGTCTCGCCCGTGGATGGCACGGTCGTCTCGCGCAATTTCGACGAAGGGCAAACCGTCGTCGCCAGCATGACCGCGCAGACCATCTTCACCATTGCCACGGACCTGCGCACCGTGCTGATCAGCGCCAGCGTGCCCGAAGCGGACGTCGGCCCGATCCGCATTGGCCAGAAGGTGACCTTCAACGTGGACGCATATCCCACCACGTTCACCGGAACGGTGGCCCAGGTCCGCATCGCCTCCAGCACCATGCAGAATGTGGTCACATATCCCGTCATGGTCTGCGCCACGAATCCGGACGAGATCCTCTTTCCCGGCATGACCGCCAACATCTCCTGCATTGTCGCCGAACGCACCAACGTCCTGAAGGTGTCCAACACCGCGTTACGGTTTAAGCCGGACAAGAAGGATAACGCCAATAAATCCAGCCCATCCGCCTCGACCGGCGGCGATCCGGGCGCCGCCGCCGGCAAAACTCGCAGCGTCGAAAGGAAACCGAAACTGTATGTGGAACAGGCGGACGGCGGCTTGGCGTTCATGCCCGTCACGATCGGCATCACGGACGGCATCTGGACCGAGGTTTCCGGCGAAGGCCTGACCGAGGGGTTGAACATCGTCACCGGCGTGCTGGATAACAGCACCAAGACCGCCGTGGTCAATCCGTTTATGCCCACACCAGCTACCCCGCAACCGCGCCCGCGCATGTAACTCCGGAGCCACCATGGCCGAATCCAACCTGGTTGTGTCGCTCCACGAAATCCGCAAGGTCTACCACCTGGGCGGCGAAGATATTGCCGCTGTGGACGGCGTGTCGCTGGGGATCGCCAGCGGCGACTTTGTCGCCATCATGGGCGCCTCCGGATCCGGCAAGAGCACCCTGCTCAACATCCTCGGCTGCCTCGATCAACCCAGCAGCGGCGCGTATGTGCTCGACGGCGAGGATGTCGCACAGTTCGACAAGAACCGCCTGGCGCGCGTACGCAACTGCCGCATCGGCTTCGTGTTCCAGAACTTCAGTCTGCTGGCGCGCACCTCCGCCCTGGAGAATGTCGAGATGCCCCTCTACTACGGACCGCACCGGCCGGCGGCCGAACGCCGCCGCCGCGCCACGCAACTGCTGCAGCGCGTCGGCCTTGGCGAACGCCTGCACCACACGCCCGGCCAGCTCTCCGGCGGACAGATGCAGCGCGTGGCCATTGCCCGCGCGCTGGTCAACGAGCCCTCGCTCCTGCTGGCGGACGAACCCACCGGCAATCTCGACAGCCGCTCCGGCGCGGAAATCATGGCGTTGTTCCACGAATTGAGCAACGAAGGCATCACGCTGATCATGGTCACGCATTCCGACGAGATCGCCCGGGAGGCCAAGCGCACCATTCATATGCGCGACGGGAGGGTGGTCGCATGAATCCGCTGCTCCTGCTGCGCGTGGCGCTGCGTGCCCTCCGGCGCGCGAAAGTGCGTTCGCTGCTCACCTCGCTCGGCATCATTTGCGGCATCGCGGCGGTGATCGTCGTGATGGGTATCGGCAACGGCGCCACCGCCATGATCAAGGATCAGATGAGCAGCCTCGGCGACAACCTGCTCATGATCTTTCCCGGCAGCCTGAACACCGGCGGCGTCCGAGGTGGCATCGGCACGCAGCAAACACTGACGGATGGCGACGCCGATGCGCTCGCCCGGGAATGCACGCACGTGCGGGCCATCTGCCCCATGGTCAGTTCCGGCTGTCAGACGATCTTCGGCGCGAACAACTGGTGGACGCGTGCCTCCGGCGTCACGCCCAACTATCCGGACATACGCAACTGGCCCGTGGCGCAGGGAACCTTTTTCACCGATGCGGACCAGCGCAGCGGTTCGCATGTCTGCGTGTTGGGCGCCACGGTGGCCGAGAATCTCTTCGGCGAAGACCCTGTCCTGGCCGACAACACCTTCATCCGCCTCCGCAACATACCGTTCCGCGTGCTCGGTATTCTCTCCAAAAAAGGCACGGCCGCCTTTGGACAGGATCAGGACGACACCATCCTTACGCCGCTGACCACCTGCCGCCGCGTGCTGCAACGCAACTCCTTTGACAACGTCAACCAGATCATGCTCAGCCTCGACGACATGTCGAATCTGGAACTGACCCGCAAGGAGATCACCACGGCCATCCGCGAACGCCATCATCTGGCGCCCACCGCCGACGATGACATCACCATCCGCGACATGGCCGAGGTCACCAAGATGGTGACACAGGTTTCCTCACTCATGACCGTTTTGCTCACCATTATCGCGTCCATTTCGCTGCTCGTCGGCGGCATCGGCATCATGAACATCATGCTGGTGTCGGTGACCGAACGCACCCGCGAAATCGGCCTGCGCATGGCGGTCGGCGCGCGCCAGAGCGACATCATGCTGCAGTTCCTGGTCGAGGCCATTATCCTGGCTGGTTTTGGCGGCGTGATCGGCGTGGGATTCGGCATCGGCGCGGCCCGCATCCTGGCCAACGTCAACCACTGGCCGGTGCTGATCTCGCCGATGACGATTGTCGTGGCGCTCGGCTTCTCCGCCGCCATCGGCATCTTCTTCGGCTTCTACCCCGCCTGGCGCGCCTCCCGCCTCAACCCCATCGACGCGCTGCGGTACGAGTAATTTTCGTGGCGCACGAAAACTAGACTTTTTCCGTTCGCAGCGCCGGATCGAGCAGGTCGCGCAGTGCGTCCGTGAGGTGATTGAAGCTGAGCACCAGCGCGAAGATCGCCAGCGAGACGAAGGTCATCTCCCACCACACGCCCTGCCAGAGGCGCACGCGCGCCTCGTTGATCATCACGCCCCACGACGGCTCGCCCTGCACGCCGATCCCGAGGAAACTCACGAACACCTCGGTCGCCACGGCCGCCGGAAACCGGATCGAGAACGCGATCAGCACGATGTGCATCACGTTCGGCAGGATGTGACGGAACAAGGTGCGCAGATGGCTGTATCCCAGCACACGCGCGGCCTGCACGTATGCGCGTTCACGATGGCGCATCACTTCCGCGCGCACGTTGCGGCAGACTCCCACCCAGGTCGTCAGGCCGATCCCGAAATAAACGCCCGCGAGTCCCTGTCCCACCACCATGGCCACGGCCAGGATGAACAGGAGCCCGGGCATGGAGGCCACGGTCGCGCAGAGCCAGACCACGAGGCTGTCCGTGCGTCCTCCGAAATAACCGCCCAGGCAGCCGAGCAGCACGCCGAGCGGCAGCGCGATGAGCGTGGTCATGATGCCGACGTGAAAGGCGATGCGCGCGCCCTGCACCAGACGCTCCAGCACGTCGCGGCCAAGGTTGTCGCTGCCAAGCGGATACGCCCACGGCCCGACCTGCGCCGCCCGCCCCTCGCCTGTGAACCAGCGCACCGGCGCCGGCGGCAGGTAGCGCTGGTTCTCGTGCACCGCGTTGTACGACGGCACACGGTCCTGCATGCGGGCGTACCCACGCGCGCCCTCGCCCCAGACCGCGGCGAGCGTATAGAGCGCCACGGTCAGCAGGCACAGGCGCGTGCCGGTGTTCCGCCAGAGGCGTTGCAGGATGGAAGGTTCGTTGGTCATGTTGGGAAGGGGTTAAGGCTGAACCTGAAAAGGAAATTAGGCTGAAGGCTGTTAGGCTGTTAGGTTTGGCAGCCACGACGTTACGAGATTCTGAAATGTCTCCATTGGGTGCGTGCGTCACCGCGTAACGCATTCATTTTCAACCTAACAGTCTAACAGCCTTCAGCCTAACAGCCTTTTCCTCAGATTCTTCTCGGCGTCCGGATCCCCAGCAGCCCCAGCCCCTCGCGCAGCACCACCGCCACCAGCGCGCAGAGGCGCGCGCGGCTCAGGCGCTGCGCCGGCGTCTCCGCCTTGAGCACGGACAGGCGCTGGTAGAAACTGCTGTAGGCCTGCGACAGATCGAACAGGTATTCCGCCAGGATGCTCGGCTTATAGGCCTCGGCCGCGCGCACCACCGCCACCGGAAATTGCAGGATCTGCAGCGCCAACTGGCGCTCCGCCGGATCGGCCAGCAGCAGTTCCGCCGCAGCGAAATCCTCGCCCGGAAACTGCGCGGCGTGCTTGTCGAGCAGGCTGCAGATGCGGGCGTGGGCGTATTGCAGGTACGGTCCCGAATTGCCGTCCAGCGCCAGCGCGCGGTCCCACGTGAAGACGATCATGGTGCGCGGATCGTGACTGAGGTCCGCGTACTTCACCGCGCCTATACCAATGGCCTTGGCCAGTTCGCGCTGCTCGGCCTCGGGCATCTCCGGACTCGATGCCTGGATGATCGCCCGCGCGCGGGATTCGGCCTCGTCCAGCAGCGCCTCGAGCTTGATCACGTTCCCCTGTCGCGTCGAGAACGTCCCCTCGGGCAGGCGCATCAGCCCGAACCAGACGTGGTCGAGGCGCGTGGCGACCCCCAGCTTGCGGCTGATCGTGAAGAACTGCTTGAAGTGGTCCTGCTGCCGTTCGTCCGTGACGTACACAATCCGCTCGGGACTGAATTCCGCCACGCGGCTCTGCACCGTGGCGAGATCGCTGGTGGCGTAGTTGAACCCGCCGTCTTTCTTGCGCACGATGCAGACGGGAAGCCCCTCGTCTTCCAGGAACACGACCGTCGCGCCGTCGCTCTCCTTCGCGAGGCCGGTCGCCTCCAGTTGCTTCACCACGCCGGGGAGCATGTCGTTGTAGTGGCTCTCGCCATGGAAGCGGTCGAATGCGACATCCAGGCGTTTGTAGATGCGGTTGAACTCCGCCATGCTGAGGTCGATGAAACGCTTCCAGAGCGCAAGGTTCTCGGGATCGCCCTGCTGCAGCTTCACCAGTTCCTGGCGGCAACCGTCGAGCCAGGCCGGATCGGCCTTGGACTGCTCGTAGCTCCTGACGTAGACCCGCTCCAATTCCTCCACCGGTTCCGTGGCCAGTTTTGCCTGATCGGCAAACGCGCGGAACCCCTTGATGATGATGCCGAACTGCGTTCCCCAGTCGCCGAGATGATTGTCCGCGATCACGCGGTAACCGAGCGCGCGGTACATGCGGTCGATGGCGTTGCCGATGATGGTCGAGCGGATGTGGCCGATGTGCATCGGCTTGGCGACGTTGGGGCTGGAGTAATCGACCACCACGGTCTTCCCTGCGCCCGGCTGTGGCAGGCCGTTGTGCGGCAGCGCCGCCTGTTCCGCCCCCCGCCCCGCCCCCCTGCCGAAGCGGCGGCCCCGGCGGTTACCAACATACCGACAACCCCGGTTGCTGCGGCACAAGACACTGCGGCAGCGGCGGGTTCCACATCTGCTCCGGCGGTGGGCGGGTCCAGCGGGCTTCCCGAAGCGCCCAAGGCCGCCACGCGCCCCGCGGATACCTCCGTCAATCTCAACACGGCGATCGTGAACGTTGGCGTAGACGGCATGATTGAACAAATCAGCGCCGACAATCTCGAAATCACCAGCGCCCTGCACTTCCTCTCGCTGCAATCCAAGCGGAACATCATCGCTTCCAAGGATGTCAAAGGCACGGTGTCGGTGAATCTTTACAATGTGACGCTGGCTGAGGCCCTCGATGCATTGCTCAAGCCCAACGGCTTTGACTACATCGAAAAAGGGAACTTCATCTACGTGTACACGAAGGAAGAGCTTAACAAAATCCGCGCGGCCGATCACAAGACTGTCAACAAGACTTTCCGGCTGCACTATCTCAATGCGACCGATGCCTCCGTGATGATCAAGCCTGTGCTTTCGAGCACGGCGATTGTCGCATTGACGGCGCCGTCGATCGCAGGCTTGCCGACAGGAATCGTCGACACGGGCAGCACGAATTATGCCACCGACGACGCGCTGGTCGTCAACGACTACCCGGAAAACCTCGCCGAAGTGGAAAGAACCATCAAGGAACTCGATATCCGGCCCAAGCAGGTGCTTATTGAATCGACGATCCTCAACACCACTCTCAGCGACAACAATGCGTTGGGCGTGGATATTGTCAGCCTTTCGGGCCTTGATTTCCCCAACCTCGTAAGCGTTCTGGGCCAAAGCACGAGCGGGTCAGGTGGTTCGGGCGGATCAAGCAGCTCAAGCGGCGTGACCAACCCAGGATCTCTCGCTGGCGGCATGATTGCCAACGGCAATACACAGGTCAACATGGGCACCAATTTCGCCAGCGCCGTGCCTCCGGGCGGCTTGTCGATCGGCTTTATGTCGAACCATGTCAGCATGCTGGTTCGCGCGCTTGAGACGGTGGCGAAT
>Ga0118677_10015100_pt1 | contig 10777 bp, 4 predicted proteins | sample AliMusrvi5mmetaG_FD_86154 | JGI IMG/M metagenome (GOLD analysis project Ga0118677, IMG submission 86154)
GCCGGGGCCCTGAGGGTGACCGCGGGTTCGGGAATATCCTCCTTGATGGTGACCGGGATGTCCTTGGTCTTGGTGCCATTGGCAAACACCGCCTTGAGTTGGAGGGTGGCTAAAGTGTCCTTGGTAACCCGCCCGGCAGGCAGGGTATAGGAAAGCCGGTCTACCGCGACGATGGTCTCCGCGCCATCCCGCTTGAGGATCCAATAAAGCTTCAACGCGCCACCCGCCTTGGCAAGCACCGTGGTGCTGGTTCCTTCCAACATGTTGATGGCGGCCTGGTTGACGGCGAAATCAGTTCCCGGCCGCACCAGTGGACCCGTTAGAGTTTGTTGGGGTCTCTGGTTTTCGTATTCCAATTTGACCCAGTCGGCGGAGCGCGTGACCTTGGAAACGCGCACCTCGTCGATGTCGCCGGCAAAGTTGTTGCCTCCGAGCTCCAGTTTGCATGGCGCATGGAGATCCAGGGACGATGCGGCACTGCTGCCGGCAAGGACGCCATTCACGTAGATCAGCGAAGCGCCAAGCTTGTAGGTGTGTTCCACATGATACCATTGCCGGATCTGAGCGGAATACTTGGCCGTAACGGTCGGACCATAGAAAGTGCTCATTTCAAACTCGTCCGGGTTTTTCGCCGTGATGGTCACCTGGCGCTGTTGCGCACCCTGTCCCCAGACCACGACGTTGCCAGTGAACCCATCCGGCTTGACCCAGACGGCGGTGGAGTTGGGCTCCGATTTGTTAGGATACGTGTTGATCACCTCGCCGCAGCCGAGCGTCTGGCCGGCGGCCACATGCAGGCCCCTGCCGATGACGCCCGCGCCGGTGGTGGTGCCCTTGTTGGTGAGCGACGCCGCGCCGGTTTCATCCTTGAGCGCCTCGTCAAGATGCAGAACGCTCAGGAAACCGTTGTCGGCGTTGAACACCGCGCTACCGTTCGATTCGGCGCTTGCATCGGCCTTGCCCCAGAACATCTTGATTTCCTGGCGTTCGTTGCCCTTGATGGCCGGGATGCGCACCCAGATGCTGGCCGTGCCGCCGGCCGGGTCCCATTCCTCGATCTGATAGGCCAGCGCCTTGCCCGCTGCCGCAAACCGCAGATCCTCGCCTTTGGCCTTGGCTTGGCTGAAATCAAAGAAGTCCTTGGTGAGCCGCACCAAGACCGAAAAGTCGATTTCCGTGGCCGTAGCTGGCAGGTTCGCCCCGTCCGGAGTGGTGAGCAGGTAGATCGAGCCCGATTGCCGCCAGCCCGGATATTGCGCCGGGACCGTTTGAGCAAATGCCAAGAGCGGGAGGGTGCTTAGTGCCAGTCTCGAGAATGACATCAGGCGGATTCGGCGACGTTCAAGGGCATTGCTTGCGCGGAAGATGCACCCGGCAAGATGCCGGGCACTGCCGGCGAGACGCCGGCGCTCCCCATTTTTAAGACAGGCTCTTGGCGTCAGTTGCTTGGTCAGTGTCATGGTGTTATCTTGTCTTGATCTTCAATTGATGTTTCCGGCAGAATCCGTCGAGCATCATGGTGATGACGGTGCAGGTCATGCCGAGGTATTCCACGCCTAACTTCTGCCCGGACACCGAATCGTACCGCTCGCTGATGCCGTTCTTGATCGCGTTGGCGACCGTCTTGTCAGCGATTTCGGCGGCGAGTTCCTTGTGGCCGTATGCGGCCAGGCCGCTGGCAATCTGATAGTTGGTAGCCGGCCAGACGTCGCCGCGCCAGAAGGCACCGGACACCCAGCGTTTGTCGGTGCGATCCACGGTGGGCACGGGCAGCGGGGTGCTCCAGCCCGGGGTTTGCAGGGTGGAGGCCATGCGTTTGGCCATGGCGGCGGTGGGCACGCCGGCGGTGAGCGGGATCCAACTGCCGATGGTGCCGCCGGGGACCTTATCCATGGTGTCGCGATTCACGGTGACAAACAACCCCGACTCTTCATCCCACATGTGTTTGCGCATCGCCTCGACCGCCTTGTCGATTCTGGCCTTGCGGCGGGCGGCCATTTCCTTGTCATCCATGATGAGTGCCAGGCGCATCAGGCTTTGCTCGCCAACAATCAGATAGGCCGTGTTGCCCGGCACGCAGAGATCACCGTACCACGCGCCCTCCTTGTCGCCTTTGCGGGTCGGGTGGGTGGTCAGTTTCAGTCCATCCATGTTGCATTCGACGTCAAACGTCTCAAACCGTGCGTGCTGGACCACGCCACTGTAGGATCCCACCGCGACGAGTCCGCAGTTGGTCACGTCGCGCTCGCGCCAATACCACTCGTGGAACTGTTCCAAGGGCTGCAAACACTGCTTGACCAGCTCCTTGTCGTGGTTGCGCTGATAGACCCGCTCGACGCCCCAGGCCAAAATCGCGATCTGTGAGTAGGCCGGGAATTTGACCCAATCCTTGTTGTCGGGTATGATCATGCAGGGGATCATGTCATGGGCATAGTCGGGCATCTCCTTGTTCCAGCGCACTTGGAAGTCCCAGTAGTTCTGGAACACGTCGCGGATGACCTGTTCCTTGCCCGGCAAGAGGCTCAGCAGATCGACCACAAACATCGTGTCCCAGATCCATTGGCCGCAATAGCCGCCGCCCGGTCCGATCCAATTGTGCAGCAAGGGAGCTTCCGCCGGAAAGATCTTGCCGAGGATGCACTTCTGATAGATCTCGTCCGCCAGCTTCAGCACCGCCGGATCCGGCGACTCGAACAAGCCGCCGGGAAGCCCTCCGGTGTCCGCCGCCCGCGCGGGCAGCACGCACGCGGCCAGGCCGGCCGCGGCGGATGTTGTTATAAAATCGCGGCGTGTCAAATTTGTCGTGTGTCGAGTCATCATATTTTTCTCTCTTATCTTTCAAAATGATACGAACCAGAACCGATTTCATACATCGCCGCGCCATCCGCCATACGCAGGAATTTCACGCCCTGCGCCTGGCCGGCCGGTTTTCCGCCCTCTGTGACCGACGCGGCCTCCGTGGCAGGCACCGACACGGTCGCCGTGGTGTTTATAGGAACCGTGACGTCCATCGTCAGCTTGTCTGCCTCCAACTTCCAGGCGCTGCTGATCTTGCCGTGAACGGAATCATAACTTCCCCGCGCCCAGGTCAACGAGCCTCCGGGCTGAGGTTTGATCAAGAAGTGCTTGTACCCAGGCTGCCCGGGATCAGGATTGATGCCCAATACCACCCGGTACATCCACTCGCAGACCGCGCCGAACATGTAGTGATTCAACGAATTGCCTTCCGGGGCCGCCGGACGTCCATCAACAACCGCATCCCAGCGTTCCCATGTGGTGGTTGCCCCCTGCCCTATCTGGTAACCCCACGACGGGAACCGTGTGCTCTCGACCAAGGAGTAAGCGGTTTCGCTGTAGCCCCAGCGAGTCAATTCCCGCAGGAGCAGCGGCGTGGCGTGCATCCCAGTGGAAAGCCTGTTGCCGTAGGTGGTGGTCACGAGTTCATTCATGCGCCGCGCCGCATCAGACCTCAGATTCTCCGGCAGCAGATCAAAATACAGAGCCAGCGCATAACCCGCCTGACTGTTCCCCTGTATTTCGCCAGTGGGTTTGACATAAGCTTGGTTGAAGGCTTTGCGGATGTCGTCGGCCATGGCCTGATAGGTCTTCGCGTCAGCAGCCTCGCCGACCCGGCCTGCGATATGGGCCGCCATCCGAATTGTGTTGAAGTAGAATGCGGTCGCGAATACCTCCGAAGGAACAGATCCGCCGGATGGATATCCCGGGAACTGGAGGGTGCTCCCGTTAAGCCAGTCGGAGAAACTGCCGTTGACGATGTTGAGCCTGAGATGATTGGTGTTGGCACCGCATATCAGAGTGACGAATTTTTTGATCGAAGCGTAATTCTCCCGTAGGGAGCGGGTATCGCCATAATTCTCATACATCCGCCAAGGCATGACAACACCCACATCGGCCCAGCCCGGAGCACCCGTCTCTGTTTCAAACGTGGGCGCGAAATTCTTATAGCCGCCTTGCGCCGACTGGGAATCAAGCAGATCCTGAATCCATTTGGAATAGAAGGCCGCCATGTTCATGTTAAAGATCGCGGTCTGTGCAAAGACCACTGTATCACCGGTCCAGCCCACGCGCTCAGGCCGTTGCGGACAACCGGTGGGCACACTCATGTTGTTGCCGCGCTGGCTCCAGAGCGTATTGCGCCAGATCTGATCCAACAACGGATTGGAACAGGCGAAGGTGCCGGTGATCGGCGAATCCGAATGGATCACGCGGCCTGTCAATTCCATATCCGCAGCATCCTGGATGCCCGTCACTTCAACATACCGGAAGCCGTGATAGGTGAAATGAGGCTCGACAACCCGATTGCGGGTGCCGTCCAAGATGACAACATCCCGTTGGCGTGCGCCCAGAAGATTGGCGACATAGAGGGTCCCGTCCGCGTTCAACAATTCGGCATGCCGCAAGGTGACCGTGGTGCCGGCGGGGCCGGCTAATCGTACCCGGCACCAGCCGACCATGTTCTGACCCATATCGACAATGAAGACGCCGGGTTTCGGTTGGGTTATTTTCACGGGCTTCAAGTCCATGACCACGCGGATTGGCTCGCTGTTTTGCGCAACCAGAAGCTCTTTACCCGATGGATACACCTTGGGCTTGTCCCAGTTGGCGGAGTCATAACCCATCCTGTTCCAACTGTCCTTAACCTTCCGCATGTCCAGGGTCTCGCCACCAAGGAGGTCTGAGGTACGGATGAAGCTGTCGCGCCACAGGCTCCAACTCTCATCGGAAACGATCGTGGTCAAGCTGCCATCCGTATGTTCGATGGCAAGCGTCAATAACAGGGTGCGCGCATCGCTGCCATTCGCAGGCCTGGCCGGCCACGTGAACAGCGGGGCATTGAACCAGCCATCGCCCAACAGGGCGCCAATGACATTTTCACCACCTCCGTTGATCTCCTTCGTCACATCAAAGGTCTGATACTGAACACGCTTACGATAATCCGTAAACCCGGGGGCGAGGATGTGATCGCCCACCCGTTTCCCGTTCAGATATAATTCGTATGCGCCATGCGCGGTCACATACACCATGGCCCGCTTCACCGTCCTGTTTACGGCAAAGGGTTTTCGCAACATCGGTGACGGAATGTTTTCCGGAGCATCGTCGCCTATCCATTTTGCGCCGCCCCAGGCCGCAGCATTCAAGAGTCCCATGGACCAATGGGCCGGCTGGCTCCAGGCCGTTGCATTGGCTATCGGATCATCGCCCGCAACCCATGCCCGCACTTTCCAGTGACACTGCCTCTCTGAATCCAGCGACTCGCCCGCATACTCTATCTGGATACTCTGGTCTGATGATACCTTTCCACTGTCCCACAAATCGCCACGGTCTGCGGCCAGGAGTTCCGGTGTGGATGCCACCAGGACCTGATAGGCTGTCTGCATCTGACCTCGGGGGAGTTCCAATTTTGGATTTTGGATTTTGGATTTTGGATTTGAGATTTCAGATATTGGATTGTCAATCACCCAGCTCAGCCGCGGATGGGCCACATCGATGCCGAGCGGGTTGTCAAGGTACTCGCAGCGCAGATTTGTCAGTTCCACGGCACCTCCCTGGCTGACCTGTGCAGACAGCCCAAACAGCAGCAGCGTGAACACGGTGACGAATCCGATATAGCGAATGCTTCCGTATTTCATCTGTTCGTTCGTGGTGGTGATGCGACGTCCATCGTTAATTGGTTTTTGGATGCGGGCGGGTTCGAGGGTGGGCATTTCGGGTTGATCGGTGGCGGTTTCGATGAACTGGATGGCTTCGTTGATATCGGCGATTTTTTTCAGGTTCACGGGGTGTCATCTTGTCTACATGACATATTGCGGGATCTTCATAAGTTCGCCGTCCCGCAGTGCTGACTGGTGGGCCACAATACCGGCCACGGTCATATTCAAAGCCTGAGCTACGTCCACCCATGGTTTGCGATCTCGCAGGATTGCATCCACAAAGTCGCTCATCAGGTATCCGTGCGATTCCCCGTGTCCGCCGCCGCTCACCCCGGGAGGGAGGGGAGGCTTGATGATGTTAACCGCCCCTTCACCGGACTTCTGACCATACACCCGTCCGCGCTCGCCGTTGGCAACCCCGATGTCCCAAGAGACCGCCATGCGTGACATGCCACCTTCACTGGTTCGGAACAGAGCGATCTCGGATCCAAACGGATTCCCATAGGCATTGTTCTCCGGTTGCAAGTGCGGCACGATGCTGGGCATTCCCATGCACGAAACCTCGATAAAACTGCCGCCGGTAACGCCAATATAGTAAGCGTTTGAATGCGTTGGATACCATTGCGGCGGCAGCCCCTTGCGCCAGCCATCGGCATCCACGTTTTTCGTTTTAGGATTGTACCCTCCCAGAGGGACTCCGAAATAGTGGAAATACTCGCCTTCGGAGTAAACGATCTTTCCGAGGAGTCCGGCAAGGTAGCGTTGGCGCCAGGCATATAGATCGTTGTGATAACACGAGGTTTCGAACATCATGTACTTCAGACCGCTCTTCTTCACCGCATCAAACAGCCTGTCCGCATCCTCAAGCGAACCGAACACAGCCGGCACTGCGGAAGCCACATGTTTGCCGTTCTGCAACGCCGCGATGGCCAACCGTGCGTGACTTGGCGCATCCGTGGCAATGAACACGGCCTCGACTTTATCGTCCTTGATCATTTCCTCACATGACGGATAGGTCTTTTTGCATCGACAGACCTTTGCCAACTCGGCACATCGATCCGGGTTCAGATCGGTGACCGCGACGACCTCGACGTTCGGATGGTCTTGAAAGTAGAACGCCGCTCCAAATTGGCACATGCCGTATCCCGCAATGCCAACCCGAACTTTCCGGTCGGAAAACGGCTGCCAGCCCTTTGCAGCGTTCATGTCGTTTTGAGGATTCTCAAATCCGGGGATGATCTTGCCGCTTCCATCTACCGGTGTTGCAGGCGGATTTTCGGCGTCCGCCGCCCGCGCGGGCAGCACGCATGCCGCCAGACCGGCCGCAGCGGATGATGTTAGAAAATCGCGGCGTGTCAGCCCTGTGCGTTGTCGAGCAATCATGTGATAGATGACTTTTCTTAGTTCCCGGATCTTTCAAAATGATCTTGGTTATTTGATGCGGGCGGGCCCGATGGTGGGCATATCGGGTTGATCGGTGGCGTTCTCGATGAACTTGATGGCTTCGTTGATATCGGCCACTTTTTTCAAGTTCACTGGGTGATCGGGCATTTCCCCGTGTTGAATCATCAGGCTGAACTCCTTCATGTCGGGGATGGTTCCGCGGGCGGCCTTGCCATAAGATTTCAACTGATTGAGGATGCTAGGGATTCTCGTTTCGCTGCCGTGGCCGTTGATGACTTTGAGCAGCTCGGCAAGCGCGCGGATCCCTTCCTGATAGTGATACTTCGACAAGGCGACCGTTCCGCCCAAGCGGATATCCTGGCCAAACATGGTATCGGCCGGGGCGATGTATTTGACGGCCGCCAGAATATCCGGTGCCAAAGCCTTAACGTCCTCCGCACTCAGCTTGCTCTCAAAATATCCTTTGAGGTGGCCGCGTGCCATGCCGTCGGCATTTCTGGAAGCAACCCCGACCGCCGCATAGCGCAACTTCGTGTCAACGGTCTGCAGCGAGTCGGTCAGGCCTGTGGTGAATAAAGCGGCCACTATCTGCCCGTGAGCGAACTGGATGGGGTCGGCCCAGTTGATCGGCTGGAGCGGCTCCTCGGTCTTGACGAACGTCGTCAGAATGTCGGGAAGTTGGGGGGCAGCAGCGTTGCCCACCTGCCTGATTGCCTGGGCCGCCTTGTAGCGCAACCAGCGGTCTTCATGCGAAAGCAGGCGAACATAGACAGGGAGTGCTTTGGCGCACTTGAGGTTGCCGAGCGTCTCGCAGGCACCCTGGGCAACATGCACATCCTTGCCTTCCGCCAGAGCAATGAGCTGGGGCACCATCGCCTTCGCACCTGGGCGATCGCGCAGCTCCTCGGCCGCTCGGAAGCGGACGACCGGCGACCAGTCGCCGAACGCTGCCACCAACTGCTGCTCGCTCATCTGCGTGCGGTCCAGGTCGAAGCGTCCGGAGACGATGGCGGCCGCGACCTCCGCCTTGCTCAGGCATTCCTCTTTCTTCAGCTCCTTGCCCGTGATGCAGATTTTGCGCAAAGGCGCGGCGTAGGTCAGAACATAGGTGGCGTTCGGGCTCAGACCGGAGTAGCTGCTCTTGCCGTAATAGGTGTTGTCCTCAGTCCGTCCCGGGCCGTGCTGTTCGCCGCCGTCGTAGGTGAAGGTTCCGTCGCAGCGCCGCACCAGATCCAGATGCCAGGCGGCCTCCTTGAAAAACGCCGCGCCTGCGGCGGGCCCGCCGACATGGGCACCGAGCCCGCCCCACAGGTAGCTGAACCCCTGCCCGGTGTGGCCGTACTCGCGGTTCTCGTAGGCGGCCGTGGACATCTTGGCGAAGTACCGCGCCTCGGCGGGCCGGTTACCTTGTAGCTTGAACATCAGTGCCGCCATCGCACTCTTGCCGTTGTTGTCATGCAGGGGGATCGGCTCGTGTTCGCCGTAGGGAATACAACCCTTGTCCACGAAGTACCCGAAGAACTTGGAAGCCCTGCCGATGGCGGCGTCCACTTCAGGATCATTCACGCCGCACTTCTTGCCCATGACGATCCCGAGGTTGGCGATCAGCCCGGCCTGGTTCACCGGCCCGTACGGGGGGATTGAGCCATGCAGTTTCCCTTCCGGGGTGCGCCACGAGCCGCCGTGGCCGAAGGTGCCGTACAAACTCTGCCCCCGGGCGAGGGTGACGGTGAAGGCCTTGATCCCGGGCAGGACCTCCTTGTCGCCGGTCGCCAAATAGTACTCGCTGAGAAAGACATCCTTGAAGCCCCAGCCCCAGGAATCGCAATGGTCGCCGTTGCCAAGCTCAAGATTCTTGGACGCCATGGCCCGGGCCAACTCCCGCACCCTGGGCAAATACTCGGGCTTGCCGGTGGCCAGCAGGGCCAGACCGTTGACCGCGCCGCACCAACTGTCATCCAGCGGCTCTTTCTCAAGCGCCTTGCACGCTTCGGCCAGGATCAGCCTCGATTTCGGGCAGTCATACGGCGCGGTGGCACTGTAGGAGCCTAAGACCCTCAGCTTGAGGCGGGCGGTTTCGGTCTTGCCGGCCCTGAAGCGAAGAAGCTTCAGCATGCCTCCGTTCTCGACCTTCTCGGCTTCCGTGATGGCCCGAGCGAAACTCTTGCGGGCGTCGTCGCTGAAGCGCGTGTCCCCCACGCCCAAGATCACATCGTTGACCTCCATGACGCCCGACGCGGGCGAGTTGTTGCCGACGTGGGTGACGAGGATCTGCCGGCTCGCGGCCGTGGTCCGGCCCTGAATGGCGTCCAGGCTGGTGGCCGGTTTCGAGTAGATCCAGCCGCGCAGCCCCGTGGCGCCCAGATTAAACGTCAGCGTACGATCCACCGTGTTGCTTTGTGTTAGATCCGGCGGGACCGGTGGCGTGGCTGCAAGGTGCCCGACAGGCATGAACGCGCCTGCCACTATCAGGATGGTGGATGCCAGGAAATGGCTGCGGGTGTGGGTATGCATGGGAAAAATTGTAAGCACTAAATATTAAGCATTAAATGATAAACGGAGAAAAATCAAATGAAGAAGGAACGCAGTCTAATTTGTTTAGAATTTATGATTTATAATTTATGATTTCGATCTGAGGTTCAGGGCACCGTGGTGATCACCTTCAGGCGGGCGAACTGCCTGGTGTTCGGCACACGGGGAAGTGTTAGAGTGACGGTTTCGTGGTTCGGGTCCAATCCGGCGCTCACCTTGACGGGGTTGGTATCGACATCATAACGATCCGGCCAGGTGACGAGATCGTTCCCGACTTCAATGAATACGGAGGTATAGGAGTTTTTCGAGGCGAGTGCGCGCTGGAAGGTGAAGATGAAATTGCCGCCGACGGAGGAAACGCCCGGTCCGGCCGGGTTGTATTTGTCAGGGCGGGTGCCAAGGACATATTCGATGCTGTTGCTGAGGCCATCGCCGTCGGGATCCGCGTCTGGTGCCACGTTGCCAGGGGAGGCGTAGTAGCCGGTGATCCATGACGTGAAGGGAACCGTCGCCAGAGGAATGACGCCGTTATCCACAATCTGGAAACCACAGAGCGCGCTCCAGGCACCGGGGATCGTCTCTTGAATCGTGATCTCCCCGCTGGCATTGGGAATGCAGTTGCTCAGCAATGCATAGTTCTTGCCGCTCACCCAGTCATTTATGGTTTGGGTTGTCGAGATCGTCGCGCTTTGCGACTCGTACTTAAACGTCACCGACGACTCCCAGGGATCGACCAGGACAATATTGTACGAGTGGGTGGCTGCGAGGCCGCTGAACGTGAGGATATCCACAAAACCACTCTGAATGGCGGGGTCATTCGCAAACATCGATCCCAGCACCAGACCGGCCGGCGCGCTGGCCAATTTGTTGCCGCCCAGATGGGAGCCCCAAGCCACGCCGGTGGCGCGGGGACGCAATACCGCCGAGACACTGATCCCGGAGGCGGTGCCATCGGATTTCATCAGGTTGCTCACGACAGCCGACCCATTCCCGCCATCGTTCCAGGTGGTGCCGGTGTAGGCCAAGGGCGCGGCTTGACTGGCGGTACCTGTTTGCTCCCCGCAGGCGGTCCCGTCCATTGAATTGTTATATGCCAGGTTGACCGTCACGGGGGATTCGGGCAATACGCTGACCGTCACATGATAGATCCGCGTGGAGCCATCCTGGGC
>Ga0118677_10015101_pt1 | contig 10776 bp, 9 predicted proteins | sample AliMusrvi5mmetaG_FD_86154 | JGI IMG/M metagenome (GOLD analysis project Ga0118677, IMG submission 86154)
TCTGTATACCATAAAGATGGTCTGGACGAACTTATTACTAAACTTGATAAACTTGGCGTAAAATTTTATTCAACCGGAGGGACAAAAGATTTCATTGAAGGGTTAAATGTAGCAGTAACAGCTGTTGAAGAGCTTACAACCTATCCGTCAATATTAGGCGGAAGGGTAAAAACGTTGCATCCAAAAGTTTTTGGAGGAATATTAGCCCGACGTGAGAACGAAGGTGATCTTGCCCAGCTTGCTCAATATGAAATACCTGAAATTGACCTGGTTATAGTTGATTTATATCCATTTGAGGCAACTGTAGCCGTAGGAGCCTCCGACGCTGAAATCATCGAAAAAATTGATATCGGTGGTATATCCCTGATTAGGGGAGCAGCCAAGAATTTTAATGATGTTGTAATTATCTCCAACCAGGGGCAATATGCGGCGCTGAGTGAACTTTTAGAATCTGCCAAGGGATTTACCTCCCTTGAAGAGCGAAGAAAATTCGCAATTGAAGCATTCGCTACTTCATCGCATTATGATTCTGCGATATACAACTATTTTGCAGGGGATTGGCCTTCTCAGTTTCGTCAGAGTTTCAATACTTCAAAACAATTACGCTACGGAGAAAATCCACATCAACAGGGTGTATTTTTTGGCAATTTTGATGAGCTGTTCAGCCAGCTTGCAGGGAAAGAGATTTCATATAATAATTTGCTTGATATAGATGCTGCAGTTAATCTGATTGATGAATTTTCAGAAACAACCTTTGCAATTCTCAAACATAACAATGCCTGTGGTTGTGCTTCGCGTGATACCGTATATGAATCCTATCTTGCCGCCTTAGCCGGTGACCCGGTTTCTGCCTATGGTGGCATTTTTGTCACGAATGGAACAATCGACAAGGCAACTGCCGAAGAGGTAGGAAAGATTTTTTTCGAGGTGATTATTGCACCTTCCTATGATGCTGATGCGTTAGAGTTATTAAAATCAAAGAAAAATCTAATTATTCTGATCCGGAAAGAGATTGTTTTGCCTTCCTTCCAATACCGCAGTGTGCTTAACGGGACCATCGTACAAAACCGGGATCTGAAGCGGGAAACCATAGCTGATTTGCAGCCTGTAACCCTTATTACACCCGACGCCGAAATAATTAATGATTTATTGTTTGCCAATCGTTTGGTTAAACAGTCAAAATCGAATACTATTGTACTGGCAAAGGAAAAACAGTTATTGGCAAGCGGAGTTGGACAGACTTCACGGGTTGATGCCTTAAGACAAGCTATCGAAAAAGCAAAATCTTTCGGGTTTGACCTAAATGGTGCAGTAATGGCATCCGATGCTTTCTTCCCATTTCCCGATTGTGTTGAAATTGCAAATAATGAAGGGATTAAATCAGTCATTCAACCAGGCGGATCGATCAGGGACAAGCTTTCAGTCGAATACTGTGACAACAATAATATGTCAATGGTTATTACAGGATTCAGACATTTCAAACATTAATCACTGTTATAAATTTAGTATTAAATAAGTTGATATGGGTTTATTTACATTTCTAACTCAGGAAATAGCTATCGACCTAGGTACAGCCAACACCATCATTATCCATAATGGAAAAGTTGTTGTTGATGAGCCTTCGGTAGTTACGATTGATATGAAAACTGACAAACTGGTTGCTATAGGAGAAAAAGCAAGGCAGATGCAGGGCAAGACGCATGCCAATCTGAAAACCATTCGTCCGTTACAGGACGGGGTTATTGCGGATTTCAATGCTGCGGAGCAGATGATACGCGGGATGATTAAAATGATCAATCCCAAGAAGCGGTGGTTCTCTCCTGCACTTAAAATGGTTATATGTATACCCTCCGGTTCAACAGAGGTTGAGATCAGAGCGGTTCGTGACTCATCGGAACATGCCGGCGGACGCGATGTTTATATGATTTATGAACCAATGGCTGCAGCTATTGGCATCGGTCTTGATGTTGAAGCGCCGGAAGGAAATATGGTCGTTGATATTGGTGGTGGAACTACCGAAATTGCCGTTATTTCGTTGGGAGGTATCGTTACAAATAAGTCGATCCGAATTGCTGGCGATGACCTTACTGCCGACATTCTGGAGTATATGAGGCACCAGCACAACATAAAGATCGGAGAGCGAACCGCAGAAGATATTAAGATTAATGTTGGGGCCGCCCTTTCTGAGCTTGATGATCCACCAGCAGACTATATTGTCCGTGGTCCGAATCAGATGACTGCCCTTCCAATAGAGGTTCCGGTTTCTTATCAGGAGATTGCGCATAGTCTGGATAAATCGATTTCCAAGATTGAAACGGCGATTATTAGTGCTCTTGAGCAGACTCCTCCGGAACTGTATTCCGATATTGTTACCAGAGGGATTTGGCTGGCAGGTGGCGGAGCATTACTACGCGGATTGGATAAACGACTGTATGACAAGATCAATATACCATTTCATATCGCAGATGATCCATTGCGTGCAGTAGCCCGTGGAACCGGTGTTGCGCTAAAGAACGTTGATAAATTCGCATTTTTACTTCGGTAATACAGCAAACAGGAAGGACATAATCATCTCCCAATTTGCCTATGAAGAATTTATTTAAGCTGATCTACAGGTATCATGTTGTATTTCTGTTTATACTTTTGGAAACCCTTTCGTTATCAATGGTGGTGACCTATAACAGTTATCAGCGTGCTACTTTTTTTGATTCGAGCAATTTTCTGAGTGGTACAATATTTGAAAAATTTTCATCCTACCTTCAGGTATTTGAATTTAAACAGGTAAATCTTAAAATGGCAGAGGAAAATGCCGTTTTAAGATCTGCTTTACATCAAATGCTTTTAAAATCTAATCGCGGAACCTATAACTCCTCCGATTCAATTTACCTCCCAAGAATAGCAAAAGACTCTTCAATGAAGGCTGTTTACCGGTTTACTACAGCCCGGGTAATCAACAATTCGGTAAACCAGCAACATAATTTTATCACGCTCAATAAGGGTAGGCATGATGGAGTAAAACCAGATATGGGCGTAATTGCCAATGGTCAGGTGGTTGGGTTGGTGACAAATGTTTCAGAAAATTTCAGTACTGTGATTTCCCTTTTGAACAGTAAATGGAAAATAAGTGCCAAAATCAAAAGAAACAACTATTTTGGCTCTCTCTCCTGGGATGGAAAAGATTACCGAAGAGTTCAGCTTAATGAGATGCCATATCATGTGCCTGTACAAAATGGGGACACCGTTGTGACAACAGGATACTCTTCAAGTTTTCCTGAAGGGCTTATTATTGGGACAATCTCCGATTTTTCAATTGGCACCGGAAGTAATTTCTACAAAATTGAGGTTATGCTTGGAGCCGATTTTAAAAACCTTGTCATTGTCGGACTTGTTGAAAATAAACAGATCAATGAAATAAAACAATTGGAATCGCTGAATAAGTATGGGAATTAATACGTTCAAATATTTGCTCATCTTTGTAGTTTCTGTTTTATTACAGGTGCTGATATTCAACAATCTATTGATTGCCAAAATAATAGCGCCATTTTTCTATATTCTGTTTATCGTCCTACTCCCTTTTGATACTCCTCGTTCTCTGCTGTTATTCCTGTCATTAGCCTTAGGATTTACGGTTGATATTTTCACTAATACACCAGGGGTACACGCTTCGGCCTCTCTACTTGTAGGATTTATAAGACCCGGAATTCTTGGAATATTAACCTCAAGAGAGACTCTTGATTCCATTACCGCTCCACGTGTAAAGAACATGGGATTCCAATGGTTTGCAACTTATGTTACTTTTATTGTAATTATCCATCACCTTTTTCTTTTTTTTGTAGAGGCTTTTACCTTCGACGATTTCTTCATTACCTTGCTTCGGGTAATTCTCAGTTCAATATTATCGATTATCTTAATCGTATTGAGCCAATTTCTAATTTTCCGGAATTAACCGGTTAACTCATTCTAAAAGTGGACGTCTTTAGTAAACGCAAATATTTGGTTATTGGGTTATTCTCGCTTACTGCCCTGATAATCGTGGTTCGTTTATTTTATATCCAGGTTATTGATTCCTCGTATAAGATCTCTGCTGCTACCAATGTTTTGCGCCGTGAAATCAATTACCCGGCAAGAGGTGTAATTTATGACAGAAACGGCAAACTAATGGTATTTAATCAGGCTGCCTATGACGTTTTGATTACACCAAGAGAGGTAAAAGCATTTGATACCCTCGCATTTTGCAGTATTGTTGGAGTTGCCAAAGAAGAACTTATAAATGAGATAATTAAGGCAAAGAATTTCTCCCGTTATAAACCTTCTCCGATTATAAAACAACTCTCCTCACAAACCTATGCCGTACTTCAGGAGCAGTTATTTAAATATCCCGGCTTTTATATTCAGGCACGTACTTTAAGACAATATCCTGCCAAAATTGCAGCTCATGTGCTGGGTTATGTGGGTGAGGTGGACCAAAAAGCGATCGATGCAAACAAGTATTATGAAAATGGCGATTATATCGGAAGGAGTGGAATTGAACGCGCCTATGAAAATGAGCTCCGGGGGGTCAAGGGAATCTCCTATAAAATGGTTGATGTTCACCAGATGATCAAAGGGTCATTTGAGCAGGGGCGACTTGATACTGCGGCAGTAATAGGCAAAAACCTTATTTCGACCCTTAATGCAGATCTTCAGGGTTACGGAGAGCAATTATTAAGTGGAAAGGTTGGAAGCATCGTAGCCATTGAACCCTCCACTGGAGAGATACTGGTATTGGCCAGCTCGCCAACTTTTGATCCGGGGTTATTTGTTGGACGCGAACGGGGAAGAAACTATGCCAAACTGTTAAATGACCCCAATAAGCCGATGCTTAACCGGGCAATCACCTCTTCGTATCCTCCGGGTTCTACATTTAAAATTGCAAATGCCCTGATCGGCCTTAAAGATGGCGTATTGCAAACCGTTCGGTATTCATGTAACGGACCTGCCTCCACTCCCATAGTATGTACACATAATCATGAAACACCACTTGGGTTAATCTCTGCAATCCGGGAATCGTGCAATTCATTTTTCTGGCAGGCATTCAGATCCGAAATCAACCACTATTCAACCCCTACCGAAGGGTTGGAGGCTTTCCGAAATTCCTTGCTTGAAATGGGAATCGGAAGGAAGATCGGTGGGGATCTCTACGCTGAAAACTCAGGTAATGCCCCTTCAGTTTCGTACTATGATAAAATTTACGGCCAGGGGGGGTGGAATTCAATGACTATCAGATCACTGTCAATCGGACAAGGGGAATTGCTTGTGACGCCACTGCAGCTTTCCAATATGGTATCCCTAATCGCAAACCGGGGCTATTACATTGCACCTCACCTGGTAAGAAGTATTCAGGAATACGATGGTACTCAGGATACACTTCACTACGACAAACATACAATTGACGCAGGCCGCGATAATTACGAAATGATCGTAGAGGGCATGGAGCAGGTCGTAGAATCCGGAACAGCCAGAGTATCGGCTAAGATTGACAGCCTGATTATTTGCGGAAAAACAGGCACAATTCAAAATCCACACGGAGAGGCCCATTCTGCCTTTGTGGCCTTTGCACCTAAAATAAATCCTAAAATAGCTATTGCAGTATATATCGAAAATGGTGTATGGGGTGCCCGGTATGCCGCCCCAATTGCGAGTTTGATTATCGAAAAATACCTCAAGGGAAGAATTGCTTCGAGAAGACAGCATTTCGAAGATGCAATGATTAATTCAAATTTGATATCCACAATGAAACTGGAGGGAGGAGATTGAAAACGAGTAATAACATATGGTTTAATCTTGACTGGACAACCGTTCTGCTCTACCTGCTACTTGTATTCCTGGGTTGGATAAATATTTATGCTGCAGTCTATAGCGATGATCATCAAAGCATTATGGACATGGGGCAAAAATATGGGAAACAACTGATCTGGATTATTGCAGGAATTGTCCTGGCCATTATGGTTCTTTCTGTTGACAGTAAGTTTTATGCCGCTTTTGCCTATCATATTTACGCCATTACGATCCTTCTGCTCATAGCTGTTCTATTTCTTGGGAAAGAAGTAAACGGTGCAAGGGCATGGTTTGAATTTGGAAACATCGCACTCCAACCGGCAGAACTGGGTAAATTTGCGACAAATCTTGCACTGGCAAAATGTATTAGTCAATTTGACTTTAAAATACAAAAGATGAGGTCATACATTATCCTGATCTTATTAATCTTACTACCCTCTGTGCTCATTATTATGCAGAATGATACCGGATCAGCATTGGTATTTGCAGTATTTGTATTTGTATTCTATAGAGAGGGGTTGAATGGAATGGTCCTCTTTTGGGGGTTCGCAGCTGCAGCACTCTTCATCCTTTCATTGCTGCTGGATCAGTTTAAATTGTTATTTTTTCTTCTCACTATCTCGGTTGCGGCTTACGGTGTACTCCGGCAAAATATTAAAGAGCCTCTTATTGGATTTCTGGCTATCATTGGTGCTCTTGGATTAATTTGGTTGATTAACAGTATTTTTAGCCTTGATGGTACCCCTCTCGAGTTGTTAACAATAACAAGTATGTTAATTGCCATTCTTGTTATTATTTACGGAATTATCCGCCGAATCGGCGAAGTTTGGCGGATTTTATTATTCTTTATTTTTGCAATTGGCATCTCCATGTCTGTCAACTATTTCTATAAGAATGTGATGGCACCCCACCAGCGTGATCGGATCGATCAGGTACTGGGGATTAAAATAGATAAGTTAGGCAAGGGGTATAATGTTAATCAATCCAAAATTGCCATTGGTTCGGGTGGAATAATAGGAAAGGGATTCTTAAAAGGGACGCAGACCAAGTACAACTTCGTCCCGGAGCAGAGCACCGACTTTATCTTCTGCACCGTTGGGGAGGAATGGGGATTTATCGGGGCAACAGCTGTTCTGGGACTATTTTTATTACTGTTAACCCGGTTAATAAACATTGCAGAACGACAGCGATCGCAATTCAGCAGGGTTTACGGATACGGTGTCGCATGTATCCTGTTTTTCCATATTGCCATAAACATCTCTATGACCATCGGACTTGCCCCTGTGATTGGAATTCCCCTCCCATTTTTTAGTTATGGAGGGTCGTCGCTTTGGTCATTTACAATTCTTTTGTTTATCTTCCTGCGTCTGGATGCCAGCAGGACAGAAAATATCAGGTAGGGATTCTCAGGTTGAATGCGCTAATGGGTGCCCCGATACCTGATCATCCTCTCCGTTTCACTGGTTCTGAAACCCACTCCCTCTCCTTTATCGGTCGCTCAATCTTAAACTCCCCTTTTTGCTCAATAAAGTCGATAATTTGAGGAAAAAAGGTGTTGAAGGCATCATTGAAAAACAGATATTCCTCCTCCAGGATCTGAAGTGCAAATTCGGTCTCAGCCGGAAGTGAGGTGTGTCTGGCCATAATCCGGAGCGTTTTTTCAACCCCTTCAAATGATTCATACGATTGTAGTCGCTTATGTTGAATAAGGAACGGAACAAATAGTTTAACTGGCGATGGCAATTGAAAGAAATTGGCTAAAATCACGGCATGAAACCGTTTAGTAAATGCGGAGAGCTTTTCAAATGAATAGCTGCGCCAATTCACTGCAAGAAAGTGGTCAAGAAATATATCAATTACAATTCCTGCATACTTGCCAAATGCGGGTCGCAACTTTACAATGCACTCAATAATTACAGGATGTGAATCGGTAAATGAGTCGATATGACGATGAAGTACAATCCCTTTAGCAACATTATCCGGGTAATTTAGAAATTGCTGCCCTTTCACATAGTCTCCTATGAAATTTCCAAGGATTATCTCTTCCGACTCACCGGACAAATAGATATGCGACAGGTAGTTCAAATCAGGTTGATTAGTTGGATTTATAAGCTAAAGGTGATTGGAGTATTTATTAAGCCATCCGGCCTTTATAGTCGTTATAATCAAAAGTCCGAAGTAGTTTAAATCCATTATTTTCATTCCATATACCGATCGAAGGGTGATGCACCCCATTAAACATCGAACTTTTAACCATTGTATAGTGGATCATATCCTCAAATATAATCTGGTCACCAGGTTTCAGGTCCTCATCGAATGACCAGAAACCCATAAAATCACCCGCCAAACAGGAGTTCCCCCCCATTCTGTAAGTTGGTTTCCCGTCTACGGGCTCATGATACGCACCGCGAATTCTGGGCTTGTAGGGCATCTCCAGGCAGTCGGGCATGTGTGCCGTGAAGGAGACATTCAATATTGCAGTTTTAATCCCTTTATTTTCAACGATATCCACAATGTCTGCCAGTAAAAAACCTGTTTCCCAGGCAAAAGCACTTCCGGGTTCCAGAATAACCTCGATGTCATTCCATCTTTTCCGGAAGGCTTTTAACGTATTAACCAAATGGCTGGTATCATATCCTTTTCGGGTCACTAAATGTCCACCACCCATATTTACCCATTTAACGCTATTGAGGTATTTGCCAAACTTCGCTTCAAAAGCGGCGAGAGTTTTCTCAAGATCTGCAGCATTTGATTCGCACAGGGTATGAAAATGGAGACCTTCGACACCCTCCGGCAAAGCATCACCCAGCTGTTCTGCAAGAATCCCTAATCTTGTACCTGGGGCACAAGGGTTATAGAGAGCAGTCTCCACTTCTGAGAATTCAGGATTTACCCTTAGTCCAAGCGATATTTTACGTGAAAATTTGTTCACTATAGGTAAGAACCGGTTTAATTGAGTCAGCGAATTAAAAGATATGTGAGATGAATTCTTCATTACCTCGTTGAAATCTTTTTCCTGAAATGCTGCAGAATAGGTGTGAGCGAATGTATTCATCTCATCAGTTGCTAATCTTGCCTCATAGGCTCCACTTGCTGCAGCACCCTTAATATACTCCCGCACGATGGGAAAAGCTTTCCACATCGAGAACCCCTTGAAGGCAAGAATAATTCGAATACCGGCCTCCTCTTCTACTGAACGGATCAACTGAAGATTTTTACGCAGTAACTCTTCTTCAAGAATATAACAAGGAGAGGGTATTTTTGAATAATCAATTGGCATTTTGAACTGTTTAATATATAAGAAATTATCAATTAAAAATGTTTTCAGGGTATTAACATTCAGGTCTTTAATAATCAGAAATTCACTCTACCCTAACTCAGTTATCCTATAACTTATAAGTCTAATGCTTAAACACTGCTATGACTTACTTCAAAATAATAGCCTTAACGACTCTGCGTCCAATACGCATATTTATTGCCTGAATAATCTCGTTCCGCATCATAAATAGCTCATTTCTAACGATAGAAGAGCTCAGGTGAATATATAGCACCCCATCTTTGATAAAAATTGAAGTTGTTGCTCTCGAAATTTGTTTACCGATAATGGATTCCCACATATTAACCGCCTCAATTTCAGCTAATTTACCATCAATCTTCTCCTTTTTTAAGTAATCCTGGATTGCACTACCTAAAGATTGAAATTCACTTCTTTTCATATCGTTCTCTCGAATAATTACATGACCGAAATTTGCCCCTCAGAAACCATATATATCTTATAATCAGAACCTCCGACTTCTTTAATAATCCCATCAAGATGTTCACGGTTGGTATCTGTAATAAAGATCTGACCAAAATTATGGTCTGAAACCAACTTAACAATTTGTCCGACCCGAGAACTATCCAATTTGTCAAAAATATCGTCAAGCAATAAAATTGGCTTAAGTTTATTTACAGACTGGATAAAGTCGAATTGTGCGAATTTAAGTGATATCAGATAAGTTTTATTTTGCCCCTGCGATCCCAGTTTCTTTATTGGATTATCCCCTATTTTCAAATCCAGATCATCTTTATGAATTCCCGTAGTAGTATATTGAAGAGCAGAATCCTTTGAGACTGATTCCTGAAGTAATTTCCGATAATCCTGGTCTTTAAGTTGCGATTGATATTCAAGGTTTACATTCTCGTTTCCCTGACAGATAAAATCGTAATATTTTTGAAAAACAGGGAGTAACGCTTCAAGAAACTCTACCCTCTTCCGGTAGATTTTTTCACCCGTAAAGATTAGTTGCTCGTCCCAAACTTCGAGGCTATCTCTGTCGAACTGGTGATTCCCTGCAAAAAACTTAAGCAGGTTATTTCGCTGCAGTAAAGCCCTGTTATATTTCAAGAGGCAATCCAGGTATTGCCGGTCATATTGGGAGATCACACTGTCCATAAACCGGCGTCGTTCTTCGCTTCCTCCCTGAATTAGAATAGAATCTGACGGAGAAATCATTACCAACGGCACCAATCCAATGTGATCAGAGAGCCTTTCATACTCCTTTTTATTGCGACGGAATATCTTTTTATGGCCGGATTTGAACCCGCAGTAAATATCTTCTGGTTCTCCACTATTATCGTATTTCCCCTGAATGATAAAGAAATCCTCAGCATGACGGACATTCTGACTGTCAGGGAGATTAAAACAACTCTTACAGAACGAGAGGTAATAGAGGCAATCGAGCAGATTTGTCTTTCCTACTCCATTATTGCCAATAAAACAATTCAACTTGGGAGAGAATTGTAAATCAGCCTGAATGAGATTCTTATAATTAACAACTGCCAGATTTCGGATAAACATCGGTGCATTTTGATATTAGCTGTGACAAATTTAACCTTTTTATTTTGCGCTGCGAAAAAGGTGTTCAATTCGGGTTTAAAATCAGCTCTGAAAAACGGAATAAACCGTTGAATCATTGA
>Ga0118677_10015102_pt1 | contig 10774 bp, 9 predicted proteins | sample AliMusrvi5mmetaG_FD_86154 | JGI IMG/M metagenome (GOLD analysis project Ga0118677, IMG submission 86154)
CGTCAGCAACTGCTCGTGCGCCAGGAAGGTTCGCACCTCCGCCTCGCGGCGCGCCGTCGCCTGGATCTCCCCGGCGGCGCTCGAGACCCGGGTGGCGGCGGGGGCCGCGACGTCGCGCTGCTGCTGAAGGGCCTCGAACGCGACGGCCCGGGCCCACTCATCGCGGGCGAGGGCCCGCATCGCCTCGGGGGACTCCGGGACCAGCGCGACCTCGTGCAGGTACCACAGGTAGGCCTCGCGGCCGATCGCGGTGTCGGTCGGGGTACTCGCTTCGATCTCGCGCAGCCAGGTCTCGCGACGCACGTGCGTGTCTGTGCTGACCTGGGCATGTACGTTGGCATAGGTGCCGCGGCGAGCGTAGATGCGCTGCGCACCGGCATCATCGAGGGCAACGCCGCCCGGGTTCAGGCCCCGGGTTCAAGCCCCGGCTTCGGCACCCCGAGTTGCCACCGGCCACCCGCGAGCCGGGCGAGACCTTCAGGGAGAAGCCCCGGATGAGAGGCGGCTCTCCCGGCGTGAAGCCGAAGGTGACGTCGCGCAGCTCGAAGTCCCCCGAGAGCCGCACCCCCACCCCGGGGAGCACGAAGCGGTCCTCGCGGCCCTCCGCGAAGAGCGGGTCGGGCGGGTGCTCCGTCACCTCCTCGATCCCCCCGAGGTAGGCGCCGAGGCTCAGCACGCTCGCGCTCGAGGTGACGAACTGCCGCACCGGGGCGAGGAACGCGACGATGAGCACCTGGAACGCCGCGAGCGCGCCGATGGTCATGCTCCCCTCCATCACCCGGAGCGCGCCGAGCCCGAGGACGGCGGCCATGAGGAGGTCGGTGAGGAGGACGGGGACCTGCTCGAGGCCGAGCATCCAGAGCGAGTACCGCTGCCCGATGTTCTGCGCCCGGGCCTTGACGCCGGCGAGGTGCGTGAAGAACTCGTGCTCCCAGCCGGACGCCTTGACCTGCTCGACGTGCTGCAGCCCCTGGAGACCGACGGCCCAGACCTTCCGGTACTCGGCGATATAGCGCGTCAGGAGCTCCTTCCCCCGCGTCGCGCCCCCCTTCATCGCGGCGAGGTTGAGGAGGGCCGCGCCGACCGCCAGGAGTGTCAGTGCGACGTCGTACTGCAGCATGAGGAGGGCATAGAGGGCGATGCCGAGGATGCTGACCGCGGCGGACGTCGAGTCCTCGACGAGGATCCGGGAGACCGTCTCGATGTACTGGCCGCGCATCCCGACCTCGCCGCCGTGGAGCCGCGTGAAGAACGAGTAAGGGAGCCGCAGCGCCCGGGAGACGAACCGGGCGTTTCCCGCCACCGTGCTCCTCACGACCTGCCGGAGGTACGTGCGGCGCTGGAGGGTGGCGAGAACGCCGATGGCCAGGAGCGACGCCGCCATGGCGGCGAGCAGAGGCCGAAGCCAGTCCCTCCGGCCCGGGCCGAGGATGTCGTCGATGAAGATCTTCGTGAAGCCGGGCTGGGCGAGGGCCGGGACGATCAGGAGGACGCCCGCGAGGAGCGCGGCGCCGAGGGACGGGGAGAGCCCCCCGAGCCGCGCCAGGACCGAGGCGAGGGCCCCCCCCGTCTCCGCGGCCTCCCGGACGGGCGTGCCCGGGCGTGACGTCGCCATTCCCACGGCGTCACCTTCCGGCCGGAGGGCGGTCGATGCCGGCTCCCAGGAAGCGCCGCCTGAGCTCGGGGACGATCAGCTCGATGGGGGCCCGGCGGCGGGCGATGATCCGGACGACGCACTGCGCTCCAGACTTGACGGTCGTCGGCGGGCCCTTCCCGGAGGACCAGCGGTAGCCGGAGGGGGTGCCGGCGTCCTTCTTCAGCCCGATCCGGACCATGACCGGCGCGCCGTCCCGGGTCAGGACCTGCACGAGCTCCGAGTTGTCGAGCACCCTCATGAGGCCTTTCGGGGAGACGGGATACGGCGAGATGGAGAGCACCTCGCCGAGCATCACGCCGTACTCCTCGTCCCGAACGCTCTCGGGGATGACATGGGCCTGCATCCCGGCCCGAAGCGCCAGGCCCTGGAACGGCGCGACGTACGCGACCACCACCGGCTCGTTCTCCGCCCCGGATTCCCCGGAGGAGGTCATCTCCAGCGTCGCGATCGAGTCGCCCTGCTGCAGCATGGTCCCGGGGTTCCTGTGGAGCTCGACGACGACCCCGCCCTCGAGGCTCCGGACCTCGGAGTGGCTCCTCATGCGCTCCCGGAGCGAGACGACCCGCTCCTCGACGGGGACGACCTGCGTCGTCAACTCCACGAACCGCTGGTGCACCTCGTACGCGGTCTTCTGCGCGAGGACGTCCAGCCCGGCCAGGCTCTGCTCGTCCTGCAGCTTCTGGAGCTGCGCCCGGCGGAGCTCGTTGTGCTGCTTCTCGAGGTCCCACGTGCTCACGAGGCCCTGCCGGTGCAGGCTCTCGAGCGACGTCAGGATGGCCTCCGTCTCCTCCATGAAGAGGCCGCCGAGCCGGATCGACTCGCGCAGGGCCCGGCGCTGCTTCTCGAGGTGCTGCTCCGTCAGCACGTCGTTCTTCTTCTCGAAGAGCTCGACGAGGTGCCGCTCCTCGTTCAGCTTCTGGAGGAGGCTCTCGGCCTCCCGCAGCTCGGCCCGGAGCGTCGGCTGGTCGAGCCGCGCGACGACCGCCCCCTTCTGTACGGCCTGCCCCTCCTTCACGTCGAGCTCCAGCAGCTGTCCGGACGAGATCGCCACGATGGGGAAGAGCGTGCCGCTCCGGATCAGGAGCCCCTTGCCGGTGACCTGCGTCCCCACGCTCCCCGCGAAGGCCCAGGTCACGGCGCCGGCGAGGAGGAGACCGACGGTGAGGAGGGCCACCCAGGTCCCGGTCCCGACCACGTAGCGGACCTCGTCCAGCTCCGTCCCGGGCGCCGGGTCGGGAGCCGGCTGGATCGTGCGGCTCGACATCGGTATAGCTCAGGCGGCCCGGGCCGGCCGGGCGTCCCACGCCCCGGTCCGGCGGATGTAGAAGGAGTTCGGGAAGACCGGGGAGAGGCCCGGCAGGATCCCCTTCGGATGCGTCTTCAGGATCGGGAGGGCCTCGGCCAGGGCCCCGTGGTGCTCCTCGGCGAGCATGTTGGCGGAGAGGAGGACCTGCCAGCCGGGGTTGTCCGAGAGGAGGCTCTCGAGAAGGTACTGCTCCGTCCAGAGGACCCGCGCTTCGAGCACCCAGGAGCTCGGGTAGTCCCGCGGGGTGAAGATGTCGTGGAAGTGAACGACCACGCCGGGAGCGAGACGGGGCAGGAGCTCCTGGAAGATGAACAGGACGTCCCCCTGCGGCTTCACGACGTGGGAGGAGTCGACGAAGAGGAGGTCCCCCGCGCCGAGGGAGCCGGCGAGCGGGGCGGGGTCCATCCGCTCGATCGGCTCGCGGAGCACGCGCACCGGCAGCTCCTCGAGCCAGGGCTGCTCGAAGGGCTCGATGCAGACGTGGTCGCACGGGGCGCCGCCGCGCTCCAGGGCGCGCCGGATGACGAGCGTCGACATGCCGCACCCCACCTCGACGACACGTCGCGGCCGCAGGTGGCGAACCATGTGGTGGAGGAGTCCGGCGTCGACCGGCCCGAAGGTCCGGTTGCGATAGCCGTAGCGGAGCGGCTCCGGTTCCATCGGGATGTCGGACAGCTCGTCCGTCCCGGCGAAGGAGCGGAGGAGCTCGAGCTGGGCCCCGGTGCAGAGGTCGAGACCGGGGAGCGGGCGGGGATCCTCCAGCCTCCGGCGAAGGCCGGACTCCCGGACGTAAGGCTCGTAGTAGTGGTCGCGAACGGGGAGGAGCCCCATCCGGGCGAGCACCTCGCTCGTGCGCGGCAGGCGCATCAGCCCCTCGGACCTGACGTGGCGCAGCAACCACGCACAGGGCCTCACCAGGAGCGACAGGAGGTGATCGGACGGGAAAGCAACGGTCATTTCGGGTGGCACCTCGGTCGTTGGAAAAGAGCCCCTGTGCCCCGAGGCGTCGCCCCCCACGGTCCGGTTCGCCTGCGGGAAGATCCCGGGGCGCCCCTCCGCCCCCGCAGAAGAATACGGTTCCCGGGTTCCCGCGTGCAAGGAGAGCGGCGCGGCCCCCTCGAGACCATGAAACGGATCCCCCGGGACCCGTCCCCTACTTCCCCAGGATCGCGAAGACGCCTTCGATCCTGCCCATCGGCGCGGCGAGCTGGATTCCGGCGACCGAGCCCTTGATCTGCTCGTAGGTCTCCCTGGCGATCTTCACGCCCTCGGCGAATCCCTCCTCCTTCGTCGTCGTCCGCCTCATCCGGTCCAGGACCTCCGCCGGCACGCTCGCGCCGGGGACCTCGTTGTTCATGAACTCGGCGTTCCGGTACTACACGAGGGGCCAGATGCCCGCCACGATCGGCACCTTCACGTGCTCGATCCTGCGGAGGCACCGCTCCAGGATCCTCGGGTCGAACATCGGCTGCGTCACGATGTACTCCGCCCCCGCCTCGATCTTCCAGTCGAGCCGGCTCAGCTCCTCGTCCAGGTTGATCGCGCCCGGGTTCAGCCCGACGCCGATGCAGAAGCCGGTCGGGTCCCCGATCGGGTTGCCGGCCAGGTCGAGCCCGTGGTTCAGGCGCTTGATGATGTTGGTGAGGCCGACGGCGTCGACGTCGAAGACGGCCGTCGCGTCCGGGTAGTTGCCGAGCTTCGGCGGGTCGCCCGTCACCGCGATGAGGTTGCGGATCCCGAGCGCCCACGCGCCGAGGAGGTCGGACTGCATCCCGATGACGTTCCGGTCCCGGCAGGCGATGTGCAGCACCGGCTCGATGCCCACCTCCCGCTGGATCGTCGCGGCCATCGCGAGCGCCGACATCCGCGCCGAGGCCCTCGGTCCGTCGGGGATGTTGATGGCGTCGACCCCGAAGTGGAACAGCTTCCTGGCCTTCTCGATCTCCCTGGCGGGCGAGACTCCCCTGGGCGAGACCAGCTCGACGAGCGTGACGAATTCCTTCCGCCTGAGCCTGTTCGACAGGCGGGACTTCTCGCTCATCTCGTAGACCTTCACCGCCTCGGGAGCGGTCACCTGCAGGCTCGCGGCCGTCACGTCCAGCCGCCTCGCCGGCTGGAGCGCCTTCACGGCCCGCCGCATCCCCTTGATGTGCTCGGGGTTGGTCCCGCAGCACCCGCCGACGATGGAAGCGCCCGTCTGGACGAACCGCTTCGCGTACTCGGCGATGTACTCCGGCGACGTCATGTAGATGTTCCGGCCGCCGATGTTCTGGGGAAGGCCGGCGTTCGGCTGGACCGAGATCGGGAGCGCCGTCAGCGACTTGAGGTGCTCGAGGGCGTCGAGCATCGTCTTCGGGCCGACCGAGCAGTTCATCCCGACGGCGTCCGGCGCGAACGGCAGGATCTCCGACACGAAGCTCTCCAGGGAGGCCCCGCTCAGCAGGTTCCCGTCGTCGTTCATCGTCACCTGGGCGATGAACGGGAAGTCGGGAGCCAGCTCCTTCAGCGCCCGGACGGCCTGGACCAGCTCGGCCACGAGGGAGAACGTCTCGAAGATGACCAGGTCCGCCCCTCCGTCGATCAGGCCGCGGATCGGCTCCTTGAACGCGTCCTTCGCCTCGTCGTACGACAGCTTTCCCAGTGGTTCGATCTGGACTCCCAGCGGCCCGACCGAGCCCGCCACCAGGACCGAGTCGCCTCCGGCCTTCCTGGCGATCCGCGCCCCCGCGACGTTCACGTCGTACACGCGCGGCTCCAGTCCGTGGGCGGCGAGCTTGAAGCGATTGGCCCCGAACGTGTTCGTCTCGACGGCGTCGGCGCCCGCGTTCACGTAGTCCCGGTGGACCTCGCCGACGATGTCGGGGTTGACGAGGTTCAGCTCGTCGAAGCAGGTGTTGATGAAGATCCCCTTCTCGTACAGGTACGTGCCGACGCCGCCGTCGAATACGAGTATCTCTTTTCCCACGCGTTCCCTGAATGATTTCATCTCTTGGCCTCTGAAGCGTCGATCTACCCGGGGCTTCGTGGACCGATGGTAACCGGGCGTCCGCGATTCCAGTAGGCGGGGCGCAGCCTCGGGGGTCCCTCGGGCCGCAAACGGCGTTCCTGTACGATGGGCCGAGGCGACCCCACCCCCGATGAACGAACATGCGGCCCCGCTGACCTCCCTCGAGTCGACCGTCCGGCAGATCGCGGCAGCCCTCGACGAGGAGGGCCGGAAGTGGGCCTTCGTCGGGGCCCTCGCCATCTCCGCCCGGGCCGGGCTCCGGGCCTCGAGGGACGTCGAGATCGCCATTTCCGTCAGCGACGACCAGGATGCCAGGGGCCTCGTCTTCGACCTCCAGGCGGGAGGGTTTCAGGTCGCGGGCGCCATCGCGAAGGACGCGGCCGGGAGAACCGCCGCCGTCCGCCTCCGGTCGGTCGGCGAGACGCACCGGAAGGGCATCGTCGTCGACCTTCTCTTCGCGTCGTCGGGCGTCGAGGACGAGATCGCCTCGGCGGCCGAGAGGATCCCCGTCCTGCCCGGTCTCGTCGTCCCCGTCGCGCTGCCGGCGCACTTGATCGCGCTGAACGTGCTTTCCCGCGGCGACGTCAAGCACCCGCGGGAGGCCGAGGATCTCCGGAGCCTGCTGGCCCGGGCTTCCGCCGGGGACCTCGCCCTGGCCAGGGACCTCCTCCGCCTCGTGATCCGGCGAGGGTCCGACCGGGGGAAGGACCTGGAAAGGGAGCTGGACCGGGCCGTCACCGACTTCGGTCCCTGAAGAGCCCTCTCTCCGCCGGCGCCCCTCCTACCTGATCCACCCCGGCAAGCACCCCGCCTTCCGGCACGCCTCCGACAGACCTTCCAGCTCGGTGCGCGCGGCATCCACCTCCAGCTGGTACGGGGTGAGGATCGCGTTCCGGGAGCCGAGAGCGGAGGCCGAGACTCCGCCTCCCTGGAGATACACGACCGGGTTCGCGGCGCTGACCTTGTCGTAGTCGTCCTGAGCCTTCGCAAGCCGGGCGCGGGCCGCGGCGGCCCTCTCCTTCCACCCCTGCTCCTGGGCCGCCTGGGCCTTCATCAACGCCACGGTCTCGGCCGGGATGTCCGGCTTGGCGGCGCTCGCGGCCCCGTCTGCCGGTCGATCGACCGGGCGGACGCGGGGCGGAGGCGCTTCCGCCTGCTCCTTTTCGAAATAGCTGGCCGGGACGCTCGCGGGCTCCTCCTGGACGAGCGGGCTCTTCCTCGCTTCGGCCGGTGGCTTCGCGGTCTCGGCCGGGGCACCGTCCTTGCGCCCGGCCCGGTACGCTCCCCAGCCCACCAGCGCAACGGCGACGACGATCAGGAACGGGTGATCCCAGACGCTTCGCTCCCGCTCCCGCTCCCGGCCCCTTCCAGGAGGGCGGGAGACCGGCGCGGGTGGACGGGTCATCGTTCCCATGCTGTCCTCCTGCCAGGACTCCGGTCGAAGAGCACCGGCCGTTCTGGAGAAGCTTACTCCGCACCCGACTCCCCCCGGCCTTGTATTCCACGGCTCGCGGCCCCACATTACCTATGGCCACGGCAACCGGCACAGCCAAGCACCCAGGGCGCGACGGCGCACAAGGGCCAGACGGCACAGCCAGAAACAGACCGTGGCAAGGGACCGGGACTAGCCTCCCGGTCCTTCCGTTTCCGGGCGAACCCCGCCAGCCGCGGTCAATGACGGGGGAGAATCACGGCGATTCCGCCCAGCTCCTCCAGCACGGCCGCGAACCCCTCGGGGTCCGACAGCCGTTCCCGGAGCATCGCCAGGGCCAGTTCCCTGGGGTACTAGGGGCTCGTCCCGCGCGCCCGGGCGGGCGGTGCGAGCGTGAAGTAGAAGGTCGCGCCCTCGCCGATGGCCCCCTCGGCCCAGACGCGCCCCCCGTGTCTCTCGACGATCCTCTTCACGAGCGCCAGCCCGATGCCGGTGTGGCCCACCTGGGGCGGGCCGTCCAGCCTCTCGAAGACCCGGAAGAGCCTGTCCGCGTAGAGGCCGTCGAAGCCGATGCCGTTGTCCCGGACGAAGTAGGCGTCGCCGTCCGGCCCGGCGTCGAACCCGACCTCCACCGCCGGCTCGGGCCGTCCCGAGCTGAACTTGATCGCGTTGGACAGGAGATGCCTCAGGACCGTGGCGGACAGGCCGCGGTCCGCGTGCGCGGGCGGGAGGTTCCCGACCACGGTCTTGACGTGCTCCCGCCCGGGGGTCGACACGAGGTCGACGACGACCTCCTCCGCGAGCTGCTTCATGTCCAGGGGGACCCGTTTCAGGTCCCTGCTCCGCGCCCGGGTGAAGTCGAGCAATCCGTCCACGAGGGAGCCCATCAGGAGGCCGTTGTCGCCGATGGTCCGGAGGAACCTCGAGCCTTCCTCGTCGAGGCCCCCGGCGAGGTGCCGGGAGAGGAGGGCGGTGAAGCCGTTGATGGCGCGCAGGGGAGCCCTCAGGTCGTGAGAGACGGAGTAGGAGAAGGACTCCAGCTCCTGGTTGGCCTCCGTCAGCGCAGAGGTCCTCTCCGTCACCCGTTGCTCCAGGTCGGCGTTCAGCCTCAGGATCTCCTGCTCGGCCTTCACACGCTCCGTGATGTCCCGCGTGACGCCGAGGACCTCGACGATCCGCCCGTCGTCGTCGGTGATCAGCTTCGTGACGACCTCCGTCGGAACGATCGAACCGTCCCGGCGGGGCTGGTCGACCCGTGCGAGGTGGACCAGCGGGGGGTACCCCTTGGCCGCGACTGCCTCTGCCACGGTCGCTCGGCCTCGGAAGACCGTCTCGACCGAGACCTCCGCGAGGGCCGCCTTCACGGGCTCGGCCATCACCTCCTCGGGGGTGTATCCCCGCAGCTGCTCGACGGACGGGCTGACGTAGGTGAACCGTCCCGTGTTCGGGTCGAGGGCCCAGACGACGTCCACCATGTTCTCGGCGAGGAAACGGTAGCGGGCCTCGCTCGCCCGCAGCAGCTCCTCGGCCCTTTTCCTGTCCGTGACGTCGACGACGTGGGAGATGAAGTGGACCGGCCCGCCCTGGGCGTCCCGGACCAGCGAGCTGGAGACCCGCCCCCAGACGAGGCTGCCGTCCTTGTGAATGTAGGCCTTCTCGAACTCGGCACGGTCGACCTCTCCGGCCTCGGCCCTCCCGATGAAGGCCGGGCTCACCTCCAGGTAGTCGGGATGCGCGATGTCGTTCACGCTCGTCCCTTCGAGCTCCTCCTTGGAGTAGCCGAAGATCGCGGACATCTCCCGGTTCACCCGGACGAGACGTCCCCCGGTATCCACCATGCAGATGCCGAAGTTGGCGTTCTCGAAGGCGAGCCGGAAGGTCTCCTCGCTCGCACGAAGCGCCTCCTCTGCCCTCTTGCGGTCGGTGATGTCGGCACTGAGGACGAAGATCCCCTCGGGTACCGGCGACACGCTGAGGTCGTACCAGCGCGTGGCACCGTCGACGTGAGTGAGCTCGGCCTCGAAGCCCTCGTGGATCCGCTCCTCCATGCAGCGCCGGTAGCGGGCATGGACGGTGCTGCCATCGACGCCGCTGCCGAGCGCCAGCACGCTCTGGCCCAGCAGGCTCTCGCGCTCCCGCTGGAGCTGTCGGGCGGCCGCCTCGTTGACATAGAGGTAGGTCCAGTCGAAGCCGATGACCGCGCAGCCCTCGAGCAGGCCGTCCAGGAGCTGCGGGGAGATTCCGGAGGGCGAGCCGTCCCGGGCGTCGGCTGATTTCCACGGTTCGTCCCGCATGTCACCCCTCCTCGCGGTCTCTTCGCCTGGAGCGCATTCTATTCGGATCATCAGGCACTCGGGACGGGACCGACCTGGCGGGCCTGGCGAGGAGGGGGAAGCCGGGCCGCTCGGCGAGCGTGTCGGTCCCGTCCGGACCCCACTTCCAGGCGAAGCTGTGGTCGATCCACGCCCGATCGACCAGCGTCGGCGTGAGGTAGCGCATCCGCTTGCCGTCGACCGGAGAGAGGTACGCGTGGCCCACGACGAAGTCCGACACCAGGAGGGAGGTGCCCTGCTAGAACCAGCATGCCTAGCGGTGCCGGAGCCGGGACTTGAACACGGATTTTCGCTGGGTTCCTTCCGAATCCCAGATTTTTCAGTCTCGCCTGTCAGGTCGCATGTGGAATGAAATAGCTTGGCTCTCGGCGATGGTGCGCAACGGCCGCGATCCGGATCCGATCTGGCTCGATCGCATAGAAGAGCGTGTCGAACGGCTTTCTCAGCGTCTTTCGCCTGAGATTGCCGATCGAGATGGGGGCCGCCTCGGGAAATCGTTCGATAAAGGCGACGGCGCGAGTCACCTCGGCGTGAAACGCCTCGGCGATGTCCTTTGCCTCATCAGCGTAGTGCTTTCGGATGACGCGAAACTCGCCCTCCGCCGGCCGTGCGAAATAGGCCTTACGAGCGGGAGGCGTCACGGAAGACTTCTTCGGCCGGTCTTTCCGTCATCCGTCCGGCCCGCACTTCTGCGAGACGCCGTTCGGATTCGGTGGCCCACTTCGCTTCCCAATCAGACTCCCGCAACTCGTCCAGCCTCCTCAGTCGGCGCCCGGCCAGTTCGGCACGCTGCTTCTCAGGGAGCGAAAGGGCTGCGGCGACCAAGTCTTCCATCGTCACGGCTGGAATTCTAGTTCTTCTCCGCACGATCTCAAGCCTGGCCGTTTCCCTCGAGTGACCCGGTGACAGCCCATCAGGGGACTGGTGCCGGAGCCGGGGGTCGAACCCGGACATCCCTTGCGGGGCTGGGGATTTTGGGACTGCGTGTAGAGCCCAGCAGGGGGCTGGTGCCGGAGGAGGGATTTGAACCCTCACACCC
>Ga0118677_10015105_pt1 | contig 10773 bp, 5 predicted proteins | sample AliMusrvi5mmetaG_FD_86154 | JGI IMG/M metagenome (GOLD analysis project Ga0118677, IMG submission 86154)
GTCCTGCACGGGATATCATACTCTGAGGATCGCACCAGAACTCTTTCGTTCTCCCCGCCCCATACCATCATCAATCACGCAATTTTCGCCCGTAAGAACACCCTCCCGGTAAGCAGTATCGAAGAGCTTCGCGGCAAGGAGATCGTTGTATTCCAGGACGGGATCATGCACGACTATCTGAAATCACTTGGATTTACGACAAACCTGGTTATGACCGAAACGCCGGCCGACGCGCTGCGGCTGCTGGCCTCGGGGAAGCATGACTACGCCGTGCTGGCCATGCTGCCCGGCATGTACATCATCCGTGAGCACAAGCTCTCCAACCTGATACCGGTTGCCAAAAGCATCTCGACCCAAAAGTACTGTTATGCGGTGAAAAAGGGAAATGAAGAGCTTTTGGCCCGTTTCAACGAGGGGTTGGCTATTCTGAAGAAAACAGGCCAGTACCAGGAGATTTACGACCGCTGGCTCGGGGTCCTCGGACCTCCCAAAGTCGCCTGGGAAAAAGTGGTCTGGTATGGAGCTATGGTGCTGGGTCCTCTGCTTCTGATCCTGTCCGGCACGGTGGTCTGGTCACGTACGCTCCAGAAGCGGGTTGCCCAGCGCACGGAAGAACTGGCACTGGAAGTAGCCGAGCGGAAACGCGCCCTGGAAGTGTTGAAGCTCCATCAGGACAAGCTGATCCAGGCCGACAAGATGGCCTCTCTGGGCATTCTTGTGGCGGGTGTAGCCCATGAGATCAACAACCCTAACGGACTGATCCTGCTCAATATTCCAATCCTGAAGGAAGTATATCAGGATACCGAGGAAGTTCTTGACGTCCGCTACCGGAGTAAGGGTGATTTTACGCTGGGTGGACTTCCGTACTCACGTATGCGTGACGAGGTTCCGCACTTGCTGGATGAGATGCAGGAGGGGGCCAATCGTATCAAGCGAATTGTGGAGGAGTTAAAGGACTTTGCCCGCCAGGACATCTCCGCAGCGACTGAAGCCGTCGATTTTAACGTCATAGTGCAGGCAGCCGTTCGTCTGGTGGATTCCTCTCTACGCACTTCGACCAATCGCTTTGAGACACGGTATTCTCCCAATCTGCCACCCATTCTTGGCAATGCCCAAAGGATTGAACAGGTTGTCGTCAATCTGATTTTGAATGCGTGTCAAGCGCTTCCGGGCGTGGAGCGCGGCATCTACCTGACCACCTTCCACGATCAGGCCGCGGGAGCTGTTGTGCTCAAGCTGGTTGATGAAGGACTCGGCATCGCTCCGGAGCATATACCTCACCTGACTGATCCATTTTTTACCACCAGGCGGGAGAGCGGCGGTACCGGACTCGGCCTGTCTGTTTCGGCCACCATCGTTAAAGAGCACGACGGATCGCTGACATTCGAATCCACCCCCGGCAGCGGGACAACCGTGATCCTGGCCTTCCCGGGGACTACGAGGAACTAAGTCATGAATTCATCTCTCTATCCACATTTCGGGGTTCTCCTTGTTGATGACGAACCGGCATGGCTCCGCTCTCTGCGTCTTACTCTGGAGCGTTCTGCCGGAATCACCAACATCATTTCCTGCCAGGACAGTCACGAGGTTATGGAACTGCTGGAGCGCCACGAAATTGGACTTGTTCTGCTTGATCTAACTATGCCGCACCTGAGCGGTGACCAGCTGATCGGGCTGATCGCCGAGCGTCATCCGGAAATAGCGGTCATCGTCATCAGTGGCATGAACCAGATCGAGAGCGCGGTGAACTGCATCAAGCAGGGGGCCTTCGATTATTTTGTCAAGACGGTCGAGGAGGATCGGCTCGTCAGCGGTGTCTTGCGAGCGATACGAATGCTGGAGCTGGAGAGGCAAAATCGTGAGATGTCCAGCCGAATGCTGTCCGGAGAGTTGAAGCACCCCACGGCCTTTACCGGAATTGTCACAACTGATCGTGTCATGCACGCGATTTTTTCCTATATTGAAGCGGTTGCTCTCAGTACGGAACCGCTGCTGATTCTGGGAGAAAGCGGTGTCGGTAAGGAGCTGATCGCCAAGGCGGCTCACACCCTCAGCGGTTGCAGCGGCCAGCTGGTGTCGGTGAATGTGGCGGGGCTTGATGATGCGGTCTTTGCCGACACTCTTTTCGGACACATGCGAGGGGCCTTCACCGGAGCCGATCAGCCACGTCGTGGGATGATTGAGGAGGCTGCCGAAGGCACGCTGTTTCTCGATGAAATCGGCGACCTGAGCATCGCTTCCCAGGTCAAACTGTTGCGGCTGCTTCAGGAGGGGGAGTACTTTCCGCTTGGGAGTGATCGGCCCAAACGCCTTAAAGCCAGGGTGGTTGTGGCCACTCACCAGAATCTTTCGCTCAAGCAGGAGAGCGGTTCATTCCGGCGCGATCTGTATTACCGGCTCTGTACGCATATGGTCCATGTCCCGCCTCTGCGAGAGCGTAAAGGTGATCTGGCGCCGCTTCTTGATCATTTTCTGGAGGAGGCCTCCCGTTCCCTCGGCAAAAAGAAGCCGACGCCACCGCGAGAGTTGTTGCAACTGCTGGCGACCTATAGTTTTCCCGGCAACGTCCGCGAATTAAAGGCGCTGATATACAACGCCGTCAGCGTCCACCGTGATCGCGTACTTTCTATGGACACCTTCCTGAAGACAGTCCTCCGTCCTGGGTCGAAGAGAAATCAGCTTGCTGATACTCCACCCGAAAAGAATCTTTTCGCCGGCCTGGAGCGGCTGCCGACATTTGGTGAAGCGGCCGAACTGCTGGTAGAAGAGGCCATGTCCCGTGCCAACGGCAACCAGACCATCGCCGCCCGCCTCCTGGGAATATCCCAACCGGCCCTCAGCAAACGCCTCAAACTTCGGGGTATCGTTTAATCTTGACCAGAATCTTGTTCTACATTTTGACATCCGTTTCCCCTCCTTCAAAGGGCCATAACCTCTGTTATATGCTATAACCCTGGTTATGATAGTTCAACACTGCAAATGTACTACTAAATTTCTGTTTTAAACTCACGCGCAACTCTCCCAGGTTATACCTCTTGTCATAGCCAAACCATTGGTCTCAGGCTATTTGCCCAGCAATTACAGATATTTAAAGTTGTATACGCCGCTGGCATTCCAATTGCTAATATACCGTTATAGATACCGCTCAAAACAGTCTGTAGTTGGAAAAGGAGCCACGCCATGATCGGGAAAAAGTTTTACAAGCATCTGTATTTCCAGGTATTAACCGCAATCACCATCGGGGTATGTGTCGGGCATTTCTACCCGGAAACCGGTGCCGCCATGAAACCGTTGGGTGATGGCTTCATCAAGCTGATCAAGATGATTATCGCCCCGGTTATCTTCTGTACCGTGGTGACCGGCATCGCCGGCATGGAAGACATGAAGAAGGTCGGCAGGGTCGGTGGTAAGGCTCTGCTGTATTTCGAGGTAGTGTCTACCTTGGCACTCGGGATCGGCCTTATTGTGATCAATATAATCCAACCGGGGGTCGGTATGAACGCCGATGTCACCAAACTGGATACCAAAGGACTGAGCACCTTTACCGAAACAGCCGCCAAATCAAACAGCTTCGTAGATTTTCTGATGGGGATTATTCCCAACAGTGTGGTGGACGCCTTCGCCAAAGGTGATATCCTGCAGGTACTGTTTTTTGCGATTCTATTCGGTTTTGCGCTTTCGACGCTTGGTACGCGTGGTAAAGTTGTATTCAAGTTTATCGATGATGTTTCACATGTGCTGTTCGGCATTGTAGGTGTAATTATGAAGGCCGCTCCCATTGGTGCCTTCGGCGCCATGGCTTTCACTATCGGCAAATTCGGACTCGGTTCCCTGACCAAACTCGGTATGCTGATGGGGAGCTTCTATCTGACCTGCCTGCTGTTCATCTTCGTAGTACTTGGTACCATCTGTAAACTCTGCGGGTTCAGCATCTTCAAGTTTATCAGCTACATAAAAGAAGAGTTGCTGATAGTACTGGGTACATCTTCATCGGAAACGGTCCTGCCGCGTATGATGGCCAAGCTGGAGAATCTCGGGTGTACCAAGTCGGTTGTCGGACTTGTAATTCCAACCGGCTACTCATTCAACCTGGACGGCACTTCCATTTACCTGACCATGGCCGCGATCTTTGTTGCCCAAGCCACCAACACCCCGCTGACCTGGATCCAAACCCTGACAATACTGGGAGTACTGATGCTGACCTCCAAGGGTGCTGCCGGTGTGACCGGCAGCGGTTTTGTCACCCTGGCCGCCACCTTTGCCGCAATCCCCACTATTCCGGTTGCCGGTCTGGCACTGATCCTCGGTATCGACCGGTTCATGTCCGAGGCCCGTGCCCTGACCAATCTGGTTGGCAATGGCGTTGCAACCGTGGTGGTTTCCCGCTGGGAAAATGAACTCGATATGTCCAGAATGGCGCGAGTACTGAATAATGAATCCGACATTGAAGCAGAGGAGCCTGAACTTATACTGGATGCTGAGCCTGCTGTCGTTGAGTAGTCGGGGGGTAGAAGGCAGATAGCAAAAAATCATAAAGTTAATCGATGCTTGCGGCCGATATGGTCTACTCGTGTGAGGTAGCACTTTTCTTACCACCTGCCAGAGATTCAACCTGAAACAACAGAGTTAGTCTTAGGTTGTCACACCCGATGCTTTAAAATTCAAGAATGTGAATTCCAAGGGGTTGGCCACGTGCCGCCCCTTTTTTCATTCTAAATAAACGACCGGTTCGTTTCATTTGGCAAAATAATTATCAATCCGGAGAAAAAAATCTTGACTACCAATATATCAAAAGTATATTTCTGAATGAACGTTCATTCCATTGTGCGGTAATTAACTGAGCCAGTTTCGCCGAATAATCGAAACGAACGGCTATGCCGGCCTGGTTAAGGTACTTGAGACCAAGAATAACAGACTGAAGGCACTATATGAACCATCCATTCCGCTGGAGGTTTGACCATGTCTAAAAATGACAAGCGAGAAGAGATAATTCGGGCAGCTTTGGAGCTCATCGCTGAAAACGGTTTTCACGGCGCCCCTATGGCAATGATCGCCGAAAAGGCAGGGGTGGGAGCAGGAACAATTTACCGCTACTTTGAGAACAAGGACGTACTGATAAACGAACTCTACCGGGGGCTTGAAGAAAGGCTTTACGCTGTTATTATGGATGGCTATTCTCCGGAGAAACCGGCCAGGGAGAGGTTTATTCATCTCGGTACCGCTATCCTCCGGTACTGCATCTCCAACCCTCTGGACTTCCGCTATTTGGAGCAGTTTCATAACTCCCCCTACGGTGTGGAGTTCCGCAGGGACAAAATTCTGGGAAAAACCGGTAATAAAGACATTTATCGCGAACTGTTCAAGGAAGGCGTTGCCCAGCAAGTCGTCAAAGATCTGCCCATGATGGTGCTCTTCGCCTTGGCATTCGGTCCCCTGATCACCGTGGCTCGCGACCATATACTTGGTTTCGTGCTCTTGGATGAAACCCTGATCAGCCAGACCATATCCGCCTGCTGGGATGGGTTAAAACTCTGAACAGCTGACTCCGGAGTCGGCTCCAGTGTTGTTGCAATCAAAAAGAGAATGAATGTTCATTCTAAAAAAAAACATAGAGGTATTCCTATGCAAATCACGTACAGAACAACATTGCTTACCGGCGTTGGAATTCTTGCCGCCAGCACTCTGCTCATAGGCTGTAGCAAACCGAAGTCCGTTGGACCGCCGCAGGCCGGTCCCCCCGAAGTTGGGGTGGTGACCATCCAGCCGGAACGGGTAGCATTAACCATGGAACTTTCAGGCCGGACTGTTCCCGAACTGATTGCCGAGGTGCGCCCCCAGGTCGGTGGAATCATACAGAAGCGTCTCTTTAACGAGGGTTCCGACGTGAGAGCGGGTCAAGTCCTGTATCAGGTTGATCCTGCCATGTACCAAGCAACCCTTGCAAGCGTCAAGGCGGCCCAGGCCAGGGCCGAGGCCAGCCTGATTGCGGTAAGGCTCAAGGCTGAACGCTATCACGACCTGGTCGCTATCAAGGCGGTGAGCCGGCAGGACTATGATGACGCCGATGCCGCACTCAAGCAGGCCGAAGCCGATGTGGCCGCCACTAAAGCCGCCGTCGAAACCGCCCGAATCAATCTGGCCTATACCAAGGTTACGGCTCCCATCTCCGGGCGGATCGGCCGTTCAACCGTGACCGACGGGGCCTTGGTCACCACTAACCAGTCTGCCGCGTTGGCCACTATCCAGCAGCTCAGCTCCATGTATGTGGATGTTACCCAGTCCAGCGCCGAGATGTTGAAGCTGAAGCAGAACCTTGCCAGCGGCCTGCTGAAAAACAGCGGAGCAGCCCAGGCGCGGGTCAAGCTGGTACTGGAGGACGGCAGCGCCTATCCACTGCCGGGCACCCTGAAGTTTTCGGAAGTAACCGTGGACCAGAGCACCGGCTCCATTACCCTGCGAGCGATCTTCCCGAACCCGAAACAGACCTTGCTGCCTGGTATGTTTGTTCGCGCTATACTGGAGGAAGGGGAAAGTCCGCAGGCGATCCTTGTTCCGCAGCGGGGAGTTACCAGAAACCCGAAAGGCGATGCCGTGGTTATGCTGATTGGAGCCGAAGAAAAGGTGGCGCCGCGACCTATCAAAGTAGTCCGGACTGTTGGTGACAGCTGGCTGGTAAGTGAAGGGTTGAAAGCGGGTGACCGTGTCATAGTGGAAGGCCTACAGAAGGCAAGGCCAGGAACAGTGGTCAAGGCTGTGCCATTTGGAGCCAAGCCGGAAGCGTCTCCTGCAGTAACCCCACAACCGGCAGCCGTCAAAAAATAAAGGAGCCGCTTCATGCCCGGATTTTTTATCAATCGCCCGATTTTCGCCTGGGTCATCGCCATCATGGTCATGCTGGCCGGTCTGCTTTCAATAAAAAAACTGCCGGTATCCCAGTATCCACCCATCGCTCCGCCGCAGATCGCCATCAATGCGGTCTATCCAGGCGCCTCGGCCCAGACTGTGCAGGACACGGTCACCCAGGTCATAGAACAGAAGCTGAACGGCATCGACAACCTGATCTACATGTCCTCCACCAGTGACTCTGCCGGGGCGGTATCCATCACGCTGACCTTCAAGGCCGGCACCGATCCGAACATCGCCCAGGTTCAGGTACAAAACAAACTGCAGCTTGCCACCCCGCTCCTGCCCCAGATTGTCCAGCGCTCGGGGATTCAGGTGGTCAAGTCTACCCGAAACTTCCTGCTGATTGTGGGTCTTGTGTCGGAAGACGGCTCCATGGACCGAAACGAGCTGACCGACTATATGGTTTCCAATCTTCAGGACATCGTCAGCCGACTGGAGGGTGTTGGCGAACTGCTGCTGTTCGGTACCCAGAACGCCATGCGCATCTGGCTGAACCCCGCCAAGCTGAATAACTTCCACATGACCACCAACGATGTGATCGCAGCATTGCAGACCCAGAATGTCCAGGTATCGGCCGGACAGTTCGGTGCTGTCCCCGCCAATAAGGGTCAGCAGCTCAATGCCACCATCAACGCCCGGGCCCTGCTGCAATCACCGGAGCAGTTCGATGCCATCATCCTGCGCACCAACAGTGACGGCTCCACCGTGAAGCTCAAGGATGTGGCCGAGAGCAAGATCGGCACCGAGAACTACGAGATCCAGTCGTACTACAACGGAAAACCGTTGGGTGGGATGGCGATCCGCCTGGCAGCCGGCGCCAACGCGCTGGAAACCGGCAACCGGGTCAAGGCCAAGATGGCGGAACTGGAGAGATATTTCCCGGCAGGCATGAAGGTGGTCTATCCATACGATACAACTCCCTTCGTCAAAATCTCCATCGAAGAGGTGGTTCACACCCTGATCATAGCGGTATTTCTTGTCTTCACCATCATGTTCCTCTTCCTGCAGAACATCCGGGCAACCCTGATCCCCACCATCGCTGTGCCGGTGGTCCTGCTGGGCACCATGGGGGTGCTGGCGGCCGCCGGATTCTCAATCAATACCCTGACCATGTTTGCCTTGGTAATAGTCATCGGTCTGTTGGTCGACGACGCCATCGTGGTGGTGGAGAACGTGGAGCGGATCATGTCCGAGGAGGGGCTTTCCCCCCATGACGCCACCATCAAATCCATGGGGCAGATCACCAGCGCCCTCTGGGGTATCGCCACCGTGCTGACGGCGGTCTTCCTCCCCATGGCTTTCTTTCCCGGCTCCACCGGCGTCATATACCGCCAGTTCTCCGTCACCATCATCTCGGCCATGATCCTGTCGGTACTGGTGGCGATGATCCTGACCCCGGCTCTCTGCTCCACCCTGCTCAAACCGATTGAAAAGGGACATGAGCCGGGCGAATGCGGCTGGTTCTGTCAATTCTTCCGCTGGTTCAACCGACTGTTCGAATTCTGCCGGGGCAAATATGAAGGTATCGTCGGCCGCTCCTTTAGCCAGCCGATTCGCTACCTCGTGGTGTACGGCGCCATCGTGGCCGTAATGGTCTTCTTCTTCCTGCATCTCCCTACCTCGTTCCTGCCGGATGAGGATCAGGGATTCATTATCTGCCAGGTCCAGTTGCCGGCCGGTGCTACCCAGGAGCGGACCATCCAGGTCATACGGCAGCTGGAACGGCATTTTCTTGAGAAAGAGTCCAAAACAGTGGAAGGTGTCATTACCGTGGCCGGTTTCAGTTTTGCCGGTCGAGGCCAGAACATGGGGCTGGCATTTGTCAGGCTCAAGCACTGGGACCTTCGCCAGAGCAAGGATCTGAAGGCGGCGGCCATTGCAGGCCGGGCCATGGGGGCATTCTCCAAGATACGCGACGGCCTCGCCTTCGCCTTCTCGCCGCCGGCGGTACTAGAATTAGGGGTGGCGAACGGCTTCGACTTTCAATTGCAGGATCGCGGCGGCCTGGGGCATGAGAAACTGATGGAAGCGCGCAACCAGCTGCTGGGCATGGCCATGAAAAACAATAAACTGATAGCGGTGCGCCCAAACGGCCAGGATGACTCCCCCCAGTTCAAGCTCGACATCGACGATGTGCGAGCCGGCGCCCTGGGGGTTTCGCAGGCGGATATTAACAACGTGCTCTCCACCGCCTGGGGCAGCACCTATGTCAACGACTTCATCCAGAACGGCCGGGTCAAGAAGGTGTATCTCCAGTCAGAACCTCAGTCGCGGATGCTGCCGGAGGATATAAACAGCTGGTATGTCAGCAGCAAGAACGGCCAGATGGTGCCGTTCTCCGCCTTCGCCACCGCCCGCTGGCAGTTCGGCTCACCTCGTCTGGAGCGCTACAACGGCATTCCCTCCGTTGAGATTCTGGGGCAGGCCGCGCCGGGGATAAGCACCGGGGAAGCGATGGACGAGGTTGAGCAGATGGCGGCGAAACTGCCGCCGGGTATCGGGTATGAATGGACCGGCCTCTCCTACGAGGAAAAGAACGCCGGGGCCCAAGCGCCGGCGCTCTACGCCATCTCGCTGCTGGTGGTGTTCCTCGCCGTGGCTGCTCTTTACGAAAGCTGGACCATCCCGTTCGTAAACCTGCTGATGCTGCCGCTGGGGCTGGTTGGAGCGGTGATGGCGGTAAAACTGCGCGTTTTCCCCAATGATGTCTATTTCCAGATCGGCCTGCTTACCACCGTGGGGCTTTCAACCAAGAATGCCATCCTGATCATCCAGTTTATCAAGTCACAGATGCATCAGGGACATGAATTGGTGGAGGCCACCCTGATAGCGGTGAAAATCAGGCTGCGTCCGGTTATCATGACCTCGCTGGCCTTCTTCTTCGGCACATTGCCGCTGGCGCTGACCAAAGGAGCCGGAGCCGCCGCCCAGAACGCAATCGGCACCGCCGTCACCGGCGGGCTGCTTTCAGCCACCTTCATTGATCTGATCTTTATTCCGTTTTTCTTTGTGCTGGTGTCGCGAATTGTTTCAAAGAAGCAGCCTCAACTCTCCTTCTCACAACCTGACGTTTCTACAAAAACACCGGGGGTGAACTGATATGAAACATATTGAACACATGATATCCCTGTGCCTTCCTTTGGTAATCTTCCTCTGTCTGAGCGGTTGCTCAACCATGGCCCCAAAATACTCTCAGCCTGCCATGCCGGTACCGGCCGCATGGCCTAGCGGCCCGGCCTATCAGACCGAAACCGCCAAACCGGCGCAAAAACCGCTGGCAGAAATACCCTGGCGGGATTTTTTTGTTGACGAGCAACTGCGGAAGCTGATAGCCCTGGCCCTGGAGAATAACCGCGACCTGCGAGTTGCCGCCCTGAACATCGAGCGCTCCCGTGCCCTGTACCAGATCCAGCGTTCCGATCTGTTCCCGAAGATTGACGCATCTGCCGGCGCCAGCTTTCAGAGGGTTCCGGAAGCTTTCTCTGCTACCGGTCGGGCCATGAATGTAGAGCAATACAACGTCGGACTTGGAGTCAGCTCCTATGAAATTGACCTGTTCGGTCGGGTGCGAAGCCTCAAGGATCAGGCGCTGGAGCAATTCCTTGCCACAGAACAGGCGCAGCGCAGCGTGCAGATCAGCCTTGTTTCCCAGGTTGCCGTCGGCTATCTGACTCTGGCCGCCGACCTGGAGCGTTTGAAACTTGCCAAAGAGACTCTGACGAGTCAGCACTCCTCCTACCAGCTTACCCGGAGTCGCTTCGAAGCGGGTGTTTCGTCAGCTCTTGATCTCAACCAGTCTCAGACCAGCGTCGATACGGCAAGGATTGACATCGCCCGCTTCACCACACTGGTTGCACAGGACGAGAA
>Ga0118677_10015106_pt1 | contig 10772 bp, 6 predicted proteins | sample AliMusrvi5mmetaG_FD_86154 | JGI IMG/M metagenome (GOLD analysis project Ga0118677, IMG submission 86154)
GCTATATTCCACCTGATGTTTATCATAGCACTGAGCGCTACGTGGCGTATGTGGATGCCATCGCGCGCAGCGGATACATTGTCTTCAAAAGCGATTACCGCGGTCATGATAAGTCTCAAGGTGTGGCACAGGGCGCTTACGGCCACCCGGATTATGTGGTTGATGTTCTCAATGCGCTGGCGACGTTAAAACATTATCCCCAGGCTGACCCGCACCGGATTGGAATGTGGGGACATTCGATGGGCGGATATATTACCCTGCGCGCGATGGTCATTTCAAAAGATATCAGGGCCGGTGTGATTTGGGGCGGGGTCGTGGCTTCCTATCCAGATTTGCTCAGCAAGTGGGTGCGCGGCCCAGGCGCCGAGCCGCGGCCGACCGATGCCGGGGTGCCGTGGCATTCAAGTCTGAGTAGCCAATTTGGGTCACCGGAACAAAACCCAGCATTTTGGAATTCCATATCAGCCAATTCCTATCTGGCCGATATTTCCGGCCCCTTGCAGTTACATCATGCTACAACGGATGTGGAAGTGCCCTTACAGTTTTCGGAAACGCTTTTTTACGAGATGCTGGCCGCCGGGAAATATGTTGAATTGTACAAATACCCCGGGGACAACCATAACATCTCCAATAATTTCAACACTGCCATGCAGCGCAGTATCGACTTTTTTGACAAATTTGTAAAAAACCCGTAGGTTTTCTATTGGATCAGCCCCCATGAGCACTGCACCCACCCCTGTCAACGACCATTTTCGGCGCCTGCTGATGCTTCTGGATCTTGAAGCTGAAGCTGAAAAACAGCAGATGTTGGATGAATTACAACGCCATTCCAGCGCCGGTGCTGAGGAGTATGGCAGTACACTTGTAAACCTGGTCATCCGGGATGAGAATGCCGGCCTGGGCGGGCGCATCCTGCTGACGCTTGGCAAACGCAATCAAAATCTAAAGCTGCCGTGGACGCGCCTGAATAATGGTTCGCCAGTCTTGCTGTCCGAGGAGGGCCAGGGCGGCAACCAGCCCGCGGGGTACATATCTTCCGGCTGGCGTGGTGTGGTTACCCGGCTTTCCCGCGATGATATACAGGTGGCCTTTACCCAGTGGCCCGAAACCGAATCAGAGCGTCCCAGCTTTCGCTTAGATCGTTCGAGCGATGAGATTTCCCGCCAAAGGCAGCGCCAGGCGCTTGAAAAAGCCCAATTCGCGGCGAATACGCGCCTGGGTGAACTTCGAGATATTCTATTAGGCTGGCGCCCGGCGGAATTTCAGTCGCTGCTGAACCTGCCCGCGCTGGATAAAGATCTGAATGCCAGCCAGCAGGCCGCCGTCAATTTTGCTTTCTCTGCAAAAGATGTGGCTATTATTCATGGGCCGCCCGGTACAGGCAAAACCACCACCCTGGTGGAGTTGATCCGTCAAATCGTTCTCAAAGGCGGACGGGTGCTGGTTGTGGCTCCCAGTAATATCGCGGTTGATAACCTGCTTGGAAAACTGGCCGCGACCGGAGAAAAAGCCATCCGGCTGGGGCACCCGGCCCGGATTATGCCGGAATTGCGCCAGTACAGTCTGGATGAGGTGGCTGAGAATCACCCAGAAATGAGGGTTGTGCACAGGTTGGTGCGTGAAGCGCGCGCCTTGCGTGAGCAGGCTTCCAAATATACACGCGCCAGACCCGAGCCCGGCGCCCGGCGGGCTTTGCGCGAAGCAGCCAAACAAAGCCTGGCGGACGCGCGCAAAATTGAAGAAAATATTATCGCCAGGATCATGAACACGACGCCGGTTGTTTGTGCCACGCTCACCGGTTTGGACAGGGAAGTCTTGGGCAGCCAGCATTTTGATTGGTGCATCCTGGATGAAGGCAGCCAGTGTACTGAAGCAGCCGCCTGGGCGCCGCTGCAATTTGTTGACAGGCTGGTACTGGCGGGAGACCATTTCCAACTGCCCCCCACCATCATTTCACCTGAGGCGATTGCAAAGGGTTTTAATGTCAGCCTGCTGGAACGCCTGATGACCCAGGCCGGTAAGGATGTTTCACGCCGCTTGACGGTTCAATACCGCATGCATCACGAAATTAAGGAATTTTCTTCGCGCGAATTCTATGAAGATAGTCTCGAGTCGCATGCGAGTGTTGAAAAACATCTCCTGCAGGGTCTTCCGGGCCTGATTTCATGTCCTTTGACCAGTACCGCCCTGGATTTTATCGACACGGCCGGGGCCAATTATGATGAATCGGTTGAATCGGATGGCGATCCCACAGGGCACATGAGCCGATTCAATCTCTCGGAAGCGCGGCTGGTGGTTGAGAAGGTACGGGCTTTGCTGGAGGCTGGATTGCCGCCCGCAGCGATCGCGGTCATTTCACCGTATTCCGCCCAGGTGCGCAAACTACGTGAGCTTATTCAGCAGCCTGACCTCGAAATTGACAGTGTGGATGGTTTTCAGGGCCGGGAAAAAGAAGCCGTGATCGTTTCACTGGTCAGATCTAATTTGGACAACCAGATCGGGTTTTTGGAAGATACCCGCCGTATGAATGTCGCGTTGACCCGCGCTAGGCGAAAATTGATCGTGATTGGTGACAGCGCCACCATCACCGTGCATCCCTTTTACCAGCGCATGGTGATGTATTTTGAATCGATTGGGGCCTACCATTCCGTTTGGGAAGAGAATTATTAACTTCCGGGGCTGCATTCAGAAGGGTGGCGCTATTTTTATCATCAGTGTTATACTGAAAAAAAACAGAGAAATGAGCTTTCCTTGAACAATCCTGAAACTAATTCCGGCGGTGAAATCCGCAATCCATTGGAAGATACAACACTTGAAGCGCTGCCGGAAACCCTGCGTTCCGCGGCTGCACGGGCCGGCTGGGCCTCGTTGGTGCCGGTACAGGCGCGCGCCATACCCTATATGCTGGCGGCCCGCAACATGATGATCCAGGCGCGCACAGGCAGTGGGAAAACCGGTGCGTTTCTGCTCCCCATGCTGGCGCGTCTCGATCCCTCCAAATCATTCTGCCAGGCTCTGATCCTGGTTCCCACCCGCGAATTGGCGCGTCAGGTCTGGTTGGAAGCTGAAAGGTTGATTGGTGATGCCGGGTTGCGCACCGTGGCCGTGTATGGCGGCGTTGGCTACGGCAGCCAGATTGACGCGTTGAAAAACGGGGCTCAGATTGTGGTGGGCACGCCCGGACGCATTCTGGATCATTTGCTAAAGCGCACATTATCCCTCGACCATCTCAAAATGTTGATTTTTGATGAGGCCGACCGGATGCTTTCAATGGGTTTCTATCCTGATATGCAGGAAGTAAAGCGTTATTTGCCGAATCGGGAAATCAATACCTGCATGTTTTCCGCCACTTTCCCCATTTCAGTGCTGCGGACTGCGAAAGAATTTATTCATGCAGGGGAATTTCTCAGCCTGAGCAGCGATCATGTGCATGTCACTGACACAGAACATGTTTTTTACATTGTGGAGGGCATGGATAAGGATCGCAGTTTGGTGCGCCTGATCGAAATCGAAAACCCATCCTCGGCCATCATTTTCTGCAATACCAAAATGAGGGTGAATTATGTGTGTGTGGTTTTGCAGCGGTTTGGCTATGATGCTGATCAACTGACCGCCGATCTTTCACAGGCCGACCGGGAGCGGGTACTGGAGCGTGTGCGCAAGGGTACGCTCAGGTTCCTGGTTGCCACGGATGTGGCAGCCCGCGGGCTCGATATCCCCAGCCTTTCGCATGTCATTCAATATGAACCACCGGAAGAAATGGAAGCATATATCCATCGCGCTGGCCGGACTGGCCGGGCTGGCGCCAGCGGGGTGGCAATTTCGCTGGTCAATAAAGGCGAGCGCTTTGCGTTGGAAAAAATCGCCAAAGAATACAGTATTCCCATGCAAGAGCGCCCGATCCCGAGCGATGAAGATGTCGCCAATATTGTCGCGGAACGCCTGACTGCCTTGCTGGAAGCGCGCTTGCGCTCCCGTGACCGGTTGGCGACCGAACGTTCGCACCGCTTTGAATCCCTGGCGCGCAGCCTGGCAGAGACAGAGGATGAATCAGCGCTCATCACCATGCTGCTGGATGATTATTATCAGCAAAGCCTGCATGCTTCCATACTTCAACCGTCCGATACGCCAGGCGGTTCAGTTCCACCGGCGAGACCGACTCGCAGGGCACATGAATCAAACTCACAGGGCACAGGTTCGTCAGGCAATCGCAGACGAAGATAAACTCTACTGCAAAAAAGCTTTAACCGCTGAACGCCGAGCTCGCCGAGCTTAGAACCCACAGGGCACTTGACAGCAAACCTGCAGGGTATGTGATATCGGCCTAAATAATGACGTTTCTTCAATAAATCCCTGCGTTCTCCCTGGCACCGTCCGCCACACGATTCGCGGAGGAGCCAAGAAAGAATTCCGGTTTTTTGGAACGCCAAGCAAAAGCGGTCAAAAGCGACTAAAGACGCTACTACGGCACATGAAATCCTCCTGAATTACAGGTGGATTTTTATATAATGCCCCCGGTTACAAACTCAGCCCGCAGGGCACGTGTGGGTTTGTGGCCGTGAAGGGTATATTCCGACCAGCAGGACACATGTTCTGGAAGGTTATAATTAAAATATGGATATTTCTCAGTTTATTCATTTATTGGGCGATCAGCTTGGCAAGGTTATTTCAGAACTTGAATCGCGGGAAGTATACGAGACCGAGGAGCAAATCCGCGCTGAGGCCAAGTCCCGGCGGATGGGTGATCATGCCGCTGCCTTGAGGCTCAAAGAACAGGTGACTTTTTTGCCTGCCGACCAGGCCCGGGCAGTTGCTGCTTCCTTCGCCACCTATTTTGATCTTGTCAATCTGGCGGAGGAAAATTACCGCCTGGCTCTGCTGAGGCAGCAGGAACTGGAAAATGCGCCCGACCCACAGGGCACACGGCCGGTGCGCGAATCGATTGGCGAGGCGGTTGCGACCCTGAAAAAACGCGGCGTTACTTCTGAGCAGATGTCCGGTATCCTGGAAAACCTGTCCATTGAACTGGTTCTCACCGCTCACCCAACCGAATCCCGCCGGAGAACCATCATTTCCAAACTCCAGCGCCTGTCAAGTTTATTAGGGGAATCCACCCAGCCCGGGTTGTTGCCGCGCGAAAACGAGGCCATCGTCAAGGCCATGCATGCTGAGATTACAGCGTTATGGCTTTCCGACCGCAATCGGGCCAGCAAATTGGCGGTTACTGACGAAGTCCGCACCGGGCTTTATTACATCGATTCTGTTTTTTGGCAGACTATTCCCTGGCTGTACGCTGATCTTGATGAGGCGCTCGCCAGGCATTATCCGGGTCTGAAAACCGAGCGAGCCTGGCTGAAATTGGCTTCCTGGATGGGCGGCGACCGGGATGGGAATCCTTTTGTGACCAGCGAAGTGACTGCAGAAACCCTGCGTTTGCACCGTGGTTTGGCGGTTGAAAACCACCGGCACACATTACAAAATGTGGCCCGCCACCTGAGCATGAGCGGACGGCGGTTACCGCTGCCTGATGAATTGGCGGCCTGGCTTGAAAAAAGGCGCCCGCTTCCGGCACACGTTGAATATATTGCCGAACGTTATTCTGGCGAGCCGTATCGTCTGATACTCTCCTTGCTGGCTGCCGATCTGGCTGAAGCTTCGCAGGATGACATGAAAAGCAGATTGTTGGGCTCCGAACCGCATACGGCGCGTGTGCATCCAGAAGATATTAAATACCCGCTTGAACTTATTTCGAACGCCATCCCGGCGCCGCTGGCAAGTGATGAATTGCTGACGCTGAGGCGGCAACTATCCGTTTTTGGTTTGCATGCCGCCCGGCTGGATGTGCGTGAAGATTCGAGCAGGTTTAATAAGGCGCTGGGCGAAATATTGCGCGCGCTTGAAATTCAACCTTCATTTGAAACTTTGCCGGCAGATGAACGCCTGGAATTGATTTCGCGCTTGTTATCCAGCCCTTTGCCTGAACTTTCACTTCATCCAGGCGTTACAGCTCAAACTGCCGAAACCTGGGCTTTGTTCCAATTGATTGCCAGGGTTCAAAATGTATATGGCGGAGAGTTGCTCGGGCCGGTGGTGATTTCCATGACCCATTCCGCGGCCGATGTGCTGACGGTATTGGTGCTGGCGCGCTGGACAGGTTGTGATGTCGGGCTGCAAATTTGTCCCCTGTTTGAATCCATCCATGACCTGGAAGCCGCCCCTCGAATTCTGGCTGAGTTATTCAAAAGCGAAATTTATCGGGCGCACCTCGCGGCCTGCCAGTTTGAACAAATGGTGATGATCGGCTATTCTGATAGTAACAAAGATGGCGGCTATTTGATGGCTAACTGGTCGCTTTACCAGGCTCAGGAAACCATCACACGTGTTGCCCACGAGTATACTGTTCGCCTGACAATCTTCCACGGGCGCGGCGGCACTGTTGCGCGCGGTGGCGGCCCGGCAAACCGCGCCATCCGGGCTCAACCGGCGGGCAGCATCAACGGCCGTTTCAGGTTAACTGAACAGGGTGAAATCATCGCATCCCGTTATTCCAACCCAGGTCTCGCGCACCGTCATCTAGAACAAATTGTGAATGCGGTACTGTTGGCTTCACTCCCACAGGGCATATATGCAGTGGAGGGTATCCCGCTGGAGTGGCGGGAATCCATGGAGGCCATGTCCCAGTCGGCTTTTCGAGCCTATCGCGGGCTTGTCTATGAAACCCCGCGTTTTATTGAGTTCTGGCAGGCAGCCACGCCTCTTGATGAGATCAGGCGGCTTCACATCGGCTCCCGCCCGGTTTCGCGGGCCGGTAATTTAGAGGTCAATAATATTCGCGCCATCCCGTGGGTTTTCTCATGGATGCAGAGCCGTTATAACTTGCCGGGCTGGTACGGTCTGGGCAGCGGGTTGGATGCCATCGCTGATAAAGAATTGCTGCAAACCATGTACAAAGGCTGGCCCTTCTTTAAAACCTTGCTGGACAATGCTGAAACTTCTCTGTTGAAGGCCGATATGGGTATCGCTGCTTTGTATACCGAGCTTGTGCCAGATCAGGAACTTGGGCAGAGTATGTTCAATATCATTAAAGCAGAATATGATTTGACGTGCAGCGCGGTACTTTCTATAAGCGGGCACCGCAACCTGATGGATAGCGAACCAGTCACCCAAAATGCGGTACGTTTACGCAACCCGTATGTCGATCCATTGAATTATATTCAGGTTGAAATGTTGCGGCGCTTGAGGGTGCTTCCGCAGGATGATCCCGAAGCCGAGTCTTTAAGGGAAGCTGTCATTATTACCATCAACGGCATTGCAGCCGGTTTGAGAAATACTGGTTAAATTATATATGTTTAAACATGCCATAACGCGCCAGCCAGGCGCAAACTATCAGGACGGTCTCACCACGGTTGATCTGGGCGTGCCTGATTTGGAAAAAACACTGCTTGAGCACTCCGGCTATCTTACAGCCCTTAAGACATGCGGCCTTGCTGTGCTGGAATTGGAGCCAGATTTGCGCTTCCCGGATGGCACTTTTGTAGAAGATACTGCCATTCTGCTTTCTGACCCACAGGGCACATGCCCACAGGGCACATGTTCCTCGCCAAATGGAGGCGCGGCAATTCTTACCCGCCCGGGAGCCCAAAGCCGTCTCGATGTAGTGTCAGAGATGAAAGATACCCTGCTTGCATTCTTCCCGGAAGTAGCGCAAATTAGCGCACCGGGCACCCTGGATGGCGGTGATATTTGCGAAGCAGGTTCGCATTTTTTCATCGGCATCTCCCTGCGAACCAACCAGGCTGGCGCGCAACAGTTGGCTGCCTGGCTGGTTGCCCGAGGTTACAGCGCCAGTTTTATCGATATCCGTCAAGTGGCCGGGATCCTGCACCTGAAAAGTGGAATTTCCTATATTGGCGATAACCGGCTGGTCGTGATTGATTCGTTGGCTGGGCATCCGGATTTCAAGGGCTATGAACTGATCCGGGTGGTGCCTGGCGAGGAATACGCGGCCAATTGCATCCGGGTGAATGATTATGTCTTGATCGCGGCTGGCTTTCCAAAGTTTGAAGCCACCCTTCGCAAACTGGGTTACAAACTGCTTGTTTTGGACATGTCTGAATTCCAAAAAATGGATGGCGGTTTGAGCTGCCTCTCCTTGCGTTTCTAACCTACAGGCAGATGTTTACCATGCATCCAATCCACAGGGCATACGTCCTTTTGCGAGGCGGCGGTGATCTGGCTTCAGGTGTGGCGCTGCGCCTGCACCGGTCTGGATTCAACGTTATCATTACCGAGCTGCCCCAGCCTATGGCTGTCCGCCGGACAGTATCTTTTTCCGAAGCCGTTTACGAAGGGCAAGTTAATATAGAAGGGGTGGTTGCCCGGCAGGTTTTTTCAGCCGTGGAAGCTTTTGAGCTTGCACATGGCGGCGTTATTGCGGTTTTTGTTGATCCTCAAGCCGCTATTTTGGAACAGGGAAATTTTGCCTGCATGGTGGATGCCCGCCTCTTGAAAATCAGGGTTGAAGAGCGTATTTCAAAATCGCCGCTTGTGATTGGTCTGGGGCCGGGTTTTATCTGTGGCGATAATTGTCACGCCGTGGTGGAAACCATGCGCGGGCATTTCCTTGGCCGTGTTTATTGGCAGGGTTCGGCGCTGGATGATACCGGCCAGCCCGAAGGGGATGCGCGGCGAGTTCTGCGGGCCCCACTGGATGGCGTTCTGACTGGTTATGCCAGCATCGGTGACCGAGTTGAAACAGGCCAAACGATCGCGGAAGTTGACGGACCCGCAGGGCACATGAAAATCATCGCACCATTTGGCGGCATCCTGCGCGGTCTGATCCGGCCTGGCCTTCCGGTGCGTAAAGGTGTGAAAATTGGCGATATCGATCAACGCAGCCAGTGGGAGTATTGTTTCTCTGTGTCTGAAAAGGCGCTGGCTGTCGGCGGGGGTGTGCTTGAAGCCCTTCTTACCTGGAATAATCCAGCGCGTGATCATCTTCCACCGGAATAAAACCCTCACGATGGAAAGTACCCATAAGTTCGGTATGGAAAGTACCCATAAGTTCGGTATGGAAAGTACCCACGATTTGCTTACATCGTCCCGATGCTCTTTCGGGAGCAAACCGTTCAGTAGACCTCTTGCGAAAGTGATTATGTCTGGGCGAAAACGTACCGTAGTAGCGACTCGCTTCGCGAGCCGTTACTACAAGAACGTTTTTTACGTTATGCAAGAGGTCTAGTATATGTTAACTATTTCACGCGCTTTGCGTATGACCAACCCCACAGGCCACATGTCATTGAGCGCCGCGTTTGTTGGCTCCGGGGGGAAAACCAGCGCGATGTTCCAGACTGCGCGCGAGATGGCGCCAGCCCTTGTCACCACCAGCACGCATCTTTTTGAAGATCAGGCGAGACTGGCAGATCAGCACTTTTTCTGGCCGGCAAACCCGCGGGGCACATGTTCACCTATTCCTCCAATGGAAAATACCCATAAGTTCAGTATCGAAGAGCAGTTGCACAGCGGGATCACCCTCGTGACTGGCAATTTGGATCCAGTATCCAGGCGTTTTCGCAGCCTGGATGCTTTCCAGTTGGAAGAACTGCGGAAAATTGCGCTGAGGCATTCAATCCCTTTGTTGATTGAAGCCGATGGATCGCGTACCAGACCGCTCAAGGCGCCCGGCAGTCACGAACCCGCGATCCCTGATTTTGTGGACCTGGTTGTGGTGGTTGCTGGTTTATCCGGTCTGCATCATGCGCTGGATGAAAATAAGGTTCACCGGCCCGAAATATTCAGCGTTTTGTCTGGCTTGCGTGAAGGTGAGTTGATTAGCCCTGAGGCGCTTGGAAGAGTATTATCCCATCCGCAGGGTGGATTAAAGAATATCCCTTCCACGGCTCGCAAAGTAGTTCTTTTGAATCAGGCCGATACTGATGAGCTCCAATCCCTGGGCAATAGATTGGGGGAAGCGCTTAAACCCATCTTTGACGCTGTGATTATCAGCAAACTACAGCCTGCGCCCGGTCATGCGATTTCAGTAAAGGAAAAGGTAGCGGCAGTTATCCTGGCTGCCGGTGCTTCATCCCGTTTTGGTCAGCCCAAACAGTTATTGGATTTCCATTCCACCGGGCACATGGGCAAGCCCTTTATTCGCGTGGTCGCAGAAACGGCCATTCAGGCTGGCCTGACCCCTGTTGTGGTGGTGTCTGGCTCCCGCACGGAACAGGTAGCTGCCTGTCTTGAGCAATTGCCTGTGCAGGTTGTTTATGATCAAGATTGGCAGTCCGGTCAAAGCTCATCTATCAAGGTTGGGCTGGCCCACCTGCCTCAAAATGTTGGCGGGGCGATTTTTCTGCTGGCAGATCAGCCCCAGGTAAGTGTCGAACTTTTGCGGGCGCTGGTGGAACGTCATAGCCAGGATTTACCGCCCATCCTGGCGCCCTATGTTTTTGATGAACGCGCCAACCCGCTGCTTTTTGATCAGGTCACTTTTTCGGCTTTGCAAACTATCCCACAGGGCACATATTCAGGTGATATTGTTGGCCGTGCCATTTTTTCCAAATTCAGCCCCCGTTATTTGAATTGGTATGACAGGCGGTTACTATTGGATGTGGATACACTTGAAGATCAAGGAAAGTACCCATAGATTCAGTATCGAAAATTGGTTGCTGCTCACCCATGTCTTGATTTTGGGCATAATCATACTGAACGATTTGCTTAGCAAATCGTGGGTACTTTCCATCACGTTTTAATGCCCAAGTGAAACGATA
>Ga0118677_10015107_pt1 | contig 10771 bp, 10 predicted proteins | sample AliMusrvi5mmetaG_FD_86154 | JGI IMG/M metagenome (GOLD analysis project Ga0118677, IMG submission 86154)
TCAGGGACATGTTCGCGATGTTGACCTTGTCCTTGCCCAGCAGGGTGCCGACGTAGCCGATCATGCCGGGCTCGTCGTGGTTCTCGATGATCAGCAGCTTGCCGTGCGCCTCGGCCTCGACCTCGCGGCCGTTGAGCTCGACCAGCCGTGGCCGCGCCGTCTTGCCCAGGAGCGTGCCCCGGGCGGAGTGCACCGAGCCGTCGCCCGCCACCGCCTCCACCGCGATCAGCTCGGTGTAGTCGGTGTCGTCGGTGGACTTCACCACGTCGAGCTTCACGCCCAGGCGCTGGAGCATGAGCGGCGCGTTGACGAAATTGACGGAGTCACCGCTGATGCGGCGCAGCCAGCCGCGCTGGATCGAGCGGGTGACGGCGGTGACGTCGAGGTCGATCATCTTGCCCCAGTAGGTGATCCTCAGGGACGCGACCTGCGGCGGCGCGACCTGCTGCACCAGCGTGCCGAGCTTCTCGCCGAGGTCGAGGTAGGGTCCCAGGATCTTCAGCCCCGCGGCGTCGATGCTGGGCATGTTGACGGCGTTGCGGATGATACCGCCCGCGAGGACGTCGCAGATCTGCTCGGCAATCTCCAGGCCGACCGCGTCCTGCGCCTCGGCCGTCGAGGCGCCGAGGTGCGGCGTGAGGACGACGTTGGGGAGCGTCCGGAGCTCGCTGTCCTTCGCCAGCGGCTCCGTCTCAAACACGTCGAGCCCGGCCCCGGCGACCTGCCCGGACTTGAGCGCCGCGATCAGGGCGGACTCCTTGATGATCCCGCCGCGGGCACAGTTGAACAGGCGGACGCCCCGCTTGCACTTCGCGAGCGCCGCCTCGTCGATGAGGTACTGCGTCGCATCCGTCAGCGGCATGTGGACCGTGATGTAGTCCGCCTGGGCCAGCAGCTCGTCGAGCGCCACGGCCTCGACCTGCATCGCCTTGGCCCGGCTGGGCGCGAGGTACGGGTCGTAGGCGAGGACGCGCATGCCGAACGCCTGCGCGCGCTTGGCCACCTCGGAGCCGATGCGGCCGAGTCCCACGATGCCGAGGGTCTTGCGGAACAGCTCGCCGCCCGAGAGGTTCTTGCGGTCCCACTGCCCCGCGCGCATCGAGGCCGCGGCCTGGGCCAGCGGGCGAGCGCCGGCCAGGATGTGGGTGAAGGTCAGCTCGGCGGTCGCGATGGTGTTGCCGGTCGGCGTGTTCATCACGATCACGCCCCGCTCCGTGGCCGCCTCGACGTCCACGTTGTCCACGCCCACGCCGGCGCGGCCGACCACCTTGAGCAGCGGGGCGGCGGCGAGGACCTCGGCCGTGATCTTGCTCTCCGAGCGCACGGCGATCGCATGCACGTCCTTCACCAGCTCCAGCAGCTGCGCCGGCGTGGAGCCGTAGGCCTCCACCACCGTCAGGCCGGCCTGCTGGCGCAGGCAGGCCACTCCCTTGGCGGAAATCTTGTCGGCGACGAGGACTTTCATGGGGGCAAAATGCCCATGAGGGAAATCTCGCCGCGCCGGGCAAGCAAGGAAAAGGTGAGATATGACAAAGGCAGCACCACCCCACCCGGAGGGGGTGGCGGCCGGACCGGTTCCGTGCGTCCATCGAACCCGTTCTGGCCTCGTTTCTTCGTGAGGCCGGCGGCCACGCGCGCATTGCCTTGGACCCGCCGGGCCGTTTTCGTGACGGCATGCCCGACCCCTCTCCCCCCGCCCGCCTCGCCCGCCAGATCGAGTTCATCTACGAGGTCGACCGGCTGAAGGAGATCTTCCGGCAGACGATCAACACCCGGAGCCGCCGGGCGGAAAACGACGCTGAGCACTCCTGGCACCTCTGCCTTTGCGTGATCGTCCTCGCCGAGCATGCCAACCACCCGGGCCTCGACGTGCTGCGCGTCCTCCGGATGCTCATCGTGCACGACCTCGTCGAGATCGACGCCGGCGACACCTTCGCCTACGACACCGCCGCCATGGCCGGCCAGCACGAGCGCGAGGCGCGCGCGGCCGACCGCATCTTCGGGCTGCTGCCGGAGGACCAGGCGCGGTCGTTCCGCGCGCTGTGGGACGAGTTTGAGGCCAAGCAGACGCCCGAGGCGCGCTTCGCCACGGCGGTCGACCGCTTCCAGCCGATGCTGCTGAACTGCCGGACGGAGGGCGCCGCATGGGCGCGCCACGGCATCACGCAGGACCGCGTGCTCGCCCGCAACCGCCACATCGCCGACGGCTGCGCGGAGCTCTGGCGCTACGCCGAGCGGATGGTGCAGGAGGCGGTGGACGCCGGGCACCTCAAGCAGGCGCCCGACTCCTGAGCGAGGCGGGTTGATTTCACCACGAAGGGCACGTAGCGCACGAAGCCCAAGCCTTGGTCTTGCTCCGCGCGCTTCGCGATCTTGGCGGTAAAATGGTCCGGGTGGAATTGTTTTACCGCCAAGGCCGCAACGAGCGCAAAGATCGGAGTCAGGCCTTCGTGCGCTTCGTGTCCTTCGTGGTGAAACTCGCACCACCCGCATAGCGACTCAGCTGAGGTCGCGAAGAGAGCCGAACTCGGGGTCGAACAGCCGGCGGTAGGTGTGCACGATCATGCCGTCCGTCAGGCCGGCGAGGAAGTCGCAGATCTGCCGGGCCTTCCCGGCCGGTGTCTTCTCGGCGTTGATCAGCTTGCCGACGCGCGCGGGCAGGATGTTGATGACGCGCGGCCCTTTCTCGACGTAGTTCCGCCAGCAGGAATCCCAGAGGTCGAACAGGACCCGCCGGGCCTTGTGCTCGATCTGCTGGAGCTGGGGGCTCTCGAAGATGATGTCGTTGGCCATCTTCTTGAAAAAGAGCGCCTCGCGCTCCGCCTCGGGATCCACGACCAGCTCGAAGCGATAGCGGTTCGTCCGGGCGGACATGAAGTTCTTGCGCTCGCGCAGCCGGCACGCGGCGATGAAACGGCCGATTTTCTGGGAGAACACCCCTTCCAGGCGGTCCCCGCGGATGGCGTCGAACAGCACGTCGAGCAGCACCTGCTGCGCCGCGTCGATCGGCTCGCCGGCGGCCCAGGTCTCGACCTTCTCGCGGGTGAGGAAACCGGCCTTCACGCCGTCGACGATGTCGTTCAGCGAGTAGGCGGCGTCGTCCGCCCAGTCCATGACCTGGCACTCAACGCTCTTGAACGCGTTGAGCTTCTCGCCCGGGTGCAATTCGCGCGGGATCCGGGCGGGGCTGAAGACGAAGTCGCGCTCCGCGGCCTGCGGGTCGTAGAGGAAGTGGTTCGACGGCTGCTGCGGGAACTCGCGGTAGAGCTTCTTGTACTTCAGCACGCCGTCGAGGAGCGCGCGGGTCGGCTGCATGCCGCGCACGCTGGTCTCGTTCTGGTAGATCGTGCCGGTGAGGAGGCGCAGCGTCTGCGCGTTGCCCTCGAAGCCGCCCCACGGGCGCATCAGCTCCTGCAGGGTGCGCTCGCCGGAGTGGCCAAACGGTGGATGCCCGAGGTCGTGCGAGAGACAGATCGCCTCGACCAGGTCGCTGTCGATGGTGAAGTCCTCCTTGAGCACGCCCCCGCGGGTCTGGAGATAGTGGCAGATCGAGCGGCCGATCTGCGCGACCTCCATCGAGTGCGTGAGCCGCGTGCGGTAGAAGTCGTACTCGCCCGAGAGGAAGACCTGCGTCTTCGACTGCAGCTTCCGGAAGGCGTGCGCATGGATGATGCGGTCGCGGTCGATCTGGAACGGGCTGCGGTAGTCCGGTTTTCGGCCGCCGCCGTAGGTCTCGACGTCGTACTCCGTGTAGAACCGATTCTGCATGGGAAACCCCGAGAAGGAAGGCGAACGCGCCCGCGATGCAATCCCAGAGAAGGGAAACGGCAAACGGACAAATCCCACCAAAGCCCCAACACTGGACAAATGCCGGAAATCCCATGGTCTTTCCCTCCATGTCCAGAGCCACCTTCCCTACGCCGCTGGGTCCCTGCGCCATCGCGTGGGACGAGTCGGGCCTGACCGGTTTCGAGCTGCCGGGCGCCGAGGCGCGGGCGGACGACGTGGCCCACCCGCCGGCGGAGATCGCCGCCATCATCGTCCGCGTGCGCCAGCACCTGATGGGCAAGCTGCAGGATTTCTCCGACCTGCGCTATGATTTCGTCCGCGTGCCGGAGTTTGCGAGTGAGGTGTACCGGGCGACGCTGGCCGTGAAACCCGGGCGGACCGCCAGCTACGGCGAGATCGCCGCGGCCATCGGGCAGCCGCCCGCCGCCAGCCGCGCGGTCGGCTCCGCCCTCGGCGCGAACCCCTGGCCGCTGCTCGTGCCCTGCCACCGGATCGTGGGGGCCGACGGCAAGATGACAGGATTTTCCGGCCCCGGCGGGATCGCCACCAAGCTAAGACTGCTGGTCCTGGAAGGCTCGGAACTGATTGCGGAGTGAGCCGGGAGGCCCACACTGGGTCCAAATCTATCTCCCATGCCTGCTCCCACGATGCGCGCCATTGCCAAGCTAACGCCCGGTCCCGGGCTCCAGTTGACCGAGGTGCCGGTGCCAAAGCCAGGCATCAATGACGTCCTCATCAAGATCAAGAAGACCTCCATCTGCGGCACGGACGTCCACATCTACAACTGGGATGACTGGGCCCAGAAGACGATTCCGGCGCCGATGGTGGTGGGCCACGAGTTTGTCGGCGTGATCGAGGAGGTCGGCAGCAACGTGATCGGCTTCAAGCCCGGCGACCTGGTCGACGGCGAGGGTCACATCGTCTGCGGCATCTGCCGCAACTGCCTCGCCGGCCGCCGGCACCTCTGCAAGGACACCAAGGGCGTCGGCGTCAACCGCCCGGGCGCCTTCGCCGAGTACCTCTGCATCCCGGCCAGCAACGCCGTCCATGTCGACCCGGCAATCCCGCTCGACGTGCTGTCCTGCTTCGACCCGCTCGGCAATGCCACGCACACCACCCTGCAGTACGACCTCGTGGGCGAGGATGTCCTCATCACCGGCGCCGGCCCCATTGGCTGCATGGCCGTCGCGATCGCCAAGCACGCCGGCGCGCGCAAGATTGTCGTCACCGACGTGAATCCTGCCCGCCTGGAACTCGCGATGAAGATGGGTGCCACGCGCACCGTCGACGTCACGAAGGAGAAGCTGCCCGACGTCCAGCGCGAGATCGGCATGAAGGAGGGCTTCGACATCGGCCTGGAGATGTCCGGCAATCCGAAGGCGCTGAACGACATGATCGACAACATGGCGCACGGCGGCCGGATCGCCCTGCTCGGCATCATGCCCGGCGCCGCGGCGGTCGACTGGAACAAGGTCGTCTTCAACATGCTCACGATCCGCGGCATCTACGGCCGCGAGATGTACGAGACCTGGTACAAGATGACCGCGATGATCCAGAGCGGCCTCGATATCTCGCCGGTCATCACGCACCGCTTCCACTTCACGGAGTTCCAGCAGGGCTTCGACCTCATGCGCTCGGGCAAGAGCGGCAAGATCGTCCTCACCTGGAGCTGAGCCACCCTCCCAATCCATTTTACCGCCAAGGTCGCCAAGCCCGCGAAGCCCAGCCAGCCGCAGCCCAAGCTTCGCGACCTTCGCGGTCATCGCGGTAAAAACTCTCAACGCCATGACACCCGCCTATCAGGCCCACCTGCAGAAAATCCTCTCCGAGATCGAGGCCGCCGGACTTTACAAGCGCGAGCGCGTGATCACCACGCCCCAGAGCGCGCATGTCACGGTCGCGGGCAACCGCCCGGTCCTGAATTTCTGCGCCAACAACTACCTCGGGCTGGCGGACAACCCGGAGATCATCCGGGCGGCGCACGCCACGCTCGACCGCTGGGGCTACGGCCTCGCCTCGGTCCGCTTCATCTGCGGCACGCAGCAGATCCACAAGGATCTGGAGACGCGGCTGAGCTCGTTCCTCGGCACGGACGACACGATCCTCTATAGCTCGTGCTTCGACGCCAACGGGGGCGTGTTCGAGACGCTGCTCGGCGCCGAGGACGCGGTGATCAGCGACGAGCTGAACCACGCCTCGATCATCGACGGCATCCGGCTCTGCAAGGCGCAGCGGTATCGTTACAAGAACAATGACATGGCCGACCTCGAGGCGAAGCTGAAGGAGGCGGACGCCGCCAAGGCCCGCTTCAAGCTGATCGCCACCGACGGCGTGTTCTCGATGGACGGCTATATTGCCAACCTGAAGGCGGTCTGCGACCTGGCCGACAAGTACGGCGCGCTCGTGATGGTGGACGACAGCCACGCGGTCGGCTTCATGGGCCGGACCGGGCGCGGCACGCACGAGCACTGCGGCGTGATGGGCCGGGTTGACCTCCTCACCGGCACGCTCGGCAAGGCCCTCGGCGGCGCCAGCGGCGGCTATGTCAGCGGACGGAAGGAGATCGTCGACCTCCTGCGGCAGCGCTCGCGGCCCTACCTGTTCTCCAACTCGCTCGCCCCGGTCATCGCGGCGGCCTCGATCACCACGCTCGACCTGATCACGCGCTCCACGGAGCTGCGGGACAAGCTCGAGGCCAGCACCCGGTATTTCCGCGAGGGCCTGACCAAGGCCGGGCTGACGCTTCGCCCCGGCACCCACCCGATCGTTCCCGTGATGCTCGGCGACGCGGCCCTCTCGCAGAAATTCGCCGCGCGCATGCTCGAGAAGGGCGTGTACGTGATCGGCTTCTTCTATCCCGTCGTGCCGCAGGGCGCCGCGCGCATCCGCACGCAGGTCAGCGCGGCACACAGCCGGGAGGACCTCGACTTCGCGATCAACGCCTTCGCCGAGGTGAAGCGCGAGCTCGGGCTGTAGGGCGAGGTCGCCGACCCCGCCTGCATTCTTCGCTTCGCCCCGCCGTGCATTCTGCTAGAGTCGGGGCGTGAAGCTCCCTGCCCCGCTCCGCCGCCAGCTCGAGTCCGCCGCCCGCCGCGCCGCCAAGGCGTCGTACTCGCCCTATTCCAAGTTCCGCGTCGGCGCCGCCGTTCTCACCGGGTCGGGCCGCATCTACGCGGGCACCAATGTGGAGAACGCCTCCTACGGGCTCTGCAACTGCGCCGAGCGCACCGCGATCTTCACCGCCGCCGCCGCGGGTGAGCGGGTCGTCAAGGCGGTCGCGGTCTACACGCCGACCCCGCAGCCGACCGCTCCCTGTGGCGCCTGCCGGCAGGTGATCAATGAATTCGGCCCCGACGCCCTCGTGATTTCCGTCTGCCAGGGAAGCAGCCGCCTCGAGACCACCCTGGACCAACTCCTCCCGTCCGCCTTTGGGCCGAGCGACCTGCGCCGCCGCCGGAAAAAAGCCGGTCGTTAAACCGGCAGTCAGCCCGGTTCGGATAAGGGGGAATTAGCGTAGATTTGCGGTTTCCCCAACCCCTCTGTTACCCGGCGGAAAAGAAGTCGCGCACCACCGCCTGCACGTGGGCGCGGGGGACCTCGTGTTCGGAGCGGTCCTTCATGTCGCGGATCTTCACCGTGCCCTTGGCGACCTCGTCGTCACCGTAGATCAGGGCGAGCTTGGCACCGGAGTCGGCGGCCAGCTTGAACTGCTTGCCGAAGGCGACCTCCTTCATCGGGTAATCCACCCGCCGGCCGGAGGCGCGCAGCGCATGGACGTCGGCGAAGGCCGCGAGCCGGGCCGCTTCGCCGCCAATCACGCAGTAGACATCCGGCGCCTGCACGAAGGTCGGCATCAGGCCGCGTTGCTCGAGCAGCAGGGCAAAGGTCATGTCGCCGATGGCAAAACCGACCGCCGGGAGCGCCGGCCCGCCGAGCTTCGCGACGAGGTCGTCATAGCGGCCGCCGCCCGCCAGCGCGCGCAGCTCGCCCTTGCGGTCGAACGCCTCGAACACGAAGCCGGTGTAGTAGGCCAGGCCGCGGACCACGCCCAGGTCGACCGCGATAAAACGGCCGAGGCCCATGGCCTCGAGTCCGCCCAGGAGCTTTTTCCAGTCGGCGATCCGGGCGGCGATCTTGTCGCTGCCCAGCGCCGCGACCGCGGACTCCAGCGCGGCGAGCGTCTTGATCTGCAGGAAGCTCAGCACGCGCGCCTTCACGCCCTCGTCCAGCGGCCCGAACTGCTCGGCGTAGCCTTTGAAGGCCTCGTCGCCGTACTTCTCGTAGCGGTCCACCGCGCCCAGCACGGTGCGGATCCGGGGCTCGTCCAGCCCCAGCGCCTCGAGGAAATAAAACCAGAGGTTGCGGTCGCTCAGCCGCACGTAGAAGTCCTGCTCGGTCAGCCCGAAGGCGGCGAGGCACTGGACGAGCATCGCGATGAGCTCGATCTCGGCCTCGGGTCCGGGCTCGCCGAAGATGTCGGCGTTGAACTGGAAGAAGCACCGGCCGCGGCCCTTCTGCATCCGCTCGTAGCGGTAGAATTCGGCGATGCTGAACCACTTGATCGGGCGCTTGAGGGCGCTCGCCTTCGCGCCAACCAGCCGGCACACGGTGGGCGTCATCTCGGGCCGCAGCGCGACCTCGCGCCCGCCCTTGTCGGTGAAGCTGAACAGCTGCGCCTCGATCTCGTCCCCGGACTTGGCCTTGTAGAGCTCGAGCGGCTCGAGGACGGGGGCGTCGTACTCCGCAAACCCGAAGGTGTGCGCGGTGCGCCGCCAGAGGTCAAAGAGGTGCTTCCGCCGGGCGAGGTCGTCGGGATAGAACTCACGGAAGCCGGGAAGTGACTGGAACGTCGCCATCGGAGCGAACATGGCAAAACGGCGGGAGGCAGCGCGATGCTATTTTTTCGCGCCAAAAAAAACGGCCGGGGCGGGGCCCGGCCGGAAAACAGTTGATGCGCGCGGCGCTCAGGTCGCCGGGGGCGGCGCCGGCGGCTGCAACTTGGCCAGATCGAGCTTCTTGAGCTGCTGCTTCAGGATCTTGCCGGACTTGAACTTCACGACGGCGCGCTGCGGGATCACCACCTCGGCTTCGGGCTTGTTCGGATTGCGGCCGATGCGGGCCTTGCGGACCTGGACTTCCAGGACGCCGAAGTTGCGCAACTCCACGTTGCGTCCGTCAGCCAAGGCCTTCTGAATGATGTCGAGCGTGAGCTGCACTGTCTCCACGACCTGCTTCTGGGGGAAGCTGGTCTTCTTATAGATCTCGAGGACGATTTCTCTTTTCGTAAGGTTAGTGGACATGAGAATTTTCCTTTCTTTCGTAAGAGCCTCTTGCAGACAGGGCTAAACTATTCCCACATCTTTAATTGCGTCAACACCTATGGTCAGGTAATTAACTCCCTGCCAAGAGCCTTCTTCCATGCCTGATCCTGCCGAAGTCAATTCCATGTTCGGGCGCATCGCTTGGCGCTATGACTTGGCCAACCACCTGTTAAGCTTCTACTTGGACATCTTGTGGCGGCGGCGGCTGGTGGCGGCAGTACGCCGTTATTCACCAATTGACGTGCTGGATCTGGCCACCGGCAGCGGCGATGTGGCCTTCGCATTATGCGAGAGTTTGGACCCAAAAACCCGCATCGTGGGCATGGATTTTTGCCAGCCGATGCTCGACCAGGCGGAGCAAAAGAAGGCCCTGCGGCCGGCCCCGCAACAGGCGCGACTCACCTTTCTGCAGGGCGACGGGCTGGCCCTGCCGTTGCCGGATTCAAGCTACGACGCGGTGACGATCTCGTTTGGGCTGCGTAACATGGCTGACCGCCATCGCTCGCTCACGGAGATGCGCCGCGTGCTGCGGCCCGGCGGCCGGCTTTACGTGCTCGAGTTCTCGCAGCCCCAGCGGTGGGTGCGGCCGTTCTATTTTTTCTACCTGAGGCGGGTATTGCCGCGGATCGCCGGCCTCGTCACGGGCGACCGGGCAGCGTATGTCTACCTCAACGAGACCATCGAGCAGTTCCCCGATCGCGCGGCGCTGGCCGGGGAAATCCGCGCGGCGGGCTTTACGCAGGTCGCGGCGAGCGGATTGACGTTCGGGACCGTGGCGCTGCACGTGGCCACGCGCTGATCGCCGGCGCGGGTCCTAGTTGAAGGACTTGCCGCAGCCGCAGGTGCTCTGGGCGTTCGGATTGCGGATCTCGAAACCCTTGCCGTGGAGTCCGTCGTCGAAATCGATGTTCGAGCCCTTCAGGTAGGCGAGGCTCGTCGGGTCGACGTAGAACTGCACGCCCTCGCTCACGAGCTCGGTGTCGCCCTCCTTGCGCTCGTCGAACGACATCCCGTACTGGAAGCCCGAGCAACCGCCGGACTCGACGAACACCCGCAGGCGCTTCGCGGGCGCGGCCGCCTCCGTCTGCAGGGTGCGGACGCGCTCGGCGGCGCGGGTCGTGAGGGTGATCATGACCGCACCGTAGAATCGCCGGCGCGGCTGTCAAATGCCGGCGCAGCAGATTTCACGCCGAATCTCGACTGCACTCTTGCCAGTCGCGCCCGCGGCGTCTTTTCTAGTCCTCCGTGGCGTCCATCAAACACATTTTCAACGAGATTCACTACGAGATGATCCGCAAGCTGGCGGAAGGCGGCATGGGCGTCGTCTACGAGGCGGTGCAGCTCGGCGCGGGCAACTTCAAGAAGGTCGTCGCCGTGAAGCTGATCCGCGAGGAATTCTCCGCCATCGAGGAGTTTCAGAAGAATTTCATCGGCGAGGCGCGCCTGGTGGCGGACCTCATCCACACGAACATCGTCCAGACGTACCATCTCGGCCAGATCGGCGGCCAGTACTTCATGGTGATGGAGTTTGTCCGGGGCATGAACCTGGAGGTCTTCATCGAAAAGCACCGCGCGCTGGGACGGAAGATCCCGGTCGAGCTCGCGGCCTTCATCATCTCCCCCATCGCCCGCGGCCTCGCCTACGCCCACCAGAAGTGCGA
>Ga0118677_10015108_pt1 | contig 10770 bp, 12 predicted proteins | sample AliMusrvi5mmetaG_FD_86154 | JGI IMG/M metagenome (GOLD analysis project Ga0118677, IMG submission 86154)
CGGGTGGTCGGTGTGCCGATGACCAGGATCGTGCAGCCGGCCAACGATTCCGTCCCCCACGACTCCGTATAGGCCTCGACCGCGGAGGCACTGGCGAAGAACACCGCCTCAAACTCCGGTCGTTCAGCATAACGGATGCGCTCGTTTTTGTAGATCACCAAGTCGTGGACCACCAAGCCGAGTTTCTGCAAAACATCTGACAAGTCCGTTCCCGCCTTGTCGGACCGGATGCGCAGGACCGGCTTGCCACCCTGGGTCAGTGCTGCGGCGAACGACTGGATGCCCGCGGCCTACCGCAAGACGCTGACGCGGCAGATTTCCCAGCACGCTCATTCCGAAATCGTCGGCATGCTCCCCGAAGGCAACTGGATCACCCGTGCGCCGACGCTGCGCCGCAAGGTCGCGCTGCTCGCGAAAGTGCAGGACGAGTGCGGCCATGGGCTTTATCTTTATGCTGCCGCTGAGACGCTAGGCGCCTCGCGCGAAGAACTGGTCGACGCCATGCTCGCAGGCAAGGCGAAATACTCCTCGATCTTCAACTATCCGACGCTGACCTGGGCCGACATCGGCACCATCGGCTGGCTGGTCGATGGCGCGGCGATCATGAACCAGATCCCGCTGTGCCGTTGCTCCTACGGCCCGTATGCGCGGGCGATGATCCGCGTCTGCAAGGAAGAGTCCTTCCACCAGCGCCAGGGCTACGAGATCATGCTGACGCTCTGCCGCGGCAGCAAGGAGCAGAAAGCGATGGCGCAGGATGCGCTTGATCGCTGGTGGTGGCCGGTGCTGATGATGTTCGGCCCGCCCGACGCGACGAGCCAGCACAGCGATACCTCGACCAAATGGAAGATCAAGCGCTTCTCCAATGACGAGCTGCGCCAGAAATTCGTCGATGCCACCGTGCCGCAGGCGCAGTTCCTCGGCCTGACCATTCCAGATCCCGGCATGACGCAGGATGCAGACGGCCACTGGCGCTACAGCGAGATCGACTGGACCGAATTCAAGCAGGTGTTGGCCGGCAATGGCCCGTGCAACCGCGAGCGCATGGCCGCGCGGCGCAAGGCGCATGAAGAGGGCGCCTGGGTGCGCGAGGCCGCCGCAGCTTACGCCGAGAAGCGCAAGCGCCGCCAGCTGGCGCAGGCCGCGGAATAGAGGAGGGGACGCGATGGCAACGCCGAACACCACACTTTGGGAAGTTTTCATCCGCAGCCGCAACGGCCTCGCGCACAAGCATTGCGGCTCGCTCCATGCGGCCGACGCCACCATGGCGCTGCAGGCGGCGCGCGACATCTATACCCGCCGCGGCGAGGGCCTGTCGATCTGGGTCGTCCCGTCGAACGCGATCACCGCATCCGACCCGTCCGAGAAGGGCATGATGTTCGAGCCGGCGGAGTCGAAGATCTACCGGCACCCGACGTTCTATGATGTTCCCGAAGAAGTCGGGCACATGTGATGGCCGCGCCCTCCATAAACGTCTCCGAAACGCCGCTGGTGCTCTACACGCTGCGCCGCGCCGACGACGCGCTGATCCTCGGCCACCGGCTGTCGGAATGGTGCGGTCATGCGCCGATGCTCGAAGAAGACATGGCGCTCGCCAACATGGCGCTCGACCTGCTCGGCCAGGCACGCTCGCTCTACAGCTACGCTGCCGAGGTCGAAGGCAAGGATAACGATGAGGACAAGCTCGCGTATCTGCGCGATGTCAGGCAGTACCGCAATGTCTTGCTGGTCGAGCAGCCGAACGGCGATTTCGCGCGCACCATGGTGCGGCAGTTCTTCTATGCCGTCTTCGCCGCTCTCTATTGGCGCGCCATGATGAGCTCGAAGGATGCCACGCTTGCGGCAATCGCCGCCAAGTCCGAAAAGGAAAGCGCCTATCACGTCCGCCATTGCTCCGAATGGATCGTTCGCCTCGGCGACGGCACCGACGAGAGCCACGCGCGGGCGCAGGACGCCATCGATCATCTCTGGGCCTATACCGGCGAGATGTTCGCCATTGATGACGCCGAGCGCGGCCTGATCGATGCCGGTATCGCGATCGATCCCGCAAGCCTGAAGGCGCAATGGCAGAAAATCGTCAGCGGCGTGGTTGCGGAAGCAACGCTAACAATCCCATCGAACGACTGGATGCAGCAGGGCGGCCGTATCGGCCACCACAGCGAACATCTCGGCCATCTACTGAGCGAGCTGCAATCGCTGCAGCGCAGTTTCCCGGGGGCGACATGGTGAGCCCGACGCTGGCCGATTCCGATCTGCAGCGGCGGGCCTGGGCGGCGGCCGCGGAGGTCGTTGATCCCGAAATTCCCGTGCTGACGATCGCCGACCTCGGCGTGCTGCGTGAAGTTGCCGTCCATGACGGCCGGGTAGAAGTCGCGATCACGCCGACCTATTCGGGTTGTCCGGCCATGAACATGATCGCGCTGGAGATCGAACTTGCGCTGGAGCGCAGTGGAATCGCAAAGCCCGTGATCCGCACCGTGCTGTCGCCGGCCTGGACCACGGACTGGATGAGCGAGGACGGCCGGCGCAAGCTCAGGGAGTACGGCATCGCGCCGCCGCTCGCCGGCTCTGGCCGCCGCGCACCTGACCGTGTCGGTCGATGCGCGCAACGCGACCGCGCAACCCGTCGACGCGACGGTGACCGGGACCATCCTGGGCGTCACGTTCCAGCAGGTCGTGACGCTGGCCGCCGGCGAGACGCTCACCGATATTGGAGTACGAGAGGTGCCCGATCGCGATGTAGTGCGTGAGGATCAGGTGGATCGTGATCGTCACGAGCACGAGCACCGCGGTGACGCGCTGGCCCAGCCAGGGCCACATGCCGCCGCGGCTGCGGTCGAGGACTTCTGTTCTCATCGCCATGTCAGCCTCCTAGAGGATGTAGCTGGAGGCTTTGACGGCGAACAGGCTGAGCGCCAGCGCCGCGATGACCATGCACACCCAGAACACGAGCTTGTGCTGCTTGATCCCGATGCCCAGGTCCATGAGCACGATGCGCACTCCGTTGAGCGCGTGATACAGCACCGCGGAGACGAGCATCAGGTCGAGGAAGACGAGGAACGGCTTGTCGAAGAACTTGAAGAAGCTGTTCATGGTGCCGGCGCCGTTGAGGCGCCCCTGGGAGATCACCCAGACGTGGACGAACAGATAGAAGACCAGGATCAGCCCGCTGATGCGGAAGAGCATCCAGGCCCACATGCCTGTGCCCTTCCACAGCCCCGCGCCCACATTGGCCGTCTCGCGCTCCTTTGCGCTCAAAGCCGGCACCCCCTTGGACGATGCAGAGATGGCGTACGTCGGATCGAGATGACTCCCCCCACTGGAGCGCAATCGTAGCCCGTCACGGAGAACCGAGGCAAGCTGCCGGGGCGGCGCCCGCTGCCGGGATGCTACTTGCGCTTCCGCTTGCGGCCGCCGCGGGGCCGCGCCTTGGGCGTGCGGTCGTCGCGCGCAGCTCCAGCCGACCCGCCGGCCCCGCCCTTCGCCGCGGAGCCCCTCGGCCCGCGCGGCTTCTCGCCGGCCGCCAGCGCCGCGCGCACGCTCGAGGTGCGCAGCCGCTCCGTCACCGCGAGCACGACGTTGGCCGTCGCCGCGAGCAGCACGAGCGCCGCGATCCCCGCGGTCGACGAGCGCAGCGGCCAGTAGACGATGAGGCCCACGATGAGCAGGCCGAACTGGAGCACGAAGAGGCGGCGCAGCGGCGCCGACACGACCGCCGCCGGCGGCAGCAGGGCGCCTTCGTCGCCGCGCACCCAGTCCCACCAGTACACGAAGGCGCGCACGCCGAGCAGCGCGGCGACGATCGCCCAGAGCTGCCACGTGGCGAACCCCTGGTACGGGTGCGGCGGCAGCTCGCCGCCCGGCTTGAGGAGCTTGCCCGTGAACGCCATGTAGGCGATGAGCGCCATGACCGCGACGACGACCATATAGGTGCGCACGAACTCCTTGACGAGCACGGCGTCGCGGTCGTCGCGGCCGGTGTCGCCGCGAGCGCTCTTAGCCCGCCGCCAAGCGAAGATGCCGTCGAAGGCACCGTCGGCGACGAAGACGAACACGACGGCGAACACGCTCCAGCTCGCCGCCAGCACGCCCCAGAGCGGCGCCAGGCACACCAGGGCGACCAGGACGAGGCCGGGCAGGGCGCGCCGCAGCGCGGCGGCGCCGGTCGGGATGCCCGCCGCGGAAGCAGCGCGCGCAGGCTTCGGAGGCGTCTGAGCGGGCGGCGCGTCGATGAGCGGCTCTTCGGGCATGACTCCAGGGGACCGGGTCGGGCGCCGCCGTGCGGCGCGGTGCCCGGTCAGGGTATGCGGCGCGGCCGCCAAAGGCAAAGCGGCCGCCCCGGGGGCTCCGCGCCGAGCCCCGAGGCGACCGCGGCGGCCTATACTACGCCCGTAGCGCCCGCGCCGCGGGCGCCCCAGACCACCGGAGGGCAGATGACGGAGCCGAGCGCCGACAGCGACGCGCGGCGTTGCACCCTCACGGTGCCCAATGATCTGACATTCGTCGCCATGGTCCAGGGCTTCGTGCGCGCCTTCGCCGCGACCGCCGGCTTCGACGCCGCCGCCCAGGCGCGCTTCGACCTCCTGATGGAGGAGGCGGCGACCAACGTCATCCACGGCGCCTTCGCCGCCGACGAGCGCGCCGGGTTCGACGTCACCTGCGAGAGCGTCCCCGCCGGCATCCAGGTGACCGTGCACGACGAAGGGATGCCCCACGACCCGTCGCTGACGCCCGACTTCGACCCGGGCGCGGGTCTCGACAGCCAGACCGGCGCCGGCCTCGGCAGCTTCCTCATGAAGCAGATCGCCGACGTCGTCGAGTTCCACAACCTCGGCAGCCACGGCAAGGAGACCGTGTTCGTCATGTACCTCCCCGCCGAGGCGATCACCGGCGCCCCGCCGGCCGAGGAGGTCCCCCCGAAGGCGGTCGGGCCGGTGCCCGCCGCCGAGCGCGTGCCCCTCGACATCGGCCCGCTGCGCCCGGAGCAGGCGATCGAGGTCTGCCGCTGCATCTACGACGCCTACCGCTACACCTACGTCAACGAGCACATGTACTACCCGGACCGCGTCGTCGCCCTCAACCAGGCCGGCGACATGGTCTCGGCCGTGGCGACCGCACCCGACGGCGAGGTCGCCGGGCACGCCGCGCTCGTCTTCCCCGAGGACACGCACGAGGTCGCCGACCTCGCCATCGTCGCAACCAAGGCGAACTACCGCGGCCAGTCCATCGCCCGGCGGCTCGGCGAGTACCTCGACGGTGAGGCGCTCTCGCGCGGCCTCCACGGCCTCTTCATCGAGGAGGTCACGGTCCACACCTACACCCAGAAGTTCTGCCACCACCTGGGCTTCGCCGACTGCGGATTCCTGCTCGCCAACTCGCCGGCGACGATGGCGTTCAAGGGCATCGCCGAGGAGGTCGCGGCGCGGCGCTCCGTGATCCTCGGCTTCAAGTACCTGAAGCCGCCGCAAGCGGCCGCGATCTACGCGCCACCACGCCACCAGGACATGATCGCGCGCATCTACGAACGGCTGGGCGCACCGGTGACCTTCGCCGGCGACGACCGCGTCGGCCACCGCGCCCTCTCGACCCTGGACGTCAGCGTCAATACGAAACGCTCGGTGGCCACCATCCACATCCCCGACCACGGCCGCGACCTGCCGCAGCGCATCCGCCGCGAGGTGATCCGGCGGCTGCGCGAGAACGTCAGCGTCGTCAACGCCTACCTCGATCTGAGCGCTCGCGGGACAGCGCACGTGGCCGCCGACCTCGAGGACGCCGGCTTCCTCTTCACCGGCGTCCTCCCCGGCGGCCCTTCCGGGGACTGGCTGATCATGCAGTACTTCAACGGCGTGATCGTCGACTACGACGCGATGCAGATCGAGGCCCCGCCCACCGCGGAGCTCCTCGCGTACATCCGCGCCAGCGACCCGCGAGAAGGCTGAGCTCGGGGCCCGCGCCCTCGTCATGAAGGAATCCCTCGACCTCGTCATAGGCCTCGTCAAGAGCATGGCGGTCGTGGTCGTGGTCGCCTACCTGTTCACGCGCACGCGCACCTACCACCAGGTGATGCACCAGCAGCTGCACGGGAGAGGCCGGGCCCTGCTCATCGTGATCTTCGGCGCCTTCTCCGTGTGGGGCACCCTCGCCGGCGTCACGATCCTGGGAGGCATCGCCAACACCCGCGACATGGGGCCGGCGCTGGGCGGCTTGCTGGGAGGTCCGATCGTCGGTCTCGGCGCCGGCCTCATCGGCGGGCTGCAGCGCTACTCGATGGGCGGCTTCGTGGCCCTGCCGTCGGCCATGGCCACGGTGGTCGCCGGAGCCGCCGGAGGCGGCGTCTATCTGGTCTGCAGGCGCCGCGTGGCGCCGGTGTGGGCGGCGATGCTGCTGGCGCTCTTCACGGAATCGTTTCTCATGGGCATCAACCTGCTGATCGCGCGGCCCTACTCCGCCGCCCTCGCCCTCGTCCGCGAGGTGACTCTGCCGATGCTGGTCGTCAACGCGCTGGGGATGGGCCTGTTCGTGTTCATCGTCCGCAACGAGGAACGTGAGCGCGCCATCGCCGCACAGAAGGAGCGCATGGAGGGCGAGCTCAAGGTCGCCCGCGACATCCAGCTCGGCATCGTGCCGAAGATCTTCCCGCCCTTCCCCGAGCACCGGGAGTTCGACCTGTTCGCATCGCTGGAGTCGGCCCGCGAGGTGGGGGGAGACCTCTACGACTTCTTCTTCCTGGACGACGACCACCTCGGTCTCGCGATCGGCGACGTCGCAGGCAAGGGTGTGCCGGCCTCGCTGTTCATGGCGGTCACCATCACGCTCCTGCGCGCCGTGAGCCAGCGCACCGGCGAGCCGGCCGACGTGCTCGCGCGCATCAACGCACCGCTGTGCCACGACAACGACGCCGCGATGTTCGTGACCCTCTTCTTCGCGGTGTATGACCTGAGAACGGGCGTGCTCACCTACACGAGCGGCGGGCACCCGCCGCCGTACATCCTGCGTGCCGGCGGCGGCATCGAGGCCCTGCCGCAGACCGCCGGCGCCGGACTCGGAGCCTCCCCGCGGATCGCCTTCGGCGTCGCGGAGGCCACGCTCCGGCCCGGCGACGGCCTGCTCCTCTACACGGACGGCGTGACCGAAGCCATGGACGCCGCGGGCGGCATGTTCGGCGCGGAGCGCCTCGAGGCCGCGCTCGGCGGCGTGCGCGCGGAGGATGGCGCCGCGGGCATGATGGCGGCCGTGCGTTCCGCGGTGGCCGCGTTCACCAGAGGGGCCGAGCAGTACGACGACATCACGATGATGGGGTTCAGGAGGACGGACTCGACGAGCTAGGCGAGCCGGGCGATGGGCGTCACTCCTCGGCCTTCCACACGGGCACGATGCGGAACTGCAGGCCCGGCACATCGGCGGCGAGAGCGCGCTCCATGTGACGGCTCAGCGTGTGCACGTGCTCCACCGTCTTGTCGCCGTCGAAGCCCAGCTCGACGTCGACGAAGCGGCGCTTGCCGCTGGCGCGGCTGCGCACGCTGCCGACCACGTCGTAGTCGTCGAAGTGGTGCGCCAGCACGCGCGTGATCGCCATCTGCTCCTGTTCCGAGAGCGGCAGGTCCATGAGGGCGCGGAAGTTGTGACGCACCAGCCCGACGCCCACCCAGAGCATGTAGACCGAGATCGCCAGAGCCACGATGGGGTCGATGCGGTCTCCCACCGCGGGCGCGCCGAGGTCGATGAGCAGCCAGGCGAGCGCGAATGAGATCATGACGCCGGCGTCGGTGAGGAGGCCGATGCGGTAGTCGAGCGTGTACGAGACGAGCAGCGGCGAGGGGTTCCGCGTGCGCCGCGCCATGCGCAGGGCGACGACGTAGAGCACGCCGCCACGGGCGAGCGAGACGGCCACCGGTATGAGGCTCAGGAGGTATCCCACCTGGGGCGCGTGGATCAGGCGCTCGCCGGCGGTGAACATCACGAAGAGCCCCGAGGGCACGTAGAGCACGCCGCAGAGGAAGGCCGAGAAGTTCTCCAGCTTCCCGGCGCCGTACGGGAAACTGTAGTCGTTCGCGCCCATGACCTGGCGCATGGCGTACACGGCGAAGCCGTTGACGACCAGGGCCACCGCGGACTGGATGGCGATGGCGGCGAGAGCCGACGAGCCCGCCGCCACAGCCATGATCACGAACATCACGGTCATGGGCGCCTCGGTCGCCAGTCCCCAGCGCAGAAGCCTGTAGAGCTCGACGCTCTCGGCATCGGCGGTCGTCCCGGTGTGCCTCACACAGCCCCCCGACGTGGATCCACGGGCGGATCTGCGCGAAAGCCGCCCTCCAGCGCCCACAGCGTATCCGAAGCGACGGCGCGGGGCGCGGGGCCTGCGGCGCCCGGACGCGCCGGCCTACGCGAAGAGGACGAGCGCCTCCTCGCGCGCGCCGACGATCTCGAAGAGCTCGGAGAAGCCGGAGATCCGGAACACGTCGGCGACGAACGGCTGCATGGCACAGAGCACGATGCGTCCGTCGTTCTTCTCGAGGAACTTGAGCACCGCGAGGAAGACGCGCAGGCCGGCGCTCGACACGTACTCGTTGCCGCCGAAATCGGCGACCACGTGGCGCGCCCCGGAGCCGAACAGCTCGTCGAATTCCGCCTCCACGTCCCGGGCACTCGTGGTGTCCACCCTCGCCGGGACGGTGACGATCCGGACCTCGCCGACGACCTGCACATCCATGCGCTCCCCTTTCGGCGCGCCGGGCGACCGGCGCGCGCGTCTATTGTGACCGCGCCCCCAGGCGCCGGCAAGAGATCTCGCCCTGAGGCACGGCGCCGGGCGAAGTCGCTGCCCCCCGCCGGCTCACGTGCGCCCCATGGCGAGACTCAACACGTTCCGTGACGCGTCGCGCCGGTAGGCGAGCTCGTCCACGACGCGACGGGCGAGGAAGATGCCGAGGCCCCCCACCGCGCGTTCCTCGACGCAAGAGGACAGATCCGGATCGCCGACCGTGAGCGGGTCGAACGGCACGCCCTCGTCGATCAGCTCGACGACGAAGCGCTCCGCGCCCGGCTCGACGCGCACGACGAACTCACCCGCCAGCGGTGCATACGCGTACAGGCAGATGTTGACGACCGCCTCCTCGACGGCCAGCTCCAGCTGCCTGACCCGGCGCGGATGCAGCCCCCAGGCACCGGCTTCCGCGGCGATCAGGGCGATCACATCGGGCACCACGGCGACGCTCGCGGGGAACACCCGCTCTCCGGCGGCTCCCGTGTGGCGCGAGTCTGCGGCCGTCACTCCCAGCCTCCCGATAGCGACGGCCGCGTCTACTTCTTGCGGCCGCTACGGCCGCGCGCGGCCGTGGTCTTCTTGGCGCCGCCTCTGGCCTTCGGCGGAGCTGCCTTGGGCTTGGCCGCGGCCTTGGCCGGCGCCTTGCGTGCCGGTTTGGCGGCCGGTTTGGCGGCCGGCTTCTTCGCCGCCGGCTTCTTCGCCGCCGGCCTCCTGGCCGCGGGCTTCGCAGCCGCCTTCCGCGGCGCCGGGGTCGTGGCCGGCCGGCCGTCGCCCTCGGCGGCCGAGCCCGAACGGCTCTTGCGCCGCGCCTGCGCCAGGAGTTCGGTGGCCTCCTCGAGCAACTCCGTGGCCTCGGCCAGCTCGGCCGACTTGCCGTCCAGCTTGAGGCCCATCGCTGCTTCCCAGACCTGCTCCACGCGGTCGACCGGCACGAAGCGCATGCCCTTGCGCAGCTCTTCGGGCACGTCCTCGATGTCGCCCTCGTTGCGACTCGGGAGGATGACGGTCGTGATGCCGGCGCGCTGCGCCGCGAGCGCCTTCTCCTTGAGCCCGCCGATGGGCAGCACCTGGCCGGTCAGCGTGACCTCGCCGGTCATGGCGACATCGCTGTTGATCGGCGTGCCGGTCACGAGCGAGGCGATCGCCGTCGCCATGGTGACGCCGGCACTGGGACCGTCCTTGGGGATCGCCCCCGCCGGCACGTGCACGTGGATGTCGTGCTTCTGGAAGTAGTCATCCTCGAGGCCGAGCTCGCGCGAGTGCGTGCGCACGTAGCTCATCGCCGCCATGGCCGACTCTTTCATCACGTCGCCGAGCTGGCCGGTGACCGTGAGGCCACCGTTGCCGGGCATCGACGTGGCCTCGATGAAGAGGATGTCGCCGCCGACCGGCGTGACGGCGAGGCCGGTGGCCACGCCGGCGTCGCTGGTGCGCCGCTTGACCTCGGCGACCAGCCGCGGGCGACCGAGCAGGTCGTGCACGCGCCCGACGTTGACGGTGAAGCGCTTGCGGCTGCCGTTGGCGGCCTCGGCGACCTCGCGCGCGAGCTTGCGGCAGATCGTGCCGATCTCGCGCTCGAGGTTGCGCACGCCGGCCTCGTGCGTGTACGAGGAGATGATCTGCACGAGCGCCTCGTCGCGGAACACCGCCTGCGTGGGCTTGAGGCCGTTGGCCTCGATCTGCCGCGGCACGAGGTAGTTCCTGGCGATGTGCAGCTTCTCCTCGATGGTGTAGCCGGCGAGGTTGATGATCTCCATGCGGTCGCGCAGCGGGGCCGGGATGGGCTCCAGCTGGTTGGCCGTGGTGATGAAGAGCACCTTGCTGAGGTCGAAGGGCAGGTCCATGTAGTGGTCGCGGAAGGTGACGTTCTGCTCCGGGTCGAGCACCTCGAGCAGCGCGCTCGAGGGGTCGCCGCGCCAGTCCGCGCCGGTCTTGTCGATCTCGTCGATCATGAACAACGGGTTGTCGGTGCCGGCGTCTCGCATGGCACGGATGATGAT
>Ga0118677_10015110_pt1 | contig 10767 bp, 7 predicted proteins | sample AliMusrvi5mmetaG_FD_86154 | JGI IMG/M metagenome (GOLD analysis project Ga0118677, IMG submission 86154)
CGAGAAAACGATTTCGGCGTACGCCTAAATGATTCCGGCGTTCTCTAAAATGATTTCCGCGTACGAGAAAATCATTTCGTTGCCCTTCAAAATCGTTTTGAAGCCTGCCCCCGGGTGGTCGGTCACTGATCAGCCCAAGTCGTCTACCGGCGGTGCCTCGCCGCCGTGTGATACTAATAACCCAACGAGCTCCAGAACTGCGACAGATCTCATCGGTTTGATGAATTGCTTGCCAAGTCTGCCGGGCATGGCATAATGCTCTTGTAGTTTTTGGAGGCCGATGTAGCTCAGCTGGTAGAGCAACGGTTTCGTAAACCGTAGGTCGTCGGTTCAATCCCGACCATCGGCTCCAGTTTTCTTCTGAAAAGACGTTCACCCCGCTACGACAACTCGCTGGCCGGTGACGATCTGGATGTCCGCCGTTAGCGTGACCGTCAACCGACCGCTCTCGAACGTGTGAGTTGCATCCACCGGTTTGTCGTTCACCAAGACTTTAATCTGTGCCGGTTTCTGCGCACAGGTGAACGCCAAGGTGCGGAGTCGCAGTTTGCCCCACTTGAGATGGATCTGAAATGTCTGATCCTTCTGGCTGTACGTTCCCCAGCCGTCGGCAGTCGTAAACGCAGCGCGGAAACTTTCCGGCGTCAGGCGCGGCGCGAATCCAATGTGTCCCTTTGGTCCGTGATACTCAAAGCCGCACGCGGCGATGAACGTGCCGTAGCTTGCCATCGCGCGGGCGTAATGATCGCTGCATTCAATTTCATTGTAGGGGTTACGCTGCCGGGTATTGTACCGGTCGTGGACGGCGCGCGTGACGGCCAAGCCCTCCATCACGAAACCATCCCACAGCATGTGCGCGGCGACTTGGTGTTCGAAGCCGCTCATGCATTCGTTGAGATAACCAAACGTCCAGTGGTCTCGCCCGATGATCTGCTCCGCCGGTGTGAATGGATACGACGCCATAATCATCCCGCCGTCACCGGCCAGTGCGTACCAGCGACCGGCTTTATTCACAGCGCGGAACGGACCAACGTCGGGCGTGAAGTTGTAATCCCACAGTGATTGCAACGCGCGTTTGACGTGTTCCGGTTTCATCACGTTACCCAGTCCGACTTGGCGCGCCCAGCTCTGGCCGAGGACTTGGTCGATGTGACAACCATCGTAGACACCGATTGACTGCGGCGCGTTGGCGTCTGGTTCTTGGACATAATAGCCGAACGATTCCCGCCAGCAACGTGCGTCAAGGTTCTGCACCCCGGCAGCAAAAACCGTCCGGCATTGCCGCGCGAACTCGGCGTCGCCGATTTCTTTTGCCAGCTCCTCACCGGCGCGCAAGGCGGCATGATATAAGCCGTTCAACCACGGCACAAGACCATGCCAGTCGGCGTCGAGGGTGTTGTGCAACGGGCCAAACACCAAGCCATTGCCGGCAGCATCGGTAGCCAGGAGTTTTTGTAGCGCTTGCTTCACACCCGGCCAGACACTCCGCAGAAATTGATCATCCGCCGACATCTGGTGTTCCCTGTAGGCACCAAGAATCCGGCCAGCCTGTCCATCAAGCGCGTAGGTTGCGCCATCTTCAGCACGAAACGCGATCGCCCCAGCCGCATCCAGTGCCAAGCCAAAGTCCACCCGGCGCCGTTGGTCGCGCTCGATCTCCGGGAAGAGTCTTCCCATCGCTTGTGCGTAATGCCAGACATGTGTGCAAGTGCCGGGACAGCACCCAACGCCTTCCCAAGCCCAGAAGCGACCGCTCTTGTGCCGGTAGCATGTCGTGGTCGCGAGGGTGGAGGTGTTGGCAAATGTCCGGTTGAGAAACCAGTACGGCAACGTTGAATCATACCACGTGTCGCGCCATAGTCTGGTTTGCGCGGACAGTCGCGCGAAATTCCCGGCCACGTATCGTGCGACTGCCAGCGCGGAGTCAAATTTGGCAGCGTAGTACCGGCCCACCTTGCGGTAATTTGGAAAGAACCATGTCACGACAAAGGTCGCCGTCGCCGACTCGCCGGGCGCGAGGCGCAAGCGGCAGCCGAGTTCGCCCACCAATTTCTCACCGAGCGGAACCACTGCATTGCCGGTAGAATGCTCCGCCGGTTGACCCAATAAGGCCAACCCCATTGAGCCGTAATCCGGTAAAGCATCCAGGTTCGATGGCGCGGCGCCCGACGCCGTACAGTTTAGAAATGTGAACCCATTCTCCGTTGCGCTTTGGTTGCGGCGCGTGCCGACCTGATCACGATGATTGATGCAAACGGTGTTTTCCAGAGAACCGACCAGCGTCATCTCGACCGGCGTGGCGCCGGTATTCTTAACCGTAAACGCCATCACTGTCGCCGGTAGGCCGGAGTCATCGGCATTCAGCGGGATGAACGGCGAGTACGCTTCCAGTGTGACTGTCACCGGTATTGACGGATCGGCATAAGTGATCGTGCCAATGGGATATTGACCGGTAAAGGTGACCTGTTGAAATCCATGCCGGTCAAGCGCATGGCGGCGTCCATTGATCTCTACTGCAAATCCCTGCTCGACAGGACTGAATTGCGCCGGTGGTTCGACATAAGCCGAACCGTCCCGTGACCGCACATCGCAGCCACAGACAGTAATCGTCTTGGGGACAATGCCCTCTTGTTCGTTGTTGAAAATGTCCCACAGCCAGAGCTTGCCGTCGCCGCCGAGGTAGAGCAGCCCGCAGAACAACCCGCCAACCGGCATGCCGATAAATCGTAAATCATCGTCTGCATAGCGTTCCGGCTCGCCCCGGGCGACGAGCGCTTTCACCCAGTCAGAGTTCAGCTTCTTATCGCGTGGAATGATCCAGTGAACGCTGTCGATGGGATCAATAGTTGCGGCAAGATTTAGGTTGGAATTTTCCATCGGGCTGCGGCGCTCAGCGTAACACCTTTAACATGGCTGACAAGCTGATTAGTTTTTGTTTGGCGAAATCGCGGCGCTGAGTTATGAAGGTTGTCACATTATGATTCAAACTGTTCTCGGTCCAATCCCTGCTGCTGAACTCAGCGTGACGCTGCCGCATGAGCATTTCTTCTGCGGCTCCACCGCCGCCAACTTAGCCGAACCACCTGACCCGCGCGACCGGGCCCTGGCCAAGCAGCCGGTCTCCCTCGAAATCCGGGATTGGCTGGAATACAACTGGCACTGCAACCGCGACAACCTCGTTCTCAACGATGAGGCGACGGCCATCGCGGAAGCGCTGCGGTACCGGCAAGCGGGCGGGCGCAGCATCATTGACCCGACCTCAGGCGGGATTGGGCGGAATCCGCAAGGACTGGCGCGAATCTCGAAGCAGACCGGGCTGCACATCGTGACGGGCTGCGGCTATTACGTCGAGGCGACGCATCCGCCGGCCGTGGCGAAAATGACGCCGGCGCAAATCACGGATGAGATTGTTGACCAGTTTGCGAATGGCTTGGATGGGACCGGTATCAAGCCGGGTGTGATTGGTGAGGTTGGTTGTTCATGGCCGCTGACCGCAACCGAAGAAAAATCACTGCGCGCCAGCGCCAAAGCGCAGAAGATTCTCGGCGCAGCGATGGAGATTCATCCCGGCAAGCACCCGGACGCGCTGGCGCAGATCGTGAAGATTTTGCAGACGACTGAAGTGGATATGCGTCGGGTGATCCTCTGCCACGTGGACCGCACCTTGCAGGATGTCCGCAAACTTGTGGAATTGCTCAAAACCGGCTGTACGGTGGAATATGATTTGTTCAGCAGAGAGACCACCGGCAACTACTACCGGTCAGTGGGTATCACGATGCTTAGCGACGCGCAGCGGCTGGATCACCTCCGGGCATTCATAGATGCCGGGTTTTTGAAGCAGTTGTTGATTTCGCACGACGTCTCCTTCAAACACCAGCTCCACAAGTACGGCGGCCAAGGCTACGATCATATCCTCGTGAACACCATTCCGTGGATGCGCCAGCGCGGGTTCACGCAGGCCGAAATCGACGCGCTGATGATTCACAATTCCCGGCGAATGTTTGACTTACCGGAATAATGAAGACCAACGGCAACATCCGCTTCGCCGCTGACGTTGGCGGCACGTTTACCGACATCATTGCGCTCGACGATGCCGGCGGCATCTGGACGCACAAGCTCCCGTCCACGCCGCCGAACTTCGAGCAGGCCGTGCTCGATGCCATGCAGGTTTTTCTCAAGAACACCGGCAATGCCGGCTCGGCTGTGACCGGGGTCGCGCACGGCACGACCGTGGCCACCAATGCCGTCCTCGAACATCGCGGCGCCCGCACCGCGCTCGTCACGACCAAGGGTTTCCGTGACGTGCTCGAACTGCGCCGCATCCGCGCCCCGCAGTTGTACGACTTGTTCTGGGACAAACCGCCGTCGCTGGTGGACCGGTATCTGCGCTTTGAAATCAACGAGCGGATGTCCTCCGCCGGTGAAGTACTTGCCGCGATTGACGAACGGGAACTCGCGCAGCTTACGGACAAACTGAAACGCGAACAGGTCGAATCAGTCGCCGTTTGTTTTCTCCACGCCTATGCGTTTCCAAAACATGAGGAAATCGTTGGCGCTTATCTCCGTCAACACCTGCCGAACGTAGTTATCTCATTGTCGAGCGAGGTGCTGCGTGTGCGGCGGGAATACGAGCGCACCGCCACCACCGTCGTCAATGCTTACGTGCGACCGGTCATGGGCCGGTATCTCGCGGCGTTGCGCGGCGGCTTGAACGCGCAACACGTCACCGCGCCGTTGCTGATCATGCAATCGGCCGGTGGACTTACACCGGAAGCCGACGCGGCCGCGCGACCGGTCTTCATGCTGGAGTCCGGCCCGGCGGCCGGCGTGCTGGCGGCCAGCTACATTGCCAAGCGGCTCGGCATTCATAATGTCATCACGCTCGATGTCGGCGGCACCACCGCCAAGGCCTCGCTGATTGAGGATGGCCGGGTGTCTTACAGTCCTGAATATGAAGTCGGCGCATCATTGTCTGCCAGCAATCGGCTCGTTGGCGGCGGCGGCGAACGTATCCTGGCGCCGACCATTGATATTGCCGAAGTCGGCGCCGGCGGCGGCAGCGTTGCGCATCTCGACAAGGCCGGTGGCCTACACGTTGGCCCGCGCAGTGCCGGCGCGTTACCGGGTCCGGTTTGTTATCAACGTGGCGGCAAGGAACCAACGTTGACCGATGCCGATGTCGTGCTGGGTTACATTCGTCCCGGCAAACTGGCCAACGGCGACGTCACTGTCGATATTGAAGCCGCGCGTCGCGCGATTCACGACATCATTGCCAAGCCGCTCGGCTTGGATGTGATCCGCGCCGCCGATGGCATCCATCGCATTGCCAACTCCAACACGCTCCGTGCCCTGCGCGCCGTCTCCACCGAACGCGGCCGCGATCCGCGCGAGTTCACGCTGGTGGTGTTTGGCGGCAACGGTCCGGTGCACGCGGCCAATATTGCGGCGGAACTCATGGTGAAACAGACGCTCGTGCCGCCGCTGCCGGGCTTGTTCAGTGCCGTCGGTTTGTTGTTTGGCGGCGTCGAACATCACGACGCGCGGAGTTGCCAGCTTTCCAGAGACGGTCTCACCGCCGCCACAGTCCAACAGCTTGTCAACCCGATGCGACAGGCGATGGCTAACCAGTTTGCGCGCGAAGGTTTCCCGGTGGCGCAGGTCGCCTTCACCACGGATGTGGACGTGCGGTTCCTCGGCCAAGCCTCCGAGATTCGGCTGTCATTGCCCGCCGGGCAACTGACCGACAATGCGCTGGGCGTGTTGAAGAAACAATTTGAAGCCGAACACGAACGCCTCTACGGCCATCGCTCCGACCCTGACAACCCCGTGGAAATCGTCGCCGTCCGCTTGATTGGCCGGGCGGGCGCGTACACCGGCAAGTCGCACTTGCGACCCGCCGAACGACTCGACGGGCAGACGCAGAAGAGTCGCCCCGCGTACTTCGGCGAGAAATGGGGCATGGTGGACACGCCGGTCATCTCCCGCCGGCAACTCGACAAACCGGCCATCGGGCCGTTCTTGATTGACGAGTATGACTCGACCACCGTCGTCGCGCCCGGCATGAAAGTCTGGCGGGACGCCGACGAGAACCTGATCATCGAACCGCAACCGGTCTGACAATGCAAACCGATCTATTATTTAAGAAATATTGGATGAATATAATAACCACCTTAGTATTATGTTTTCTTGTCATTACAGGATGTAATCGTTTCTTTGAATCGTCTGGTCCATTAGGTAAAAATAAGGAATGGTGTGACAAGCATCTTGGGGAGCCAGTTGATAGGTCAGGATTGGAATTTTTCTATTTGGTTAATGGGATTAAAGTTAGGCTGATTTTTAACGAAAAGGGTCAAGTTGAAAACATTACATATTTCCATGATTCATCACTGATTCCGATTCCGTTGACTGAAACAGAAATACAAGGCTTTCTAAGAGATAATTCGGATGGTAAGCACTGGCAGCTTCATACTGCTGAAGAACTTAGAAAAAATAACGAAGAGAGTTTAGCACAAAATAAATTAGACCGTGAAAGGTATGCAAAAGAAAATGAAGCGACTCCTTCCAAAGACCTTGCCGATTGTATAAAGAACCTTGATGAATTAATTGCTTCTAGAGAAAAACAAGGTACGCATCCTTATTTTTCGAGAGAGTGGACGAGAAAAGGGGCAAAAGCATTTTGTGATGTAAATGGGGTTACTCTATCGGTATCGGCTACATTTTATTGAGCATAATCAATTAATCGCACTGAACTGTTTGGATAATTCATGATAGGAATAAAAACAAGGGAAGTGGTTCAATGGTTTGGTTACTGTGGCGATAGATTCGTTGAAACTTACAGGCGGCACATTGATGTACCTAAGCTAACTGAGGACAAGAATTACGGTCTGAAAGTATTCCTTTTCGACTTTGCCTTTGCAAGAAATGGAGCGCCACATGCTTTTCGAGTTGCTGGTGTCAAAGCCGTCAGTGCCTGCGAGAATCCAAATGTGGAGTTAAAAACAAGCTTTAAAGATTTCTGGACAGGCAAGTGCAATAAACAGGGAAACCCAGTATTCGATCCGAACCTTCGCAATCTTGATATTCCAGAGATTGTAAAATTGGTCAAAGACGGTGCGTTATGTGAGGCGTTTCGGAAACTCAAGCTAAGGGGCGTTGGACATAAAATCGGGTCGTTGTTTCTCCGTGACCTCGTGATTCTGTTGGGGGCAGAACCTAAGCTGACTGAGGAAACCTATCGATACTGTCAACCAATCGATATCTGGGTTCGCATTGTGGTGGGGGAGCTATGTGGAACTCACCTGGCCGATGGAGCAGCAAAATACAGACTTAACCCAGGAGATCTAGCGGCAGTCGACAACATTACTCAACTTTCTCTCAAGGCTGGTGTCTCTCCACTGAAAGTGAACGCAGGCATATGGTACTTTAGTTCCAACATTGTTGCTGATAGGACACGGCTGAGGAAGCTCTTTGACCCTGTTGATGTAAGAAGGCTCAAAGCAGAGTCTGAACTAATGGAAGGATTCTTACCGACATAGACAAAGTGGTTGAATCAAAATGATGACTTTCGGGAAGAATGTTTCTGTGATCAGGTTCTGTTGGTTTAGCCAATTCTGGTTGCGCCATAGATTATTACATCAGCCTCAAACAATAGATGAAAACTGACCCCATCACACGCGAGATTATCCAGAACGCGCTCAGCGCCGCCGCCGACGAGATGTCGTTGGCGCTGTACCGAACCGCTTACTCGACGATTGTCCGCGACTGCCTTGATTACTCGACCTCGCTCGCCGACAGCAATGGTGAGATGATCGCGCAGGGGATCACCATCCCGTTGCACATCGGCGCGGTTCCGACTGCCATGGCTGCGCTGTTCAAACGTTTCGGCGACGACATCCACGAGGGCGACATCTTTGTCATGAACGATCCCTTCGAGGGCGGGATGCACATCCCGGACATCTTCATCGTCAAACCAATTTTCTATCAAGGCGAGCGCGTGGCGTTCGCGATTGCGACGGCGCATCATCTTGACCTCGGCGGCCGGGTGCCGGGCAGCTCCGCCTGCGACAACACCGACATTTTCCAGGACGGCTTCCGCATCCCGTGGCTGAAACTCTATGACAAGGGGCAGGTGAACGAGACGTTCTTCACCTTGTTCCGCGCCAACATCCGCGTCCCGCACATGACGGTCGGCGATGTCCGCGCGCAACTGGCCGCCTGCCACATCGGCGAACGCTCCATCCACGAGTTGGTGGGCCGGTACGGCATCGCCACCTTCCGCGCCTGCTGCGCCGATTTGATTGACCACACCGAACGCTTGATCCGCGCCGAGATCGCCACGTGGCCGAAGGGACAATACTCGTTCACCGATTATCTCGACAGCGACGGCTGCGGCGGACCGCCGGTCAAGTACCACGTCACCGTGACCGTGGCCGCCGACGAGTTGACCTTCGACTTTACCGGTACCGCGCCGCAAGTGCGCGGTGCGCTCAACTGCACTTTGTCCTACGCCATCGCCTGCGTCGCGATCTGCCTGCGCTCAGTCATGCAGGAATCGGTCGCGAACAACGCCGGCATCTTCCGGCCCTTGAAGATCATCGCCCCGCCCGGCACCGTCATCAACTGCGTCATGCCGGCGGCTTCGTCCATGCGCGGCGTGACAGGCTTTCGCCTTGTGGACACCATCTTCGGCGCGTTCGCCCAATTCCTTCCCGACCGCGTGTTTGCGGCGGGGGAGGGTGGCAACACGCTGATGATCATCGGCGGCAACCGGCCCGACCGGAGCTCGTATGTGTATTACGAATTGATGACCGGCACGTGGGGTGCCCGGCCCGACCGCGACGGCAACGACGGCTTGTGCAGCATCTCCAACATCGCCAGCAACATCCCGATTGAGGAGGCCGAATGCGGCTACCCGGTCCGGATCGAACGCTACGGCCTGGTGCGCGACAGCGGTGGCGCCGGCAAGTTCCGCGGCGGCCTCGCGCTCGAACGTGTGTGGACATTGCTCGAAGGTGAATCGCAATTGACCATCCGCTCCGACCGGCGCGATCATCCCCCGTACGGCCTGCAAGGCGGCGGTTCCGGCACACCCTCTAACAATGTGCTCACGCACGCCGACGGCGATGAAATCCTGCCCACCATGATCTCGACGCGGATCAAAGCCCGCGAAACACTCGCGCACACGCAGCCCGGCGGTGGCGGCTACGGAAAAGCATTCGAGCGCTTGCCAGCTTCAGTCGCATGGGACGTGAAGAACGACAAAGTTTCCATCGAAGCCGCGCGCGACCAGTACGGCGTGGTCGTTGACCCCCAGACATTCGCAGTGGATCAAGCAGCCACTGCTGCCTTGCGCGCGAAAGCCAAGTGACCATTCACGATTTGCCAACGCCAGTTCTGCTGATTGATTGGCCGGTCGCGCAGCGCAACATCCAGACCGCCGCCAAGCTGGTCGCCGGGACCGGCGCCAAATTGCGACCGCATTTCAAGAGTCACAAATGTCTCCCCATCGCCAAGGCGCAGCTCGCGGCCGGCAATTGTTCCGGGATGACTGCCGCGACCGTCGCGGAAGCAGCGGCGCTCGTCGAGGGCGGCGTTGCAGATGTGTTGATCGCGAACAATGTCGTGGTGCCGCAAAAAGTGACGCAGCTCGTGCAGCTCGCCAAACGCGCCACCATCCGCGTGGCGGTCAACGCGCTGGCAAACGCGCAGCTTCTCTCCGCTGAAGCACAGCGCCAGGGCGCGACGGTCGGCGTGCTGGTGGAACTCAGCGTCGGCCAGTTGCGGTGGGGACTGGAACCGGGCCCGGCAGTGGTGACGTTGGCGCAGCAGATCGCGGCCTTGCCGGGGTTGCGGTTCGATGGCCTGCAAGCCTATCACGGCAGCGGCGGACATCTCCCCGATGCCGGCGCGCGTGCGGAATACTCGTGCACCACGATGCACGCGGCGGTCGCGATGCGCCAGTTGATCGAGGCGAGGGGATTGCCGTGTCCGATTGTGTCGGGCACCGGCACGAGCACGTTCGCGGCGGTGTTGGGTCTGGCCGGGCTGACTGAATTGCAAATCGGGACGTATGCCTTGATGGACTGGACGTTTCAGGAACGCACGAGCAACCTGTTTGAGATTGCCTTGACCGTGCTCGCGACGGTGATCAACGCGACGCCCGATCAGTTTGTGCTCGATGTCGGGATGAAAGGCGTGAGCAATCGGAACGGCCCGGCGCGGCTGCCGGCGCTGACTGGCTACGCAGTGGTGCCGGGTTATTCCGAGGAACACACGCTGGTGCGGCTGCCGGGACACAAGGTGCGCGTCGGCGACCGGCTCCAGCTTCAGCCGGGCCACGCGAACGGCACGATCAATCTCTACCGGCAAGTGGTCGTGCATGAAGGCGGCGAGGTTCGCCACATCTGGCCCATCTCCGCGACCGGGTACGCGTTGCTGGGTTGACGCGGGGTTAACTCACCGAAAACAACGCGGCCGGGAAGTTGCCGCACTAATGATTTATTTCTGTTGACGGGGAAAGCGATTTAGCGCATAACGCATTTTGTTCTGGAGCAATACTGATGCTGTCACTGGAAATGTCGAAGAATCTGAAAAATCTTCACGCTGTGCCTGAAGTTGGCACGGCGGCTGCGACAGACAGACAGACAGACAGACAGACAGACAGACAGACAGACAGACAGACAGACAGACAGTTTCTCACCTTCTAAGCTATCCGAGCCGTTACTTCTTACCGGCCATTCCGGCTGGTTATTCTCCGAACGCAGTTCC
>Ga0118677_10015111_pt1 | contig 10767 bp, 6 predicted proteins | sample AliMusrvi5mmetaG_FD_86154 | JGI IMG/M metagenome (GOLD analysis project Ga0118677, IMG submission 86154)
GGGACAGCTTTTGGAAACTGAAATGGAGATCAGTCAAAGCGAACTTCCTGTAGCTGCCAAAACTTCCTTGGCCAAAGATTTTGCCGGATTCAAGCTCGACGAGATCGAAAAATCGACCGATGCCAAGGGTGTGGTTTGTTACGAGATGGAAGCAACAAAGGGCAAGGAGAAACTTGAACTTTGTTTCGATGCCAACGGCAAATTCATCTCCAAAGAGCCTTTGAAGAAAGATTAGGCCAATGCCTTGGATTCTTCTTCAGTACTTGATGATTTTCCGCGACTCCGTTTTACCCTGTTTGCTGACCACCTGAATGATGTAATTGCCGCGTGAGAGTTCTCCCAGGTTAAGATCCTGGGCTGAATTCTCACTTCCTGAGAGGGTTAACTCTTTGATGATGCTGCCACTCATTGAATAGACGACAATCCGCGAAAGCGGTGTTGCAGAGGAGATCTTTAAAATTTCGCTGACAGGATTCGGCCAGACCACAAAACCTGCCTCGGTCTGTGGCAACACTTCCACCTCGGTGGCAATATCCGGACTGCTGAAATTCTGGGTGGAATAGAGCCTGAACTCGCCGGGTGCCAGTACCAGATTCTGGCTGGTATTGGTGATAGTCAAAGTCGTTCCGGTAAAATACTCATACCAGGTTCCAACTTTTTGAAATTGAGCGGTGAGCGTTCCGGAAGCAACGCCAAAATTACCGACCACCAATACATTATCGCTATTCAGATTCAACTTGAGCCATTTCAGGTCGGTCGTCAGGGCATAGCTGAAATCCGTCGTTTTGAAGATGGGATAAGTTTTCTTCAGATAGAAGAGCTTTGCCATTACCCTGAAGAGATAGGTGCGGGCCGGCTTGTCGACATAGTTCCATTTGATTGGTTTTTCGCTCAAACGACCTCCGTAGTCGATCGAATAATCGTATCCCAACTCACCAAATTGCCAGATCATTTTCGGTCCTGGAATAGGCATAAAGAGCGCGGCAGTAAGAGCGACCCTCTTGTATGCCGTTGTGCTGTCCTTGGTGGAATAGCTGCCAAGCGCATTCCCGAAGGCGATACATTTGTAGGCAACCCGTTCCTCATCATGGCTTTCCATGTAATCGACCAAGGCTGCTTTGCTCCAGTTTCGGGCAGTGTAGCTGGACCAGCTCAGATCGGATGCTCCACTGTCGTTGTAACCCATGGCAGCCTCTTCACTGTTGTAGGCCATGTTACCCCAAAGCAGTATCCCGTTGCCAGATTCTGCAAGTTCCTTCTCTTCTGGATTGTCTGAAAGATGTTCGAAGATTACCAGGGCTCCCGGTTTTCTTTTCTGTACCTGTCCGGCCATCCTTTCCAGATTATATATTCGTTGCGGATCATATTTGCTGCCCCATGGATCTGAAACGGCATCCTTGATGTTGTTGGAAAATCCCTTGGTAAAATCGTAACGGAATCCATCCACCTTGTACTCGCTCATCCAGTAGGAGGCAATGCTGTCGACCAACTCGCGCGTTGCCGGACTGTCGTGGTTAAAGTCATATCCCCACTGGGCATCCGGATTCATAAAATTGCTTTTTACATTGTACCAGGGATTCTGGGTGGTCGGGTTGGTTCCATCGAAATAGAGTTGGAGGAATGGACTCTGTCCGTAAGAATGGTTCAAAACCATGTCCATCACCACGGCAATTCCACGCTGGTGACAAAGGTCGACCAATTTCTTAAAGTCGGCGGAAGGACCATAATATTTATCGGTGGCAAAATAGAAGGAGGGATTGTACCCCCAGCTGCTGTTGCCTTCGAATTCGTTGACGGGCATCAGCTCCAGTACATTTACCTTTAAATCTTTCAGATAATCGAGATGATCTGCCACTCCGGAAAAGGAGTGCTTGGTATCAAAGTCGCGCACGAGTGCCTCGTAGATGATACAGGTATCGGAAGCTGGAGGCGTAAACTTGGCAACTTGCCAGTTGTATTTGGTTTTGTTGGGCTGAAGAACGGAAACGATGCCGTCCGTTTTCCCGGTAGGGTATGCCACCAGATTAGGATAGGTGGCAGCAGTGATGTATTGGTCGTTGGCCGGATCCAGGATTTTATCCGTGTAAGGATCGGCAATTTTAAGTGTACCATCCACGAGGTATTGGAATGAATACTCTTTCCCGGGAGTCAGGTTGTCTATTCTGAGCCAGAAATAATCGCCATCCCGCTTCATTCTCGATGTGGAGGAGGGGTGCCAACCATTGAAATCTCCCAATAAGAAGACATTTTGTTTGTAGGGAGCCCATAAAACCAGCAAGGCGGATTGCGTATCCGGATAGTTGATCCCTTTTTTTGCACCAGCAGGCATAGTCGCTGTAACTTCAGCCCCCAAAACATGAACATAGACCGAATCGGCAACAGTGGTTCCGTTGGCAGTTGCCGTGGTTTTAATCCAATAATCGCCGGCAGGCTTGTTGAAACTGTAGGAAATTGAGGTGCCGGTTTGGTTGATTACTTTTGTGTTGTTGAGATAGAGCACCAAATCGGCCGTAGTGGAGCAATTGGCCAAAAACGGAATAGCGGCATTGGGTTGATAAATCTGATTATCAAACGGTTGTTGAATGACCACATTCAGCCCCGACGCGTAAACATCCTCCAAAATATCCTTACCTCCGGTATCTTTCCCTTCCAGGTATGCACCATTCACCATCACTCCGCTTCGAAAGACCAAAGCAATCTTAAGGATCGTCTCCCCTGCAGGAACGCCAAAGTATTGCCTGATATCAGGAGTCAAAGTTATTTGGTATTTGTCGGTCGCCGTTTTGGTCATCTTAGCCTTGTCCACATTGACACCCCAGGCAGCTACAACGTATTTCCAATCGGTGCTGGAAGTACTCTTGTCAGTGATGACTCCGATATGGGCGTAAACATCTCCGGCATAACCCATCAATCCAGCAGTACCCTTGGTGGCATCATAAGTTAGCGTGACGGACTGATTGTCGGTAGGAAGTGCCGGAACAGCGGTTACAATCTGGGAAACTCCTGCTTTAAAAAGAAGAAGTAGGAGTATCAACGAGGCAAAGGTTCTCATGGGGCAGCGTTTGAAAGTGGAACAGTTTGTTAAAACCAACCGGTAGGAAAGACATCATGCTGGTGCAGGACAATCGGGTAGTTCAACATACAAAGTAACACAATATTTAAAAGAGAATGAAAGGCGAAAATATCATCAAAAAAAAGGAGGGCACTGGTCAAGTGGCCCCCCTTTTTAATGGAATTGAATCGGCTAATTTTTCGTAATTGTACAGGAAGGAACGGCTTTGAGTACGTCGAGTGTCAAAGTATAGTTTCCTGCAACGGCAATTGCGATGTTGTCTCCGCCCTGGGTAAGTGCGCCAAGGTTGGCACCTCCGAGGTTGACTGTCCAATCGTCGTTGGCCCTGAATTTAACGGAGCCTACAGTCAATGGCAAAGTGACTTTGAGGACTCCGTTGACGGCATCCCAGGTCATGTTGGTGTCTGTATTCCATCCGCCCGGAGTTGCATCACCGATCACACCCCACCTGTTTGCAGTGTAGGTATAGGCATTTGGATGACTCAAATCGAGTGTGATGGCGTAATCAGATTCCAGGGCAACCGGAATATTGGCTGCACCTGCGCCCAGATTACCATCGGCTTTGTCGCTACCATAATTCAAGCCCCAATCGTGGTTGGCCCTGAATTTGATATTAGCGGCAGTTAAGTGCATAACACCTTGCCAAATCCGCTGTGACGGACTGTAGGTCAATGCGGTTTCGTCACCCCAACCCAGTGGAGAGGCATCACCGATCACACCCCAGTTGGTGGCAACTGCAGTATAGGTCATGGCAGTAGCATCGGCATTGATTTTATAGTATCCCTTTGGAGAAGCGATGTTGTTCGCTGCATTAGGATCCAGTTTGCCGGAGTGATTGTCATCACCGTAGTTTGGTCCGTTCCAGTTGGGTTGCGTGGCGAACTTCCAGTTGTTGGAAGCATTGGCCATGTACACATATCCTTCGAGTTTGTCTCCTGCAGCAATGGTACCGATAACCTGTGGAGATTTGTCAGGAGACCAGTCGGCCAGGGTTGTTCCTGGATAGCTGGCGCCTACATAATCACCGGGAATATTCCAGGTATAAATATCAGCCAGGGTTGTAAACTGAATGTCTGCACCGTATGCTGTGCCCGCACTGTTGGTAGCATAGGCACGAACGTGGTAGGAGGTATTTTTCTGCAATCCTGTCAGTGCGCTCACAAAAGCACCCAAACCGTTACCACCATCGATTTTGGAACCGGCAATGGTTGGATTGGCAGCAGTACCATAGGCAAGACCTTTGGCTGTAATAGTACCGCCACCATCATAGGTCGCTGCTCCGCCGGAGGTAGCCGTAGTTTTGCCAACCGCTGTCACTGCTGTAGTTGTCACAACAGGCAGGTCCACAGGGGTAGTAAAGGAGACTTCCGGGCCATATCCGGTGCCTGCGCTATTGATAGCATAGGCGCGAACATAGTAGGTCTTGTTTCCTTTCAGGGCAGTAAGAGCACTTACAAAAACACCTGTCCCCTTGCCATCGGTAGTTTTGGTATCGGCAGTTGTGGGCAGATGGTTCAATCCGAAACAAATACCACGGGCTGTCACGTCGGCACCGCCAAAAATGGTGACATTACCTCCACCAGTGGCTGAACTTCCAGTGATGGCTGTGATGGCTGCTGTTGTCAGTGTCGGAACGACCGGCAGAGTGGTAAAATTAAGCTCATCACCATAAATGGTACCGCTTGCGCCGATTGCATAGGCACGCGCATAGTATTTGGTCGCATAGGTAAGCCCTGTCAAATTCACATTATAGGTAGCACCGGTGGAAGTACCAGTGAATGCCACCTTTGTGTTGGCGACAGTTGGGGCAGGAGCAGTATTGTAGCAGACCCCTTTTTCAGAGAAGCCATCACCTTCGGCAATAACATATCCAACAACGGTTGCTGCATCAGATTTGACGTTCAGCGTTTGTGTGGAATTAAGTGTCGGACTCAGTTTTACATTCGCTGTTTCCTTGGTACAAGCTGCATAAAACAGGATTGCACCGATAAGGATCGCCAATATTCTATATTTCGAAAATACTTTCATATATCTAATTTTTAAACGATTAAGTAAATCAAAGTTCTACTATCAGCTTTTCACGATGGTATAAGTCCCTGTCGTGCCGTTGATAATCGTTAATGTAATGGTATAAGTTCCTGCGGTAGCAGTACAATTTGCACCACCTTGGGTCAGATTATCCGGCGTTCCTCCTAAATTCCATCCCCAATCATCATTAAGTCTGAATTTAAAGCCACCGTCGATGAGGGTAATCTTGATGGACCATGTTCCGGTAACGGCATTGTAGTCCATTTTCTGATCCGGTGTGTTCCAACCATTTGGCGTAGCATCACCAACCAACCCAACCATATAAGAATCAATCTTGTAGGTAAGTGCTTTTGTATTGGCTGCAAGTTTGTACCAACCATTGGCTGCAACCTTAAGGCTACTTCCATTCACTGCAAGTATTCCATTGCTACCACCATATACAATATTGGCATCGGGATCTTTCAATGTAAATGCCTTTGTTGCATCAAGTTTCACAAAACCAACATAGGAGCCGTCACCCAGAGGAGATTCGATTTTCTGTGCAATGCCTGAATTAATCAAATCCAGCCGAGGTAGTCCGTAGGTCGTAGCATCCGCTGATTTTGCAACTGAATTGTAGACAAACGAAGCCGTTCCGCTGCTGACAGAAATGGAAGATCTGATTCTAAGATCAAGAGAAGTAACCTGATCTGCAGGAAATTTCTTGAGAAAAATCCCATTCAAATCACTCACTGAAATCTTCATCGAAAGATCCTGCTTGTCGCTAAGAATTAAAACCGGGTCTGCAAAATTTGTTCCTTTTGCGGCTGCTTCCAAATAATAGGTTACAGATGCCTGGAAACCAGGATCTAAAGGTGAGCCAACAAATTCCAATACATTCGTTCCCGAAGCTCTTTTGAGCGTTAGATCAGGTACAGATACCAGATTTTGAATCGTTGGGCTGTCTGACAATACCGCTTTAGTTCCTTCCTTATCGCAAGAAAACAAAAGTCCGATCAACCCAATGAAAGTTAGATATATAAATATTTTTTTATTCATTGTTAAAAATTTTAAAGATTAATTATAACCTGGATTTTGTTTTAATGTTGGATTTGCTCCCATGTCATTGGATGGAATTGGGTACAAATCGCGGAAACTTTCGGTTGCTGTACCAGCTGCGACTTTTCCTTTCCAGGGCCACAAGTAGGTGCCACCCGTAAACTTCCCGTAGCGGATCAGGTCAGTTCTGCGGTATCCTTCCCAGTAAAGTTCACGGGAACGCTCATCCAGAATGAAATCAAGGGTCATCTGAGCAGCGGTAATGTTACCGTTGGTATTGCCATAAGCCCTTGTGCGCAATGCATTGACATAACCCAAAGCTGAAGTTGCACTACCTGTGGTACCTCCCCTAAGGACTGCCTCGGCATACATCAGATAAACATCAGCCAGTCTGAACAAAGGATAGTCGGTATCCACAAAGTCAGGATGGGCATGAGGAGCAGGTGCACCTGTTGAGGTGAGGTTGGTGTACTTTGTAATGGCCCATCCGTCCGTAAATTGACCGATGTCATTGATCACCAGGTTTTGGCCGGCAGTCCAGAACATGGCCCGTTTGTCGGTAGCACCGCTGGTATCCGTAAATTTGCTGACGAATGCGCTCGTTGTGCGAATTCCGCCCCAGCCACCGCCAACACCAAATTGGGCTGGAGGCATGCTTCCGCCAATTTCGGCATGGATCAGATAGGTCATTCCACCATAAGTCTGGGTGTTTTGTCCATCCGATGTGATTGGGAAGATCATTTCAGAACTAAGGTTGTTGTCTGCAGTAAAGTTATTGGCATATTTTGGTGCCAGCGTGTAACCGGCGGCAATAACCTTTGCACAATAGGTAATACATTCTGAATTCTTATCCTGTCCTACATAAACCTTTGCATTCAAATAAAGTTTGGCCAGCAGTGTCCAGGCAGCTGCCTGGTCGGCCCTTGCATATTCAAATTTAGGAGTTCCAAGCACACTTTCGATGGCTTTGAGTTCTGTTTCAATATAAGTATACAATTCCGCACGGGTTGTTTGCTTTGGAAAGAAAGCACCAGGAGCATCAGCTTCCGTTACGAAAGGAGGATTACCGAACAGGTCAATTGCGTGGTAGTAAGCCAAAGCGCGAAGAAATCTTGCCTCGGCGTTGTATTTAATGATATCCGCATCCTTGTTCCCGGCAGTCGCACGAATGTATTCGTTGCAAAGAGAGACCGTGTACATGATCCTTGAATAGATGGCAGCAATAAATACGTCGTTGGAAGCCCATGTTTGCCAGTGGAAGTCTTTGATTGAAGCATCATTCCATGCCATAACGGCTTCGTCGGTTGACAGTTCCTGTGCATTCCAGTATTGGCGGAGGTAATTGGAGAAACCCTCGTCAATCCCTGCGATGTCAGGTTGGCCTGAAGGTCCCTGCTGACCGCTTAGTGCAAAGGTGGCATACAGTTTGGCCAATCCTTCCTTGTAAGCTCCAGGTGTGTTGTATACAGTCAGAGATGTTACAATATTCGGGTCCTTGGGAGTAACATTCAAGTCTTTTACACATGAGGTAAACATCAGTGTGACCAAGACAACAGCTAATGATTTTATGTTATAAATTTTCATGTCGTATCCTTAATAAAGTTAAAATGTAAGATTTACGCCAAGTACATAGACTCTCGGACGAGGATAAAAATTATTGTCAATACCACCATCGACCTCAGGATCCAGCCCTTTGTATTTGGTGATCGTAAAGGCATTTTGTACAGTGAAACTTATCCTGGCTTTCAGAGAATGTTCAAAGTTGTACCCGATACTCATGTTATCCATTTTGAAGAAGGATGCATTTTCAACATAGAAATCAGAAAAATACTGCGTGTTGGTGAACTTGGCATTGTTGATCTGCTTCGGAACGTTGTTAAAGAATCCTGACTGGTTGTAGACAGTTGAGTAAAGCGCTCCAGAGGCAACATTGTTGTACACATAGTTGCCAATGTTTGACCTGCCTGAGAAAGAGAAGTCAAATTGCTTGTAGGAAATCCGTGAGTTGATACCCAAAGTATAATCAGGAGCAGGTTTTTTGTAATGGTACTTGTTCAGGTTGTTGCTTGTGACTGTACCACCTGTACCTGTGCGGTCGACATAAAGTCCTTCAATTGGCATGCCGTTTGAACCGTACACTTGCTGGAATACATAGAATGAGTTGGCAGGATATCCGACACGTTGGTTCTGGATAAAGTTACCCACGCCACCACCGATCAAACCGACATCGACTCCCGGATAATTTGGGTCGTCTGTCTTGGTTAGCTTGGTGATTTCGTTTTCGTTGTAGGCTGCGTTGAAACCTGCACTCCAGTTCAAATCTTTGGATTGGATGATTTGACCGGTAATAGAAAACTCAACCCCTTTGTTCTCAAGATTTCCGACATTGGTAGTCAGGAAGTTGGAGAAGTTGCTACCTGCGGCGATCGGGATAAAGTTGAGCAGGTCCTTGGTTGCACGTTTGTAAACATCGATGGATCCGGTAATCCGGTTTTTCAGGAATCCGAAGTCCAAACCTGCGTTGTAAGTTGTGGTTGATTCCCATTTGATGTTGGCATCGTATGGATTTGGCCTCAACGTATTGTAGAAGGTGTTGCCAAACTGGTACTGAGCAGTGGCTGTGCTTCCACGGTAAACAGGAAGATACGGATAATCATTACCGATATCCTGCTGGCCGGTAACACCCCAGCCCAATCTGAGTTTAAGGTCAGAAACAGCAGTGACATTCTTGAGGAAGGCCTCATCTTTCAATTTCCAGGCAAGGGCCGCAGCAGGGAAGAGTCCCCATCTGTTAGCGCTTGAGAATCTTGAAGATCCGTCATCACGAATGGTAACCGTCAACAAGTAACGTTCCATGAAAGTGTAATTCAAACGTCCAAAGAAGGAAACCAGGTAATTTTCATTGATAAAAGATGAGTTATCAGAAACCAATGTTTGATCACCATTGCTTGAATAATTTTTCCCATCCTTGTAGAAATGTTGCCAGGAATAACCGGCAGTTGCATCGATTTTGCTATTGATTGATTTGAGCTCTTTCACATAATTCAGGTAGAAATCGAGCAATTGGGATTTTCCATTCTGGGAATAATCATTGATTCTACCAATCCCGTTCCGGTAGGTGAATGCTGCATCAGTTCCCGCATAATTGTGCCCCTTGGTGGTGAAATAGTCATAACCCATGTTCAGATTTGCCCTTAAATCCGGAAGGAAAGGCATTTTATAATCGAACTGAACATTGCCAAGACTGCGTTGAACAGTTGATTTGTTGTCTGTCTGGTTCAGCAATGCAACAGGGTTGGAAACTCCGATCGGATTGGGACTGCCATTGGGATCCATGGCCCCGCTGGGCAGTACATCCGACAAGTTGATCCAGGTAAAATATCCACCGTATTTGGTATTGCCATTCATGACAGGTTGAGTTGGATCATAAGCAACGGCAGATCCTACTGCTCCCTGGTCGCCGAAATTTTGTTTCGTATAGCTTCCTTTTAAGTTAATACTAACTTTCAGGGTATTGTCAAGGAATGTTGGATCAAGACCCACTGCAAGGGTGGAGCGCTCCATGTTGGTTGTCTTCAGGATACCGATTTGATTGGTATACCCCAGTGAAGCACGGTACGGCATGGTTTTGACGCCACCACTTATACTGATGTTATGGTCCTGAGCCAGCGCAGTCTGGTAGATCTCCTTCTGCCAGTTGGTGTTCTCTGTACCAAGACGGCTCAAACTACCCAAGTTCAGACCAACCTCGTTTTTGGAGGCAAGATCGTAGGCCATGCTTCTGAATTCATCGCCCGACATGACGTCCATATAGGCAGGAATGGTATTGACCGACATGGTACCGTTGTACTCAATTTTCATTGGTTTGCCGGCTGTTCCCTTCTTGGTTGTAATCAGGATGACCCCGTTGGAAGCCCTTGACCCATAAATGGCGGTCGCAGAAGCATCTTTCAACACTGTAAAAGTCTCAATGTCATTGGGGTTAATGGTTGTAAGCGGATTCGCCAAACCAGAAATTCCGGAGTTACTTACCGGAAATCCGTCAATAATGATCAGAGGATCATTGCTGGCAGACATGGAAGAACCTCCACGAATACGGATGGTTGCACCACTACCGGGAGCACCACCTGAAGAGGTAATTACTGTACCGGCACTCTTACCTACGATCAGGTCCTGGGGAGAAGTGATTCCGCCTTTGGCAAAATCTTTGGAACTCACGGTACTGACTGCACCGGTGGCATCATTTTTCTTAACGGTTCCATAACCAATAACTACCACTTCATCCAAACCCGTGGTCTGAGGTGAAAGGGCAATTTTCAGTGCTGTTTGTTGTCCGACAACTACAGTCTGTGGTACGTACCCGATAAAAGAAAATACCAATTTCTGACCGGAAACTACCTTGAGGGTAAATCTACCATCCAAGTCTGTAGCTGCTCCGTTGGTTGTACCTTCCACTTTAACGGTTACGCCGATAAGCGGTTCCTTACTGGTCGCATCCGTAACAGTTCCGGAGATTGATTTTTCCTGTGCAAATGCCGGCAGTGTAAACACCGCGAGAAGGAAAAACCAAAGCATCTTCATCTTTGCTAATTCAAATTTCATGTGAATTAAATTATAGGTTCATAAAT
>Ga0118677_10015112_pt1 | contig 10766 bp, 8 predicted proteins | sample AliMusrvi5mmetaG_FD_86154 | JGI IMG/M metagenome (GOLD analysis project Ga0118677, IMG submission 86154)
ATCTTCCTTCTTGTCCGGTTCAGTCTGCAGGTCCGTCTCGTCTGTCTCGACATGTCCGAGAACACTCCAGATTTTATCCAGCTTCAATACTGTTCCTCCCTTTAATGCGTGTCACGCGCCCCAAAAATACCGGTTCCTATGCGGACCATATTGGCCCTTTCTTCCACTGCAACTTCATAATCATGTGTCATTCCCATGGACAGCCAGCGGAAAGATTCAGAACAGGCAACCGTTTCAGACAAATGTTCGAATATATCGCGGGTTTTGGCAAAAACAGGCCGGGTCATCTCGCTGTCAGCATAAAAAGGCGCGATTGTCATAACGCCACAAAGGCGCAAATTCGCAAGTGAATCAATCAGTCTCGCCAGTTCTTCCGCCCGTGAAGGTTCGATGCCTGATTTCGAATCCTCGCCTGCCACATTCACCTGTATCAGAACATCCTGTATTTTTCCTTCAGCGGCTGCACAGCGGCTGATTTCGTGGGCCAGTCTGGCACTGTCAACAGAATGGATCAGAGAAAAAATCTTAACGGCATGACGAACCTTGTTCGTCTGCAAATGTCCGATCAAATGCCATTCAATAGGCAAATCTTCAAGCTCGGCCGCCTTTCCCAAAGCTTCCTGCACCCGGTTCTCGCCCATCGCAGTCAGCCCACAGGCAAACGCTTCACGTAAAACAGCTGATGGCAGTGTCTTGGTCACTGCAATCAACTTGATTTTATCGATATCGATTTTCTTTTTAACAGCTGCCAGGTTTTCAGCAATCAAGAAGCTCGGCCCCCAATATTGGCGCAGAAATCATTATTAATTATATCGCCAGTAATATTGAACTGTCAAAGTTCAACCAATACGCCAAAGCGTCCAGCTTTTCCCAGACTTGCCCTGTGAGAAAAAAACATCTCCGGCTGCTGCATCGTTGAAATGCCACTGATGTGGATATTGCCCGGCCGAATCCCTGCTTCGACCAACTGCCGTCGATTCCACTCCCAGAGATCGAGCAGCCAGTGTTCATCTCCTGTTCTGCGGGAAAAGGCTTCCGTGTTCGCCCATACGTTCCCGATCTCGTCCATGACAGGGCGGTCGACTTCATAATCATCCGGGCCAATGGACGGACCAATGCCAACGACGCAGTCGGACGGGTCCGTACCGAAAGTATGCTGCATGACAGCAATGGTGCGAGGCCCGATCGACTGAAAAGTGCCCCGCCATCCGGCATGGCTCAGTCCAATTACTTTACGCACAGGATCAAACAACAAAAATGGAACGCAATCCGCAAAAAATAGCAGCAATCCAAGCCCTGGAGTTCCGGTGACCAGCGCATCGGTAGCTTCCAGTCTTTTGCCTGCATCTGCCGGGTCAACCACGGCTACGTGACAGCCGTGCACCTGTCCGGTAGAAACCACATTGTCCTGCCGTACTCCGACAGCTTCAAAAAAATTTCGCCGGTTAAACTGTAAATATTCAGGGCTGTCATCGACTTTGATGCTCAGGTTCAAAGTTCCCAGTTCACCCCGACTCCTGCCGCCGATGCGGGTGGATATGCCATGCCGCAGACCCAGTTCCTGCAGACAGGTAAAATTCGCCCATCTTACTCCGTTTTCGTGTTGATAAAAATTCATTTCCTTCATCAGATAGATGTGGTTCCTTTCTCCAGTTCATTGCTGCCGCATACACCGCACCGCGTACATAACGGCGCGCATACAGGCGTAAAAGCTTCGCGGCGTGATTTTTCCAGCTCTGACAATAAATACGATTTTTCCACTCCGACGTCAATCACATCCCAGGGCAATTCTTCGCCTGGTTCACGCAAACGGTACAAATAATCGGCTTCATCGATTTCCAGCAGCTTTAAGGCCTGTTTCCAATATTTGCGGCCACCCAGCAAATGCGCCTGCAATAGAGCCTGTCCGACAAGTTTGTCTCCCCGGGCCAGTACCGCCTGCAGGTATGCTTCTTTGACCGATTCGGACTGCACTTTGACTCTTTTTTCACCTTTCAGGCTTTTCTCTATTTGTTTCAAACGGGAAGCAACGGTCGCCTGATCTGCCATGGGCAGCCATTGAAAAGGCGTGAAAGGTTTCGGCACGAAAGGGTTGATGCTTAAAGTCAAAGTTCCCGCCCTGCCATTATCCTGCATGCATTGCAGCACTGTATGCGCCATAATCCGGACGGCTTCAATATCCGACTCCTTTTCTTCAGGCAATCCTATCATGACATAAAGTTTCACATTAGGAATTCCTGCCTGAAGAGCCATGGCAACGGTTCTCAGCAATGCCTGCTCATCAAGTCCTTTGTTGATTACCCGCCTTAGTTTTTCACTGCCGGCTTCAGGCGCCAAAGTTATCGTCCGATGCCCGCTTGCCGCCAGAATCCGCACTAATTCCGCCGTGGTGGAATCAGCCCGCAGTGATGCGACAGAAGTGCCTATGTTTTCTGACGCCAGCATGACACACAAAAGGTCCATATCCGGGAAATCGGAAACTGCCGCACCGACCAGCCCAACCTTGCGATGCAGTTTGCCTGCCGTTTCCACGCCATGCCGTATTGCGGCAACTGATCTGCTGCGCGGCGGCCGGAAACAGTAACCGGCCATGCAAAAACGACAATGACGTCCACAACCGCGGGCAACCTCAACAAGATACATCGCGTCGAATTCCGTCTGATCTGCAACAATTGCCGTTTCTCCAGAAAAACAGTCCAGGTTTTTTATCCATCTTCTGCGGACAGGCTTTGCGGCATCATGCAAAGCCGGCACGTACAGGCCGGGAATTATGTTCAGCGCCTGGATGACTGCCTGTCTCGAGCCGCCCTGTTCCCTGCGGCGATGATATGCATCAAGCAGCTCCCCAATTACTTCTTCGCCTTCACCGATGACAAAGGCATCAACAAATTCCGACAGGGGCGCAGGATTAAAAGTCGCACAGGGTCCGCCGGCTATGATGATCGGGTCGGCTTCCCCGCGGTCTGCTGAGCGAAGCGGAACCCTCCCAAGGTGCAGCATCTCAAGCAAATTGAAGTAGTCCAGTTCAAATGAAACAGCAAAGCCAACCAGAGGGAACTCATACAAAGCACGCTGGTTTTCAACACATAGCAAAGGCATGCCGCTGCGGGCATACTCCGACCTGTCCGCGGCAGATGGCAGAAATATCCGTTCACAGGCCGTATCACGGCGTTTGTTAATTTCACGGTAGATAATTTGAAAACCCAGATTGGACATGCCCAAGTGATACTCATTGGGGAACGCCAGAGCAAAACCTGTTTTCGCACCCGGCGCAGTCTTTTGCCCTCCCTGTTCCCGGGAAACGCGCAGTTTCAGTTTTTCTATCAATTGCCAATTCATAAGCTTATTATGTCACAAGCGTTACCCTGTGACAACCGCATGGCAAAAAACCGATTGGTTCGTTTAAGTTTATTTCGGTTTGGAAACAATAATCTGCCAAATTATTGTTATTTTCGGTATACAAAGGTATAATTCATATGGGAGTAATTGCCCGAATAATAATACGAGGAGGAATATCATGTTTAACAGAAAGACTTACAGGAAATTTTTCGCTCTAGTTATCTCTTTTATGTTCGTTTCCGTTCTCTTCTTCAGTGTCGGCGCCTATGCAGCAGATCCGGGCACAACTTTGAGCAAATATCCTTCTTTGAAAATCGGTTTTACAAGTCAAAATTTTTCCAAATGGCTGCCCCTCGGTGTTGCGAATCTGAAAACCGTCCTTGATTACGCCAGCAAAAAAGGGTTTGCCTTTATCGAAATCCGCGACCCCAATGCATCCCTGTCTCTGAATGACTGCAAAGAGCTCGCGGCCTATGCCAAAGATAAGAATGTTGAAGTGATATATGCCATGGGAGTTGGAGCACTCGATGACAATTATTTCGAGGCGTTTTCACGCGGCCTGGCAAATGCTATGGTTTTCAACGGGCCCAAATTTGTCCGCACAGGCGCCAACGGCAATGAAATGAACCTCGATCCGAAAAAACAATTCTGGACTGCCGATGAATTCGCCAGACTCGTACAAAACCTCAATATTGCGGCAAATACTGCCAAAACATTCGGTTATACCCTCTTTGTGGAAAATGCCAACGAAGGTCTGAAAGGCGATGGAGTTAATACATTCGGAACTGCCGATCTGTTCGGGCCTCAAGGCGTCAATGCCAACGTCGGCCTGCAGCTGGATATGGCCAACTTCTTCTGCGTTTCCCGCGTGGAAAACTCACCTGCCGACGTCCAGGCTTTCTTCGAAGCCAATGTCAAGAAAATGGGATACTCGCATCTTAAAACCTCTATTGCTCATCAACCGCAGCCATATCTTAACGGCAACGAACTGCCCTTCGAAGTTTACTTTAAATCTCTTGCCAAATATGACAAGGTATATGTTGCCATTGAGCTCTTCAACGCCGACTCACTGGAAAATGAATATATCAACACACAGAAGAGCTTAGACTACTTGCACTATAATTTCTAAGTCAATCAATATCCATTAAAAGGAACCCCGAGCTGAAATCTTCAGTTCGGGGTTCCTTTTTAATCTGCTTCTTCAGCTTTGCCACGCGGGGTCGGACCACTCCACAACCCGGCCGAGCCGCAATGACGAAGGCACGTCAATCAGCCGCTGGTTGCCTGAACCTCTGAAGGCCAGTCCGATATCACGCCGTTCCTGCAAATAAGGCCCGTCAACCAGAATATCAGTCAATTGCAGCAACCCGGATATTTTTTCGTCCAATTTTCCCATTGCCAGCAACTCTTCATATACATATCCGGAGTATGTCACAACAGACAGGCCGCGCCGCTTTACTTCGGCCGCCAGTTCAACGAGCGCCTCCGGCTGTAAAAACGGTTCTCCCCCGGACAAAGTAATTCCGCTGACAAGCTTATCTTCTTCCAGTTCTTTTAAGATGGCTTCTGTTGAGGTTTCAGAACCACCGGAGGGATCATGGGAGGCCGGATTATGACAGCCCGGACAATGATGCGGGCATCCCTGAACAAAAACCACCAGGCGGATTCCTGGGCCATCAACAACGCTTTCCTTGACAATACCGGCAATTTTCAGCTGCATCGTTCTGCCCCGTCAAATCTTATGTGCAACGCGGTTTTTAAGTTCGGCCTGCTTCGGGTCATTAAAGCGTTCAAGCGTTGACAGATATCCGGTAATCCTACGCACGCGCCTGATGGTTCCGGCGCCGCATTCCGGACAACATTCCGTCTCTATGACACCCAAACGGCCGCAGGCATCGCAAAAATCAACCGGGAAGTTTATGCCGGCATAACCGACATCCGACTCAGCCATGCAGCGCAGAATGTCTTCCACCGCCTTGGGGTTGTGGACAGGCGGGGACTCAAACTCAACATAGCTGATATGGCCGGCATTCGTATATTTATGGAACACGCCTTCACGTTTCATTTTTTCCCTGGCGCTGATTGAGAAGCTGACAGGAACATGGAATGAATTGCTGTAATATTCCCTGTCGGTAACACCGGGAATAATGCCGAATTCTTTGCGGTCCATCCGCACGAACCTTCCTGACAGGCCTTCTGCCGGCGTAGCAATGAGAGTATAGTTAAGTCCGTATTTTTCAATCGCCCGGTCAACCTTGTCACGCATGAACGCCACAATTTCTTCGCCCAGCGACTGGGCTTCATCACTCTCGCCGTGGTGCCGTCCCGTCAAACTGACCAATGTTTCCGCCAGACCGATAAAACCGATTGACAAAGTGCCATGCTTGATTGCCGATTCAACCACATCATTCTTGTCCAGTTTTTCCGAGCCCATATACAGGCTCTGTCCCATCAGAAACGGCATATCTTTGACTTTTAGAGCCGCCTGTACCTGGTAACGGTGATAAAGTTGCTCACATGTCAGATCAATTATTTCATTTAGGTGCTGATAGAACTTCATCAGGTCACGGTCCGCCTTAATGGCGATCCGCGGCATATTGATCGTGGTGAAACTGAGATTGCCGCGTCCGTCCGTTTCCGCCGGACCGTTGACATTGGCAATGACCCGGGTACGGCAGCCCATATAGGATACATCTGTGCCGTACTGTTTGTTGTAAGAGGAATCCATGAAACTGAATGTTGGGTTCAGGCGTTTCGAGGCAACGCGGATGGCCAGTTGGAACAAATCATAGTTTGGGTCCTGCGGGTCAAAATTAATCCCTTTTTTCAACCGGAAAATAACATTGGGAAATATCGGGTTTTCTCCGCGACCCAACCCTTTATCGTAGGCTCTCAGGAGATTACGGGTCACCGCCCTCCCTTCCGGAGTAATTTCTGTTCCGACATTCAGGCTGGAGAAAGGAACCTGAGCGCCGGCGCGGGAGTTATGCACAAAAATCCCCTGTGCCGTTAGAAAGTTTTCATTTCCCTCCACTGAAATATCATAAACATGACGTGCCAATGGCATTTCAGTCAATGCTTCCACTGCCACCGGATAAAGTTCGGCAGCCCGTTGAACAGCCGCAAGCGCAGACTGCAGCAAGGAATTTTTCGCCAAAACAGCTTCAGCCCAGGCTTTCAAGTTTGCAAAGCCGACAGTATCATCGTCAATTTCCGGCATGCCGAAATCCTGCGGCATAAACATACGCTGGAAAAGCGCCCCGTAATTAACCGGAGCTGCGAAGCCGCTCAAGCTCATTTCCGGTCTTTTCCCGGTTATTTCCTGCAACGATGCCAGTTCAGCCTCAGTTAAAATTCTCCGGGACAAGTCCACCGCCCAGTATTGAACCTGCTCGGGCCCGATCCTCTCTCCGGCCTGAGAAACATAGTCAGTACCGCATGCATTTGAAATAATAGGCCGCAGATATTCGTAATCAAAAATAGTCGAGTCACTCGAAACGTTATACAAATCAACGCTGTCCGACACACCGGTGGATATGCCGTAGCAATGCCCGGCCGCCACCAGGTTCGAAGCCGGATTGACAAGCTGCGACAAATTCGCTGCAACGCCGACACGCGTCAGCAGCAGCCAGATTCCATCACGCAGCTCACGGGAATAAGTCGATGTGGAGCATTGAAGTTTTCCGATGCCCCCTGTGTCGACATTGAAAAAACCGTCAAGGAAAGCGCGCACAATCGATTCAGGGGCAAAAAAGATTTCGGCGGGAACCCTCTTGGTTGAGAGGCCGGCGCCGCAAACATCACGGACAAATGAAGCGAATCGGCTTCCAACCCGGCAAACGAGGTCGCCTGCTTTTCCTTCCCTGTCAAGCCGCAATTCAGCAGTAAAACGTGGGTTCAGTTTGCGCAGAACTCCGTTTAATTTTTTCTCCATTGTCACATCGCATTTTTTTCCGGACAGGTTGGCCTCATTCGAGCCGACATTTGCGACATAGCAGCCAAAGAATTTGGCAAGATCTTCATTCAATTCCACAATTTCCGCAGGGTAACGGCGCGAAGCAGGATATTTGCGCAAGTCATAGTAGTGCCGCTGCGTTTCAGCTTCCCAGCGGGCCGGAACAAGCCCTGCCTGCAGGTTTTCAGGGTTGGCTGTTTTCACGCCGCCTTGCCTGTCAAGAGTCATGATGGAGTGATTGTCGGTGACCGATACGCTTTGGCCGCTTTTCAGCCTGATTCGCAGTACCCGGTTAAAGTTATAGTGCTTCATTGATTCGGTTATATCTTTTAGTTCAGTTCTGCCTGTTTCATAGTTCAAACTCAGGGCAGCAAAACGACCGGGTTCGAATTTCAGGTGAAACTCTTCCATTGCAATGGTTTCGAGCATCCCCTCCTGTCGGTCATACACCCATATTCGCTCATCTCCCGGCAGTGAATGCATGGAGTTAAGATTGTAAATCAAAGCTTCCATAGCCTGAAACACTTCTTCTTCAGCCACCCCTTTCATGAAAGGAGCCATATCTCTGTCGAAATATGCAAAACTCTGACCGCCGAACATGTCATTCTGAGATGATTGTAAAATAATAGCAGCCAGGGCCGTTGCGGAACTGGGCCGCTTGGGCGGACGAATATACCCGTGCCCGTTATTGAAGCCCTCTGACAGTAGGCGGCCAAGCGGTATCTGAACACAGTTCAGTGTTTTTCCGTAAAAATCCAGGTCGTGAATATGAATATCGCCGCGTATGTGAGCCTGAGACATTTTTTCAGGAATCAGTCTGTTGAGATAATAAGCCTTGCTTGCCGCACTGGCTATCTGAAGCATTTTTGCGGACGGTGAATTTGATACGTTCGCATTGTCCCGGCTTGTTTCTACCAGGATATCCTGTACCGCGTCCATCAGTTCCGATTTGCCCTCGCGAATCCTGCTGCGCTTGGAGCGGTAAAGAATGTAAGCCTTGGCGGTTTTGGCGTGCCCACGCTCAATAAGGATTTTTTCGACCGTGTCCTGCACTTCTTCGACGCCGCAGCCCTGACCGTTGTATTTCTGCCTGAGAAGGCGCAGCACGTCAAGAGTCAGCTCCATAGCCATTTCCCTGTCGGAACCGCCTACCGACTGAGCTGCCTTGTAAATGGCTTCCGTGATTTTGTTCGGGTCGAATGACACATCCCTGCCATCACGTTTCCTAATAGTCGTCAGCATTGTTTTTCCCACCCTCTTGTCCCATTGGTTTATTCTCATCGGGTTCCCGGAGCGATTCCAGCTCCTGCATAAAGTTGTCGATATCTTTGAATTCCCTGTAAACTGAAGCGAACCGGACATAAGCAACATGATCCAGTTCCCGCAGATTTTTCATTACCAGTTCCCCGATGATCCCCGATGGAATTTCACGAACCATCGAATTTCTCAGCTCTTTTTCAACTTTATCAACGGTTTCTTCCAGAATCTCCAGCGAAATTGGCCGCTTTTCGCAAGCTTTCAGCAATCCGTTCAATATCTTTGATCTGTCGAATGCAGTCCTGCGGCCGTCTTTTTTAATCACCCGCAGCGGCAGGTCCTCCACCATTTCATATGTGGTAAAACGTTTTGTGCACTGAAGGCACTCACGTCGTCGCCGAATCGAGTTGCCTTCTTCTGCCGCTCTGGAATCGATCACCTTGCTGTCGTGATATTCACAGTATGGACATCGCAATTCGCTTCACCTCTTCAACGCCACATGTTGTGTTACGCATATATATTATACGCAATATATGGTGTAAATCCTGCTGTTTATGAAAATTTTTTTGGCAAAATTTTTGACAAACTGCATGCGGGTCGAAATACAGTTAACAGTCATGCTTTTCCGGTGAAAAAAAAGAAGTCCGGGAAAATCCCGAACCTCTTCGTACATTGGGATCGTTTACGCCGGACGCGTTCTATGAGCCAGGCGTTTTCGTTCGTCACGCTCTTTCCACATGAACCAGATCGGGCTGGCATTGAAAATTGACGAATACATGCCGGAAGTAAAGCCGATCAAAAGCGCGAGTGAAAAGTTCTTGGTCGTGTCGCCGCCAAGGAAAAACAAGGCGCCGGTAGCAAACAAAACTGTCAACACCGTATAAATTGAACGAGCCATTGTTTGCCAGATGCTGCGGTCCACCATTTCACCGAGGGTTTCACCTTTTTTCATCGACTTCATGTTTTCACGGATACGGTCGAAAATAACAATCGTATCATTGATGGAATAGCCGACAATGGTCAGCAGCGCCGCCACAAAAGACGCATCAATCTCTTTTTGCAGTATGGAGAAGATGCCCAGTACCACGAACACGTCATGAATCAGGGCAATGATGCCTGACACTCCGAAACGGTATTCAAATCGATAGGAAACATACGCTATGATTACCAGCCAGGACAGAACCAATGCGATAATAGCTTCTCTGGCCATTTCAGAGCCAATGGTCGCACCGACTTTTTCAATCCGCATGATGTCATATTTGCCTATCTTGGCAGTAAAATCATCCATAACCGCTTTGCGTTCCGTTTCACTCAGAACATGGGTACGGATAAAAACGTTGGGCGACGCGTCTGTTTTTTCCGCTGCCGCCAGCTGAATGACACTGTTCTCCAGCTTATGGTCCTTCAGCACATCCCTGACCTGCGATACAGTCACCGGTTTGGCAAATTTGAGATCAAACAGAGTGCCGCCGGTAAAATCAATCCCCAGATTAAAGCCCTGGGTAACGATGGAAAAAAGACCCGGCAAAATAATCAGGAGTGAGAGCGCAAAAAACCAGTATCTCCGTCCAATAATTGAAAATTTCATGCCATCCACCCCCTACGCCCCATATGCTTTGCCGCTCTTGAAAATGTTGGCATTCATCAACATTTTAAGAAGGATTTTGGTTATGGTTATCGCCGTGAACATACTGAGCACAATACCCAGTATCAAAGTTACGGCAAAACCTTTGATCGGTCCGCTGCCAAGGAAGAAGAGAATAATTGTAGCAGACAGAGTCGACATGTTAGAATCGAAAATGGTTGTAAACGCCCTGGTAAATCCGGCGTCCATTGCGGCCCGGAGAGTCTTGCCGTTTCTATGCTCTTCCTTGAATCTTTCAAAGATCAGCACGTTGGCGTCCACAGCTACGCCCATCGACAGTATGATGCCGGCAATGCCGGGAAGTGTCAGCGTCGCATTGAGCATCTTCAGGCTCAAGAGAAGCAGAACCAGATATAAGAACAAGCTTACATTGGCAACAAAGCCGGCGACACGATAGTACAGGAACATAAAGGCCACAATCAGGAATGTGCCGACCATGAATGCCGTTTTGCTTTTCTCCTTGCTGTCGTCGCCCAGCGTCGGGCCAACAGTTCGTGTTTCGAGGATTTCCACTTTTACCGGCAACGAACCCGAACGAAGCAGGATTGCAAGACGCTCTGCCTCTTCAAT
>Ga0118677_10015113_pt1 | contig 10765 bp, 7 predicted proteins | sample AliMusrvi5mmetaG_FD_86154 | JGI IMG/M metagenome (GOLD analysis project Ga0118677, IMG submission 86154)
GGCGTCACATCCGTGCCGCCACCCAGTCACCTTGCAATACCAACCACCAGGAACTCAAACACACTCATGGCAGTGAGTAAGTGTAGTTGTCGTCAGAGGAAAAAGTAATTGTCGTTGACCAGCCGCTACATTCGCCAGGCATGGCATTGCTGCCACGGACGCCACGTCCGCTGGTGCCGACTGCTGGGTGTTCTCGCCGGGTGCATTCATGGCGCACCCCGCAATTCGATGGCAACCGAGGTGTCACGAAGGAAGCGCTCAATTTCCCAGACAGGAAAGAGCGGGCGGCGCGTGGCGCGGGACGGATGAAGTAATCCGCGCTTGGTCAGGCGGTCAACCGACACCGCCGACATGCCGAGGGCTTCTGCTGTTTCTTCGCGGGTCAGCGCCAGTCTTGCCGGATGCCCGCAGGTCCCTGCTATTGTCGCTTGCATGTCGGCAACATAGCGCGTGCGCCGAAATGAAAAAAGATACAGAGGGCGACGGGGAGCGTATCTATTTTCGCTTGCGTGGCCTTCCGCGTGGCCCCAACGTGATCCGCATCCGATGGCAGATCATTTTCACGCGGCCCACTTGCCCCACTTGCTGCGCACCGAGAACACGACACAACCAAGCATGAAGTAACGTGATACTTGGTATTTTATTCTTCACAACCCGCCAGAAAATGCATAGGAGCACGTAAATGTTCGTTGTCGATGTTAGCTTCTCGTTTTGAAAGTGCCCGTCGTCGGCAAAGATCGCAGCATCCAGCGCAGGGGTATATCCATCATAGAACGCTTTCTTTTCTTCCCACGGTTGTTGATCCACCAACTTTTTCACCGCCGTGATTGCAGTTGCTTTTGCAACCAGCATCTTCTCAACCACGGCGAAAAAACGGTCCACATCTGGCTGATATTTTTCCCCTTCTTTTTGTAACCGCGCATATGCCTTTTTACTCAACTTGCGTCGCATTTCTTGGTCAAAACGCTCGAAAGCTTCTTTAGCGCGTTCAAGCTGCTTTATAAGACCGTTGTCATTTTCCAGTAGCCATTCGAAATGGCCAATCATCTTGCCCAAAAATTGCGGTCCGGATTCGGTTATCTCACCTGTTTTTTCTATTGCAGATAACTTCACGGTTGGAACCGTCAGCTTCACAAGTTCAACGGCAATACGTTTGACCCATTCAGGCGCGTCATTAGGAACCCTTTCCGTCACCATTTCGTTTTCGGCGGCCTCCAGTTCATTCAAAGCGTGAAGAACCCATTCCGGCCAATTTGTTGGCCATACTGTTTCTTCTGTTTCGTTCATGGTTCCGCCCCCGACATGTTAAACGTCATCCGTTGCGCCATGGCCGCGCTGTGTTCGTCGCGCAGGTGGCCGTAAGTCTTTGCGACAAGCAAGCCGCCGTCCTTGTGCCCCAACCATGCCGCAATAGCCTTGAAGTCTACCCCGGCCTCAATGGCGTTGCTACAGAAGAAATGCCGCAACGTGTGGTGCGAGAAGTGCGGCAGGCCCGTTTCACGGCAGGCGGTGTTGATGGCCGTCTTGGCGCTCGCAATCTTGACGATCCGGTCCGATGACGCTGGCGGCTGTGGCAGCGAGTCCCGCAACGCCAACAGGAACCGCTCCAACGCCGGAAAGAGGGGCACGACCCGCACTTCATGGTTTTTCGTGCCGCGTTCGCCGCCTGTGACCGTGAATTGCCTGGCCTTGAAATCCACATCGCCCCATGTCATCGCGGTGCCTTCGGTCATGCGGCACCCGGAATACGCCAACAGTTCGCAGAGGTTGGCGGAGTCGGTTGCATTCGCCCGCAAGGCCCTCACACCCGCCACCAGCGTCTTGAACTGTTCCCGTGTCGGGATGACGATGCGGTGCTTGGGCTGCTTCAAGACCGGGAGCACCCGCGCCGGGTTGTCGAGGATGACACCATCCCGCACCGCCAGTTCCAGGACGCGCACCAACACCGCACGCTCGTAGTTGTACGTCCGGGCCGACACATCCGGCTTGCGGGTGGCCGCCCAGGTCTCGACCACCGTCTTGGAGACCGCCCGCACCGGCAGCGTTCCCAGGTGTTTTCCCAGCGATAGAACTACCCTTGTCATCCAGTCGAGGGTGGATTCCTTCCTGCCGACACCTGCCGATGCCAGCCACCGCTGGCCGAGGTCGGCGAATGTCACCTTGCCGTCTTCCCCGCGTTGCAGGTGGACGGCACGCCCTTCCAGTTCCCGCAGGCGACGGCGGGCAAGGGCATGGTCAATGGTCTTGAGGGAACGCTTGATCTGCTTGCCAGCACGTTTGAGGATGGCATAGTATACGCCCGACTCAACGGAGCGATACAAGCAGTGACTCACACGGTGCAAAGACTGACTGGCGGCTTTCGGCGTTTCGGGCAGAGTTTTCATGCCCCGAATACTAGCGGGTTACAAGTCAGGGTTACAAGTCAAAAGTTGCGGAATTTGATCGTGTGTGTAACTGTTTGCAGCGCAACGAAATAAATCTTTTGGGCCCATAGCTCAGTTGGTCAGAGCAGGAGACTCATAATCTCTTGGTCGCTGGTTCGACCCCAGCTGGGCCCACCATTTCATTCAGACCGTCGGTGTTCTGCGGTGTCCGGGGGAGCGCCGCGCCGCAAAACGCGCAATACCGGCTCTCTCCCGCATAGAGCACGCCGCATTTCGCGCATTTCGCCTGCGGCGCGTCGGCTTCCGGCTCGGCTCCCACGCGTTGCGCCACCGCGTCGCCCACTTTCCCGAAGAGCGGCGAGGTGGCCATGAAGATGCCGACAATGGCAACGACCGCCACGGCCAGACTGCCAAGGTCCATGACCAGGAAGGGCCATTTCCGGGTCGTGAAAGCCGCAAGGATGGGGCTGAAAGCCCGCAGGAGAACCCAGTAGATCAGGCAGACATAGACCAGCAGCGCAACGCTCCAGCCAAGTTCCAAGGCGGACGCGTCCAGGGTTGTCGCCTCCGGCGGCAGATGGAACGCCTCCCGCGCGAAGTGGCCCAGCGCACAAACCGCCTGCCGGAATGCGAGGAACAGGACCCAGATCACGGCGATGGCGAGGCCGAACTTGAGCAGGACGGCAATGGTGATGCTCCGGAACAGGACCGTGCCAACGCCCGGCAGGACGTCCCCCACCCCGGACACGGCCAGCAGCAGGAGCACGGTCAGACCGCGCCGGGTGATCGCCGACACGCTGGACCGCAGATCCAGCGCCCCGGCGTCAGACTGGTATTTCGCCAGGCGCCTGCGACAGCCTTCGATCATCGAGCCGATGCCGCCTCTTGGGGCGGGCGTGGGGGCTTCCGTATTCATGGTGAAATTATAACACAGGAAAACCGGCGGTGTCTGCCCGTGTCTGCGAGCGATTGCGATGGGCGCGGCGCATGCGCCATGTACTAAACACGCACCTGCCACGGCGGTCGAGGCCGACCGCCCTCCAGTTTGTTTGTCAACCACTGCTTGTCTTTTCCACTGGAGGGGCGCCGGCCCCGGCGCCCGCAAGCGCGTGGGCCTGCACTTGCCAAAAAACGATCGTCAGGCTTGCCGAACCGGGGGTGCGCCCGTTACCCTCTCCTCCATGAAACCGCCGATTGTCGCCTTTGCCGCCTGCCCCGACTACGGGTCCGCCCTTGTGCCTGCGCTGGATGCGCTGCTCGCGCATCTGGGCGGCTGGAGCGCGCTGGTGCGGCCCGGCCAGAAGGTGCTGGTGAAGCCCAATCTGCTGGGGGACGCGACGCCGGAAAAAGCCGTCACCACCCACCCGGAACTGGTGCGGCAGGTCGTGCGCGGCCTGAAGCGCGCGGGCACCGTCGTCGAGGTCGGCGACAGTCCTGCCGGCGCCATGAACATCGAGCAGGTCTGGCGCACCACCGGCATGGCGGAGGTCTGCGCGGCCGAACAGGTGCCGCTGCTGTCGTTCGAGCAGGGCGGCACGCGGCAGGTGTCGCGCGACGGTTACGCCTTCGCCGTGGCCAATGCCGTGATGGAAGCCGATCTCGTCGTCAGCCTCCCCAAGGTCAAGACCCACTCGCTCACCACGCTCACCGCCGCGGTGAAGAATTTCTACGGCGTGCTGCCCGGCTATCAGAAGGCGCAACTGCACAAGGCGTATCCGAAGCCCAGGCGTTTCTGCCGGATGCTGCGCGCATTGCACACCGCGCTGCCGCCGAATCTTTCCATCGCCGATGGCGTGATCGGCATGGAGGGCGAAGGACCGGCCAACGGTAAACCCGTTTCGCTCGGATTTCTGGCCGCATCCACGGACGCGGTGGCGCTGGATCTGGCGCTCTGCCAGGCGCTGCGAATCGATCCGCGGCGCGTCCCCTACCTGGCGGAGTGCGTAACGGACGGCAAACCCCCGCCGTTCGAGCTACGGGGCGGCCTGCCGGAAATCGGCCGCTTCCAGGTGCCGTCCGGCAGCGGGCATCTGCTGCAGATGCTTCCGGAGCCGCTGTTGCGGCTGGCGATGCCGCTGGTCTGGGTGCGCCCCGCATTCGACGCGCAATGCATTTCCTGCGGCCGGTGCGCGGCGGCGTGTCCGGTCCAGGCGCTGACCGTGGCCAGGGGCAAACGTCCCGTGCTGAACCGCCGGGTCTGCATCGCCTGCTGCTGCTGTCACGAGGTCTGCCCCGCCCACGCCATCCGCATGCGTCGCAGTCCGCTGCTGCGGCTGGTGGGAACGTTCCGCGAGTTGAAGTGAAGGGGACACCACTTCCCGCTTTGCCGCCGCCCCTCTCTGCTGCTATGGTTTGCGCATGCAACTTTTCGTGCCCGGCAGGATTTGTCTTTTCGGCGAGCACAGCGACTGGGCCGGCGGCTGCCGCCGCGTCAATGCCGCGATCGAACCCGGCATGGCGATCATCACCGGCACCAACCAGGGGATTCACGCCGAAGTCCAGGCGCACCCCGGCAAGCTCATCCTGCACACCACGCTGGAGGATGGCACCCGTCCGCCGCCGTTCGAGGCGCCGATGGAGCCAGCGCCCCTGCTGGCGGCGGCGCAGGCCGGCGGCTTCTACAGCTATGCCGCCGGCGTCGCCTACCAGGTGCTCGTCCACTACCGCGTGCGCGGCCTGACGATCGACAATCATCGCACCGATCTGCCGGTCAAGAAGGGGCTCAGTTCCAGCGCCGCGGTCTGCGTGCTGGTGGCGCGCGCCTTTAACCGCATCTACGACCTGAAGCTCACCGTGCGCGGCGAAATGGAGCTCGCCTATCTTGGCGAAATCACGACGCCGTCGCGCTGCGGACGTCTCGACCAGGGGTGCGCGTACGGGCAGCGTCCGGTCCTGATGCAGTTCGACGGCGACCGCATCGACGTCGAGGAGATGTCCGTCGGCAGGGACATCCACATGCTCGTCGTGGACCTCAAGTCCTCCAAGGACACGCACGAAATCCTGAACCGCCTCAACCACTGCTATCCGTTTGCCGAAAACGAGCTGCAGCGCCGCGTGCAGCGGTACCTCGGTCCCATCAACCGAGGGATCGTCACGCGCGCCGCCGTGGCGCTTCGCGCCGGCGACGCCGCCGCGCTGGGCGCGCTCATGACCGAAGCGCAGGGGCTGTTCGACGCGCATCTGCAGCCCGCCTGTCCGTCGCAGCTCACCGCGCCGGCGCTGCACCGCCTCCTGGCCCACCCCGCGCTGCAGCCGCTGATCCACGGCGGCAAGGGGGTGGGTTCGCAAGGCGACGGCTCCGCGCAGCTCATCCTGCGCGATGCGGCGAGTTCGGAAGCCGCTGCGCGCATCATCGCGCAGGATCTCGGCATGTCCTGCCTGCCGCTCGTGTTGCGCTCGGGCGCGCACGTCCGCAAGGCCGTCATCCCGGCGGCCGGTTTCGGCACGCGCCACTTCCCCGCGACCAAGGCGGTGAAAAAAGAGCTGTTCCCCGTGGTGGGCTCGGACGGCCGCACGCGCCCCGCCATCCTGGCAATCGTCGAGGAAGCTCTCGCCGCCGGCATCGAGGAGGTCGCCGTGCTGGTGCAGTCGCGCGACCGCGAGCTCTTCCAGGAGATTTTCTGCTGCCCGCCGGCCATCGAAAACTACAACAAGCTCTCCCGGGCGGACCAGCAGTACTGCGATTACCTGATGGAGGTCGGCCGCCGGATCACGTTCCTGGCGCAGGAGTCGCAGGAAGGATTCGGCCACGCCGTGTACAGCGCCCGCGAATGGGTCGGCCCGGAGCCGTTCCTGCTCATGCTGGGCGACCATCTCTACACATCCGACACCCCGGTCAGGTGCGCGCGGCAACTGATCGACACCTTTGAAAAGACCAACCGCAGCGTGGTGGGGCTCCTGCCCGCGCCGGCCGCGGACGTGCGCCACTTCGGTTGCGCGACGGGGAACTGGTGCGAACCGGGGCGCACCCTCGACATCACCGCCTTCGTGGAAAAACCGGATGCGGAGTACGCGCGCGAAAAACTCGGCATGCCCGGCCTGCCGGAAGATCACTTTCTCACGGTGTTCGGGCTATACGTGCTCAAGCCCGAAATCTTTGCGCTGCTCGGCGAAAACATCCGGCGCAACCTGCGCGAACGCGGCGAGTTCCAGCTCACCGCCTGCCTCGATCTGCTCCGCCGTGACGACGGCTTCATCGGTCAGGTCATGCAGGGCAAACGCTACGATATCGGCAACCCCGCCGCCTATCTCGCCGCCCTGCACGCTTTCAGCCGCACACCGGTTGTGAAAGGGTGAGGCGGACCGTTCGGCCGCCTCAATGCGGATCCACGCGACCGCCGGGCACATCCGCGGGCGTTTCATCGACTTGCCAGCCGCCGCCCAGCACGGCGTAGAGTCTCACATCGCTGGACAACTTCGCCAGACGCAGCGAGACCAATCCCTGTTGCGCCGCGTACAGGGACCGCTGCGCATCGAGCACGCTCAGGTAGCTGTCGATCCCCCTCGTATAGCGGACATTGGAGAGACGGTAGGTTTCCGCAACGGCATGGACGAGGGATTGCTGCGCCGACAACTGCCGGCCGACGGTGCCACGCACGGCAAGGGCGTCGGCCACTTCCTTGAAGGCGTTCTGAATCGCCTTCTCATATTGGGTCACGGCGATCTCCCGTTGCACTTTCGCGGCGTCGTGCGCTGCCCACACGCGGGCATCGAAGACCGGCAGTACGATTTGCGGCGCAAAATTCCAGGCGCTCGAACCGCCCTTGAAGAGTCCGGTGAGTTCGCTGCTGGCCGTGCCGAATGCGGCTGTCAGCGAGATCCGCGGGAAGAACGCCGCGCGCGCGGCGCCGATGTCGGCATTGGCCGCCTTGAGCAGCCCCTCCGCCTGGAGCACATCCGGCCGGAGCAGGAGAACTTCGGAAGAGAGGCCGGCGTTGATCTCTTGGGGCGGAGTCACGCTGCCCAGTTCCGTCGACAGCAGTGCGTCGGGAACAGGCGATCCCAGCAGGAGCTGGATGGCATTCGAATCCAGCGCCATCTGTTGTTGGAACCGGGCTACATCTCCGCGGGCGGCATCCACCTGCGTTTGCGCGCGGTACAGATCCAGTTCGGGCACGAGCCCAAGGTCAAAACGCCGTTTGACCAGATCATACGCGCCTTGCTGCGTAACCAGCGTGGTTTCCGCCAGTGCCAGACTCTCGCGATCCGCGGCCGAAGTCAAGTAGGCGTTGGCCACGGACGAGATCAGCAGGATTTGCGCGCTGCGGCGGGCCTGTTCCGTGGCCAGGTAATTTTCCAGAGCCTCATCTTTCAGACTGCGGATGCGGCCGAAAAAGTCTGGCTCCCAGGATGCGACGCCAAGATTGACGTCATATTGGCTCGTAATCTGGCGGTTCCCGGTGGTCGAAAGATCGGCGGGAACCCGTTGTCGGCTCCCCCCAGCCGAAGCATCGACAGCCGGAAACAGTTCGGCCCGTTGAATGCCGTACAGTGCGCGGGCCCGCGCCACGTTCAAGACGGCAAGTCGCAAATCGCGATTGTTTTGCAAGGCCGTTGCGATGAGGCGCTGCAGCTTCGGGTCGGAGAAGAACGCCTTCCACAGCACGTCCCGGGCTTCCGGCGCGTTGGTGGCCGCCTGGTTTTCCGCATCGGCCGCGCCCGTCGGCCACGCCGCGGGAACCGGGGCGGACGGCCGGGTGTATGCCGGGGTCATCGTGCAGCCGGCGGCGACAATGACAACGCCTGCCAGCGAAAGAAGAACGTACCTATTCATGTTAGCGATTCCCGGATTGGGTTGGCGCGCTGTTTCCGGCGGCCGGTTGGCCGCTGCGTTTGCCAAAGGTCTTCTGGATCAACACGAAGAAGAGCGGCGCAAAGACAACCACCAGCGCGGTGCCGGTGATCATGCCGCCCAGCACGCTGGTGCCGATGGCCCTTTGCGCGGCCGCGCCGGCGCCGCTGGCCAGGGCCAGCGGCAGCACGCCGAAGCCGAAGGCCAGCGAAGTCATCAGGATGGGGCGGAAGCGCAGCTTCACGCCTTCCAGCGTGGCGGCGATCAGATCGGCGCCTTCTTCCATGCGCGCCTTGGCGAACTGCACGATCAGGATGGCGTTCTTGGTGGTCAGCCCCAGCGTGGTGAGCAGTCCGATCTGGAAATAGACGTCGTTGGGCAGGCTGCGCTGGCCGCTGGCCAGCACGCCGCCGAGGGCGCCCAGGGGCAGTACGAGCAGGATGGCGACGGGGATGGGCCAGCTTTCGTACAGCGCCGCCAGACAGAGGAAGATCATCAGGACGGAAAAGGCGAAGAGGGGCGCCACCTGGGTGCCGGCTTCACGCTCCTGATAGGAAAGCCCCGTCCAGTCGAAACCGAACTCGCGGGGCAGCTTGGCGGCGAACTCCTCCATGGCCTTCATGGCATCGCCGGAACTCCGCCCCGGCGCGGGTTCGCCCCAGATGTTGATGGAGGGAAAGGCGTTGAAGCGTTCCAATTTGGGGGAGCCGTAGAACCAGTGCCCGGAAGCCACCGCGGAAAAAGGCACCATTTTGCCGGCGTTGTTGCGCATGTAAAGTCGCTGCATGTCCTCGGGCAGCATGCGGTAGGGGGCATCGGCCTGAATGTCCACATGTTTGACGCGACCGTCTTTGATGAAGTCATTCACGTACGAACTGCCGAAGGCAACGGAAATGGTGTCGTAAATGGAGGCGATCGGGACGCCCAGACTGCCGGCCTTTTCCGTGTCCACGTCGATCCGGTATTGCGGCACATCCTCCAAACCGTTCGGCCGCACGCGGACCAAGCGCGGATCCTTGGCCGCCATGCCGAGAATCTGGTTACGGGCCTCCATCAGCTTCGCATGGCCCGCGCCGCCGCGGTCCTGCAACTGGAAATCAAAACCCTTGGAATTGCCCAGTTCGATGATGGCCGGTGGCGAGAAGGCGAAAACCAGCGCCTCGCGATACGGACCGAACGCCTTCATGGCCCGGGTGACAATGGCGTCCGCTTTCAGTTCTTTGCGGCCGCGCAGGTCCCAGTCCCGGAGTTTGATAAAAGCCATGCCGATATTCTGGCCGCGGCCGGATTGGTTCTGGCCGGAGATCGTCAAAAGGGAATCGACGGTCTCTTTTTCGGTGTTCAGGAAATGGTCGCGGACCTTTACCATGAGCGCCTCGGTCTGCTCCAGAGTGGAGCCGGACGGCAGCGTGGCCATGACGTACAGGATTCCCTGGTCCTCATCCGGCAGATAACTCTTGGGCATCCGCGAAAAGAGGAAGACCATTCCTGCCACGATCAACAGAAAGGCCAGCACATAACGGGCCTTGCGCTTCAGCGAGTGTCCCACCAGCCTCACGGACAGGTCGCGGAAACGGAAGAAGCTGCGGTCGAACCAGCGGAAAAAGGGGCGCAGAAACCAGACCCCGCCTTCCGCCGGTTCATGCCCTTTGGGCACCGGCTTGAGGAATGTGGCGCAAAGCACCGGGGAGAGCACCAACGCCACCACCACCGACAGCAGCATGGAGGAGATGACCGTGATCGAAAACTGACGGTAGATGATGCCGGTGGAGCCGCTGAAACAGGCCATGGGACCGAAGACCGCCGAAAGCACCAGCCCGATGCCGATCAGTGCGGGGGTGATCTGCTCCATGGACTTGGCGGCGGCCTCCTGCGGCGAACAGCCTTCCTCGCTCATGATGCGCTCGACGTTTTCGACCACCACGATGGCGTCGTCCACCAGCAGGCCGATCGCCAGCACCATGGCAAACATGGTCAGCATATTGATGGAATATCCGAACAGCGCCAACACCGCAAAGGTTCCCAAGAGAACGATCGGCACGGCGATGGTCGGGATCAGGGTGGCCCGGATGTTACCCATGAAAAGATACATCACGAGGAAGACCAGCACGATCGCCTCGACCAGGGTTTTGGCCACCTCCCGGATCGACACTTTGGTGAAGGGGGTGGTGTCATAGGGATAGATGGCCTTCACACCGGGCGGGAAGTAACGGCTCAACTCCTGCATCTTCGCTTTGACCGCGTCGGCCGTCTTCAGCGCGTTGGCGTCGGGCTCCTGGCGGATGGTCATCGCCGATGCCGGTTGCCCCTTGTTGAAAAAGACCTTGGTGTCGTCGAGATCGCATCCCAGTTCCACGCGGGCAATGTCCCTGATGCGGATGACCGAACCGTCCGGATTGATGCGCAGGGGAATGTTCGCAAATTCATCCGGCGTCTTGAACATGCTGTGAACGACGATGGAGGCGTTGAGCCGCTGGCCGGGCGCTGCCGGCGCGCCGCCGAGCTGCCCGCCGGAAATCTCGACGTTGTAGGCCATCAACGCCGCGGTGAGATCGTCCGAGGTCAGATTGTACTCCGTCATCTTTTCGGG
>Ga0118677_10015115_pt1 | contig 10765 bp, 15 predicted proteins | sample AliMusrvi5mmetaG_FD_86154 | JGI IMG/M metagenome (GOLD analysis project Ga0118677, IMG submission 86154)
GAGTTTCGGTCACACATAATTCCTATGATGAGTAATATTAATTTAAGTAAAGCAGTTAAAGAAATTAAAGTCGAGGAAAGAAAAAAGAAGAGACGCTCAAATAAAGTTAAAAAAGCATACGTAACGATGGTGTTTAGTAAGAATCTTAAAGAGGCTCTTTATATTTCTGAGAATACAGCAAGAGGAAAATTTCCATCAAAAGATCCATTGATTGATTGCTTAGATTTCAACTTTTCTAAGTTACCAGATATAGAGGTTCAAATGTATATCAATCATGACAAAATGTGGACAAAAAAACTCGAACAGGGAAAAGATTTATACGTAAAGGATTTGCTTAGAAATCGCAACATCCATGAAGAAAAGCGAAAAATAAAAAGGCGCAGTCTAAAACGCAAAGAAATTTCAAATCGAAATATCAGCTTTGAAAGGGTTGATAGTAATTTTGGCCCTTTACAAGATTAGGCTAGCTCTACTGCAGCTCTCAATTGACTCGGGTTGCTATACAGATAGCTAGCTGTAGTACTGATATTTCTATGGCCAGCTAAACTTTTCAATATATGTATGGCAGTACCTTTATTGGCTAGCCCAGTTAAAAATGATCTACGACCACTATGGCTACTGGCGCCATCTAAGCCCACATTGCGATAAAGATAGAAAAAGTACTGAGCTAATGAGTTGGCCGAGAAGCCCGATTGCTTTTGGGTATAGAACAATGGCCTAGCTGTGTCTTTGATACGCAAGCAACGAATGTAGCTGGCGAGCTCTTTTTGCATACGCTCATTTAAGTAAACAGTACGGGCGTGCTTGCCCTTGGTTTGATCGGGCATTAAGCGTACTTCACTCTTAATAGTGTTATCGCTGTTTAAAACGTCGTTTATGCGTAGGGCAGCAACTTCACCTACTCGCATACCCGCGTAATGCGTCAGTAGCAACATAGCCCTATTACGTGCGCTGTGCCTACGTGTTGCTACGTGATCTAAAACTCTGCGTAGTTCTTGTGGATTTAAAACTCTAGCTTGTGACATACGTTCTCCCTGAAATGTAATAAATACAGAGCTACAGTATGTTTTCATATGTTTGGTTTGAGCAACCGAAAAAGGCCAAACAATCAATCTTTCAAATTCAATGACTTACATAAAAACATAAGAGTTGTACGATTCTCTTATGTTTTTCGTGGCATTTTTGCCACGATCTTGCATGATGTATTTATAAGCCCTACAAGCTGTTTGATTGTGGGTTCAGCTACCCAAGCAAGCAATGGCTCCTAATCACCGCTTATAAGGAGGATTTGCCATGAATGGGTCTACAGCAATCGATTTTTGCTTTACCAAAAATTTAAGGGAAGTACTTATCAAATCAGGGTGATGATTTTCTACCTATACCCATGGTGGATCAGTCAAATATAACTAGGTAAGATATTAAAAACATTTGGAGAAAGAGCATGGCAAATTTTGTAACTAACCGCATAAGACTAATTGGCAATGAATCAATTAAACAGTTAGCAGTAGAGATTAATAAACGTTTTACAGAAGACTGTAAGAAAAATGGTTATCAAACCGACACATCAAGTGTTGGGAGAATTCTTTATGGCTATGAGGGTGATAAAGCATATCTCTCAGATGAAATGGATGCCAAGTGGGCCCATCTAGATGGGCCAATGGATGATTGGGAGCCATTAAGGCTTATAAGTGGGTGGAGAGCTCTTACACAGATACAAGATCACATACTTTGGTATGCGGCAAAACTTGATCCAAAAGTAATTGTTTACATGGAATATGAGGATGAAATGCCAAACTTTGTCGGCGCAAGATACGTCTTGCTAGATGATAGTGAAATTCAGAGCTTTGAATCTGAAATTGAAACACGAAATTATGCAGTTGTATCAGAGGATGAAGTTGATGAATACATAGAAAAAAATAATGAAACAAACGAATATGAAGAAGTTATCAGCTGGCAAGATCTATCTGATTTACTCTACAAGCAACAACTAATTGCCTATAAGGAAATGTGCAATGAGTACAAGTGGGCTAAGGATGATGAGATTTGATAGGCGAAATACATTCGCCTGTGTTTCGCTTTCGCTCACACATTCCTTTTTTCTTTGATTGATTTTCGCTAGATTCAACCTACACTGAGCCTTAAGCAACAGGCTCAGTTATAGGAAAGGACTTTCGCCGAGTTCTTTACTACACCACTTAGGGCACAACCCGATTGGGTAAGGGCGGTTTTGCTGTCTCCTTTTATGTGCGGCCGTAAAACGCAACAATGACATAAGCATTAAGTGGCTACCTATGTCGTGTTTGCAAGTTGCTGTGTAAGCAGGGCTTGCTCGTGATCTTTTAATCTTGTGCTAAAAATATTCTTGTATCAATTAGCTAGCAAGGCTAATGGCGTCCTGTAAAGGATAGTGATACTAAGTCTCTGCTACTGCCCAGAATTTCCATGACTGCGACTCTAAGTCCAGCTTTAGGGTGACATAACGACTGAGTGTCACTGCTCTTGTTTCAGTAGTAATTTATAAAGTTATTTAGCTAAACCTAATAAAAGAAGAACAAAACTGGCAAAGAACATTAGATCTCTGTGGCTTTTGGCAAAAAGAGGTTGTCCAACCAAAACTTCTGACAATAAATTAAGTGTGCCCATTTAACTTAAAGGAGAAAATGATGAGCACATTAAATAGTTTGAAAATGGTTAATTCCAAAAAGCCAACCAGTATTCCACCAGTACTGCATCGCCGTAATAAATTAGCAAACAAAGTATGGGAACAGCTACAACTAGCCAAAGCTAGCAAAGATGGTGGTACTTTTACTGTTAAGAAATTTAAGACAGTTAAAGACAGTGATGGTGCACGTAAAAACATTGAACATGAAAAGCGTATTCGACAATGGTGGTTTGTAGCTGCCGATGGCAAGGTTTGCTTAAACGTTCGCTATGGTGCCAAGATCATTGAATTTGCCAAAGGCAAGACTGCTGTGGAAGTAAATTCTGCAGATGAGCTAATTAAAGCCTTGGAGATTATTAAGGTTGCCGTAGAAGCTGGGGAGTTAGATGCCCAGATTGAAGCGGCTAGCGGCGCAGTACGTGCTGGCTTTGGACGATAAGACTAAGTGTCGATTAAATCGACACTTACAAGCCTACAGTAATTATTCAAAATAGTTGCTGTAGGCTATTTCTATTACTTTTGTAATTTCTTCTAGCGAAACGTTCTTTGCGCCTTCAACATACTCTTCAAGCATGTTTGTGTGCAAGTAGTCTTTATCGACTTCATAAACTGCTCGAATATGGATTTCGTTGTCATGTCCAATTTCGATGCCCATATAGTCATCATGTTCGGCATAGGCAAAATCATCATCTAATGCTTTAGAATTTATATAGACCTCATAGATTTCGTTATTTTCGTCATCTATTTCTTGATCTTCATCTTCGTCATAAATTTGGTCATGGCCACTAAAAATAACCAAAATTTCATTGGTGGCTGAAACATCGTCTCCCGGCTCCATAAAGCCCTCGTCACGACCAGCAAGGATTATTGCCTTAAGCATTTCATAGTGATCAGCCATAAAAACTCCAAGTAAGTTATTCGGTAATTCTATATTTATTTTGTTACTGCTGAGATAAATATAAGAATAGGAGATAGCTATGAAGCTTGATGAAATTATTACCGCAGATGAAAAGATGAGGCTTGCTAGGCTGATCTTTAACAATACATTTAATCAACTGGCCAATGAATTACCTCAAACGCCAAGACCTATAGCTAAGCCACTGGCTAAGCCTATGGCAGCCAAACCTAAACCTCGGGCGCCTAAACGAGCGCCTATGGCGCCACCGCCCAAGCCGTTGCCTAAAGCAAAGCCACTACCTCAAACACCGGCGCAAATAAAGCATCAACAGCATAAGAATCAACAAGACTATGCACAGACTATAAAAAAGACTTTTAACAAAGATGGTGGCATAAAGATGCCGAAATCATTACAGCCATTACCGGGCAATATTATTAGCCCAATTGGTGGGGGTGATCCTGAGTTAAACAAAAAGTTGGATCAGGCCAGAAAAGACTACGAGCTTCAATACCGCTCTAGCGGTTCAAAACCGCAGTCTTTTTAGTGATTTGTTAGTTTTGCAAAATAGGGTTTTGATTCACTAGACAGGCATAGTTTAAATGGATGCTGTCAGACGGCTAAGCACCCAATGATTCTGAGCGTCGATTTAAGCGACGCTCACCTGGGGTCTGTACTTGCTATGTCGTTTAAAACGACAAATTTGGTAATCGGGTATAGAATTTGAGCCATGTTGCCCCGTAGAAAAACGCTGGTTTTATTTATATGCCTCTTCTTGATTGCGTTTAAGGCGGCGGCAGGAAGTATTTTTATTCAATCCGCAATTGAGCGGGCAGAGCTTGCTGGTAGCTACAGCAATGCTTCAATGTCACAGCAAGCACATAATAGCTCTGACTCAGCTGACGACAAAGAGCAGGTTCATACCATGTACCTCATGAGCCATGTAACAGCTAATATTAGCGAAATTGAAATTACCGTTTTCTCTCCATCGATTGCAGTGGCTTCGTTCTCTATCGTTAATGAAGTTTTGTTTTCGCAAAAGTTCCCCGACTCAGCATTTAAACCACCCAAAGCTAACACCTAATTTACTTGGTTGGGATTGGTCTAAATAAGATCAATCCTATTGATAGCATGGCTGAGCCTATTCAGCCGTATTTGGGAAATTCCATCATGTTTAAGTTTGTAAAAATATTGCCATTGGCATTATTGGTTTTATTTGTTTCCGCCTGTAGTAGCGTTAAGTTAGATGATGCTAATAGTGTTGCTACTGTCAACGCTGGCGGCTCAATGTCGTATGATCCAATCAGCGATTCTAAGTCTAGCGTTTATGGCAAGCGTTCTATCTATTTTGAGTTTGATAGCTATACATTAGATCCAAAATATGCCTCTACTATCTCTGCCCATGCTTCGTACTTGAAAGCATTTCAAAGGCAAAAGGCATCCGTCATTATTCAAGGTAATACCGATGATCGTGGAACCGCTGAGTACAACTTAGCCTTGGGCCAAAAGCGATCCGAAGCTGTTAAGAAAGCGCTTGTTTCTCAAGGTGTTAGTGAGTCTCAACTAGAGGCAGTGAGCTTTGGCAAAGAAAAGCCAGCTGACCCAGCGCAAACTGAAGCGGCATTTAAAGAAAACCGCCGCGCTGATTTTGTGTATCGCTAAACTTCAAAGGCTATTCAATGAAAAACATATTCAAAATAAGTTTGATAGGCATTGCTTTCTTAAGTGGATGTGCGACAAACTTTGCCCCCAATAACCCAGTACAGGTTGCTAAGGCGCCGGCACCAATGACTGCAATAGCTCCAGTTCATACTGGTGCTGTGGCAAAGCGTCTTAATGACTGTATTGTTAACAGTAATCAAAGTGCAGATGCATTGTTGGTGGATAGTCAGATCATCGTTGTTACAAGGAACAATCCGCATGCACAAGCCCTCTTTAATTCAGCCGATAAATTAACTGATCAACAGGCTAAGGCATTAGCTAATTACTTGCTTGAAGCTAATTCTTGTCGTCCTATTGCGCTAGAGGAATTAAGTCCCGAGATGATTTCGGTGTATCAGGAGTTCTTTAAAAAAATCGATGGCGTTTATGCAGATCTCATTTCTAAAAAAATCACTATCGGAGTTGCTAATCAAGAAAGGCAATTACTGATTCAAGATGCTCGCATGAAGCGTCTAGATATTCAATCTAAAAAGAATTAGTGCGATAGATTTATGGCTAGATATAAATTTATTTGTGGCTCTTGTAAGTTTGAATGCATCAGTGGTATTGGTAGAGAGGCGGGGCTTCACTCTTCTAGAGTGGTTATGGCCTGTAAATCTTGTGCAACCATTGATTTATATACGGTTGCTCACCCAGGTAGTATTAATACAGAAATTAGTATTTCACCTGCTTGTACAAGTTGCCTCTCTAGCAAACATTTGGCGGAGTGGGATGGGCTTACCTGCCCACATTGTCAGATGAAGATGCGGGCTATAGGCCCAGATGTTGATGTTGAGAGATCTCGCTTTAAGTACTGGTGAAGGAGAATTCCAATGAGTATGAACAATAGAACTTTGGAAGAGCTTTTTGAGCAGTTAGGATTGTCATCCCAAAAGATTCACATGGAACGATTTATAGAAAGGCATCAATTACAGCCAGGCTCTATTTTGGAAAATGCCATTTATTGGGATCCAGAGCAAAAGACTTTTTTAATTGAAGCCAAAGCCGATGATTCGGAATGGTCAGAAGTTATCGATCAATTGGCTAACTTGCTTATAAAGAAATCAGCTGTTTGATATCTCAATGATGAAGACCTTACAAAATAGTATTGCTATGAGTTTTGCTTATATTCCTGCTGGAAGTTTTTTAATGGGCAGTAATGAAACAGAAAATTCATTAAGACAAGACTTTCCTCAGTATGAGTTAACTCGGCTCTCTGAATTTCATGATGAAAGCCCACTACACAAGGCAATAATTACTAAGCCATTTTGGATGGGACAGTACCCAGTCACGGTTAAGCAGTTTGAGTTATTTTTAACCCACTCTGGATACATGCCTGAATCGATTCGAGACGGTACTGGTGGATATGGGTTCAATCCAATTGATGCCCATTTAAAGACTATTGATGATGAAGTTTTTGAAGGTCGCAATAGTCAGTATGCGTGGGATAAAACGGGTTTTAACCAAGCGGATGATTTTCCAGTGGTGAACATTACTTGGAATGATGCCAATGCTATGGCTAAGTGGTTAAGTGAGAAAGAGGGAAAAAAGTATCGACTACCAACTGAAGCCGAGTGGGAATATGCCTGCAGAGCGGGTACGAATAGTAGGTTCTTTACCGGCGACGATCCAACTACGCTGATTTCATATGCCAATGTGTTTGACTTAGATTCAGTAGAGATTTGGCCGCAGTGGCAAAAATACGCTCTTGAATATCATAGTCACTACGAATTTTCGGCTCCCGTTGGCAGTTTTCTTCCTAACCCATTTGCTCTATATGACATGATCGGGAACGTATGGGAGTGGTGTTCTGATTGGTATGCTGAAAATTATTATCAATACGCACCAACCATAGACCCACAGGGCCCCAATATTGGTGAAGCGAGAGTAAGGAGAGGAGGTTCTTGGCACTCATGGCCTTTGTACTGTCGATCTTCTTTTAGAAATGTGAATACGCCAGAGTCGCGTTATGTCTTGGCAGGCATGAGGTTAGTATTAGAAGACTAATAATGAAAAAACTAATAATTCTCATTTTAGTTATGGCCTTATGCTCTTGTGCTGAACCCCTTAAAAAAGAGCAAGCCACTGTAACCGCTCAAGGCGACAAGTATTGGACTTTAGATTTCTTTCATTTTTACAAGGGTAAGCAAACCCACACAGAGAGCTTCAAGTTCGTTAATCGAAGGGATTGCTTTGATACCTTGTATCAAATGCAAGTCGACTCTAAAAAACAAAGTTTTCATAGTGGCGCTGGGATATGTACTAAGCTATTCCTTGAGGGGCAAAAGAGAACTCAAGACGATGTATTGGGCTATAGGTAAAGTAGTCTAGGGCTAGAGTCAGACATTCTCGGCCCTGGTTCGATTCCGCCCCGGGCTACCAAGAAACACCAAAACCACCTTCGGGTGGTTTTTTCATTTTGTTGTCCAGCAAAAGCAAATACAAAACTATAGGAAATGGAGATTTGGCGATTGCTAGCTGTAAGTTGGAAAGCAGAAAAACTTCTTACTTATCGTATCCTCTAATGTCTGCTTGACCATCCCTCCAATTACTTTATAAGACTTATTTAAAAAGAAGTGTTCTCTAGGACACATTAATCTACTCGAGGTGTTGTTTAAAACGGCAAAATCCATAAGCCCCTAAAATTAGCTAATGAAATGGTTTTTGACACTTGCCTTAGCCTTCTTTATTTCTCAGAGCTTTGCTCAAGAGAATTCCAATCCCTTTGATGTTCATGTGAACGTGACCTTGGTGGATGGCCGTTTTCATGCTCAAGCAAGTTATTCTGTACCAATCAATATTTGTAGCGCCTATACATTCTTAACAGATTACGAGGGCTCTAAAAATATCCCGGGAATAATTGAAGCAAGGGTTATTTCAAGAGTGGGTAATAAGGCTCGCGTATACAGGGTGATTGAAGAGCAAATTCTATTTTTCCCTATTGAGATGAAATCAACAGTGGAATATACAGAGCTACCAAATAGGTCTCTAACTTTTGAGCAGATCAGCGGCGATAATAGGTCTTACAAGGGGACCTGGAAATTGCTAGAGGAAAAAGATAAAACAGTTTTTAAGTATGACGCTCAAATTGAGCCTAACTCAATTATCCCCTCAGCCATCATTGAATACTTTATAAAAAATAGTATGCGGGGACGATTTGAATCCATGGCACAAAGAGCCACCCAACACAAGTCTATTGAAGCAGTGGCTTGTAAATAGCCTTCACTTTTTCTGGTGCGCATTGACTAAATTAGAGGTGCCACTTGATGCAATGTATTTAGGTGCAGATTTGGCTCCTAGGCCCTGGCTCGATTCCGCCCCGGGCCACCAAGAATTCTCAAAACATTAGAAGTGGTCCATAGAATCTTTAGTGTAGGCCGCGGTCTGGCACCATTTCCCCTTGGTCTTCCAACTTCCCTCTTGACTAGAAGCGTCCTTTAAAAGGACGCTTTGTGAATGGGGAATTTGTCATCCCTGTGCCAGTCAAGTGTCGATTTAAGCGACGCTGGTGATAAAGGCACTGTCTATGCGGGTATCTCCTACCCGTACGCACTATCTTTATGGGCTATATTGATCCAGATCAACATGATGCCCAGATAGCTATGGGCGGAGGAGACATTGATGAATTCAGAAAACTTTACCAATAGACGTAAAGTCATTACAGCGGCCTTGGCTGGTGGAGCCAGTTCATTATTGCCATCCTGGGCAATGGGTGTAGAGAAAACGAATTTACCCATAGCCTATGGTGAGCGCGAACTCATGGCCTTTCCTGAAAAGAAGCCCATGATTGTGTTGACTTCTCGGCCGCCGCAATTAGAAACCCCATTTAAGTATTACGACAATCATGTCATTACGCCAAATGATGAATTCTTTGTGCGTTATCACATGGCTGGCATTCCAACATCCATTGACCCTAAAACTTATCGGCTAAAAGTTGGTGGCAATGTAGAAAAGCCTTTAGAGATTTCTCTGGAGTCTTTAAAGAAAAACTTTCCAGCTCAACGTATTGTTGCTGTTAATCAATGCTCTGGTAATAGTCGTGGCTTATTTGAGCCTAGAGTTAATGGTGGGCAACTTGGTAATGGCGCCATGGGTAATGCCGCTTGGGTTGGTGTTGCCTTAAAGGATATTTTGAAGGCGGCCAATCCTGGTCGAGGTGCCAAGCAAGTGACCTTTGATGGCTTAGATCAACCAGTATTGCCAAGTGATTCAGACTTCGTAAAAGGTTTGGACATTGATCACGCGATGGATGGCAATGTCATGGTTGCCTATCAAATGAATGGAACAGATATTCCTTTCTTAAATGGTTATCCAATCAAGTTAATTGTTCCCGGCTACTACGGAACCTATTGGGTTAAGCACCTGAGTGAAATACAAGTAGTTGATGATGTTTATAACGGCTACTGGATGAATCCTGCTTATCGTATTCCTGATAATGACTGTAACTGTGTTGCGCCTGGAACTGCTCCTTCTAAAACGATTCCTATTAATCAGTTCACTATCCGCTCATTCATTACGAACTTCACAGACAATAGCGTTGTCACTGTTGGTAAGCCGGTTCAAGCTCGAGGCATTGCCTTTGATGCTGGCTTTGGAATAAAGAAAGTGTTGTTCTCGCAGGACAATGGACAAAATTGGACAGAAGCAAGATTGGGCCAAGATCTAGGTCGCTTCTCATTTAGAGAGTGGCGCATTGAATTTACGCCAAAACAAAAAGGGATGTTGGACTTGAGGGTTAGAGCATTCAATCATGCTGGCCAAGTTCAGCCGATGACTGCAAGTTGGATGCCGGCTGGCTATATGCGAAATATTGTTGAGACTGTTAAAGTCACAGCGGTTTAAGGAGAAGAATATGAAAAAAATTATCCTCCTTCTATCTGCTCTTGCTTTGGCACAAATGGCACAAGCTAAAACGATTGAGTTGCCAGCTGATACTGTTTTATGGAGGCCATCAGATTTGCCAGGCTATCAGCTGACTTTACAGAAATGCTCTACCTGTCACTCTGCCCACTATGCAGAATATCAACCGCCCAATACGGGAGTTGGCTATTGGAATGCCCAAGTTTTAAGGATGAAAAATGTATTTAAGGCGCCCATTACTGATGAGGAAGTTCCAGTCATAGTCGACTATCTTAATAAGACTTATGGGGCCAATAGGAAATAATGATTGGGCATCCTCGGCCCTGGTTCGATTCCGCCCCGGGCCACCAAGAATTCTCCGAACATTAGAAGTGGTCCATCGAATCTCTAGTGTTAGCAGGGGGCAGGCACCATTTCCCCTTGGTTTTCCAATGCCCTCCTCGACTAGAACCGTCTTTTAAAAGGACAGTTTATGAATAGGGGGATTTGTCATCCCTGTGCTGGTCAGTGTCGCTTAAATCGACGCTCATCTAGGGTCGGTGCTTGGGATGTCGTTTTAAACGACAATAGAAATCCATGTGAAGGGATTGGTGAAAAACCAAACTATGAAGGCACCTCATTAACTGAGGTTTTAGAAGTCATTAAAT